>Ga0181419_1000819_pt1 | contig 10671 bp, 12 predicted proteins | sample 42SPOviralmetaG_FD_130144 | JGI IMG/M metagenome (GOLD analysis project Ga0181419, IMG submission 130144) | Marine viral communities from the oligotrophic San Pedro Time Series (SPOT) site, San Pedro Channel, CA, USA - 42 SPOT_SRF_2013-04-24 | ecosystem: Environmental > Aquatic > Marine > Strait...
ATAGTGCAAACCCTTCAACGGAAGGTCAAGTGTATCTTTATAAGTTTGGTAAGAAAATCTTTGACAAACTAAACGATGCGATGAATCCTCAATATGATGATGAATCGCCTATCAATCCATTTGACTTTTGGGAAGGTGCTGACTTCAAGTTAAAAATTCGTCAAGTAGAAGGCTATCGTAACTATGATAAGTCTGAATTCGACAGTGTAAGTGTTCTATCTGGTGCAGATGGTTCAGAACTCACTGATGAAGCACTTGAAGAAACTTGGGGCAAGCAACATTCCCTTTCCGATATTGTTGATCCTAAAAACTTCAAATCTTATGATGAACTGAAAGCAAAACTGTATAAGGTTCTAGGACTTGATGGCGGTGCACACGCACCCAAAGTAACCGCTGAGGACGACAATGCGGGGATGGGATTCTCTCCTAATTTCAAGGAGCGTTCTGCTCCAGAACCGGAAGCATCTCCATCTCCAACTCTTGCTAGTGATAACGGTGATGATGAATCACTGGATTTCTTCAAGAGCCTAGCTGAAGACAATTAATCTGATTAATAGTTGAAGCGACTAAGGCGACTTGCAGAAATGTGAGTCGCCTTTTTTATTGTCTAGAATCCACCTGCGAATGACATTTGAGCAGATACTTTTGGATTAGCTGTTACTAGTGTTGTTCTTTGACTACCGCCTTGATTTATTACAGTAGTTGGTCCTACATTTACTTGTGCGGCAACTGCGGCAGCCTCTCTTGATGCGGAATCGACAGCAGCCTGATCTGTTGCTTGGCTTCTACCGAGTGCGCCACGTAAGTTATCTACACCTGTAGTTAATCTAGCTAGAGTTGGCTCATCCAAGCTATCTAAGCCTGGACCAAAGTCTATAAGTCCTCTTTTATTGCCAAACAGTCTGAATGCTGGACCAGTACCGGTATCATATGTGCCACCCTTCATGAGAGTGTCCATCATCGCCAGAACAGCTCCGACATCTGCAATGATTCTTCCTAAAGCCGCAGAGCCAGCAGAAGCATCAATGTTCTTTAATCCTTCAAAACTACCGACGAAGTTATCAATTGCAACGCCAAATTTATCCATCTTAGTTATAATAGCATCATCTAAACTCTTAAGTGGCTCTAGAGCGTCAAGCATTCCTTGAAATGGACTCTTTGTTTCAGAGTCGGTACCCCATAACCAGTTCCAAGAATTTTTGAATGCGGCTTTGACTCCTCCAAAGAAATCGACTACTCCGCCTATTGCTTTAGCGGCAAAGAATGCTGTCATGCCTGCGGCTAGAGATGTTAACCCTGCTCCAACCTTTTCAGCATTAGCCATATCTAAGCCAGTAAGTGCCCCAATTCCTTCGCCAAAATTCATTAATAGAGCTTTTGTTTTTGATCCGTCCAGTCCTATTATGTCGCCAACAGCGGCTATTCCTTCAAACGCTAAGAAGAATGCGGCAATCGATGCACCTAATGCTGGTATACCTGCAAACACAGCGGCGCCTACTCCGCCTGTTGCGGCTGTTACTGCTCCTAAAACTCCACCTACACCGACTAGTGCGCCTAGAGTTTTAATTGATTTATCACTGAGAGAGTCAATCGCTAATCCAAAATTACTAACGAGTGTAGCAATTGATGAACCATCTGCTCCTAATGCGGCAACACCTGCATCTCCTACAGCAAATGCACCCATGAACGCTACAATCGATGCGGCTAAAGCTCCAGCTCCTAAAACAAACTTAGCTTTCATACTTTCAGTTGTTACTGCACCTAATGCACCACCTGCGACTAACAGACCGCCTAGTGTAGCAACAGATTTAGTGTCTAGTGATCCAACAGCCGCAGAGAATCCTGTCATCAATTTCTGTACGTTGCTGAAGTCGGCACTTGCGCCTAGTGCTAAAGCACCTGCTCCAACGACATCAGTAGCGGCAAAGCCTGCCATTAATGCTACCATTCCTGCACTAATCGCAAATAGACCCTTAGCTAATGATTTTGCTTTCAGTGGAGAATATCCAACAATCGCACCACCTGTCATCAGGGCTCCTAGTGCGGCTACAGCAGGAAGAGTCAATGCTCCTATAGCTGAAGAGAAACCAGTGAGCATAGTCTTTACGTTATTAAAATCTAAACTTGCTCCAAGGGCACTTGCACCTGCAAATAGAAGATCGCCTGCTAACAGACCTGCTAAGAAACCGCTAATGCCAAGACCCATGAATGCGAGTCCTTTAGCCGCTGATTTACCTCCGCCAAACGCAGACGCTAATGTTGCACCTCCTAAGAGTGTACCTAATACGACTAGTCCTTTCGTATCTAGACCGTCAAAGATAGTCCCGACACCGGTAACTGCTTTACCTATGGCTCCAAAGTCTAATGATCCACCTAATGCTGTGACTCCTGCGAATATAAGATCGCCTGCTAATAGACCGCCAAGAAAAGCACTAATAGCAAAGCCCATTGTGCCTAACCCGATAGCACCACTAGTACCTCCGACTGCTCCTATTGCAGTGATTGCACCTAATGCCACAAACGCTTTAGGATCCATAACTTGAATGACTTCACTGAATCCTAATGCCGCAGTCTTCAGACCCTCAAAATCCATTCCCTTCGTTTCTTGCATCCAACTTAATGTTTCAGATCCAGCTAGTAAACCACCAAAGAATGTAGGTATTGCTACTCCAAGTAATGCAAGACCTCCAACACCCTTCATTGCTCCCATAGCAAGACCGCCTAATCCTGCCATACCAGCTAAACCTAGTTTTCCAAGACCACCACCGCCTCCACTACCACCACCGCCTGCTGGACTAGCAGAAGTGTTTGCCGCAGCCGCTAGGGCTGACGCTTGTTCGTCTGCTTGGGATTGCGCTAGATTTCTTCTTCTCTCTGCCGCTCTGAGTTCATTAGTCTGTAAGTTAAAGGTATCTGTTAATAGTCTAGTTTGATTTCTAAGGGAATCACGCATAGAATGTAACGCTGGAGTAATTTGATCCAGCGTCTCTTTAGATAGATTTACTACTTGTGGTTTCCTAGCCATCTTACTTTACCTTATTTTTTACCAATAGCTTCTTTTGCATAGAATGCCGCTACGATAGCCGCAACTGATACAAAGTATGTGGGTGCCATGTCACCTAAAGTATTGCCAGCAGTCTCTAGTCCAATGAGACTAGCAAGTACTACTGCAAACGGATATAACAGCATTCCAAACAAGGCAAACCATGCCATATTGCGCTGTGCATCCTGCTTCTTATCTTCATTCTCAAGCATGATCATTCTTTCTTGCATATCTAATTCAGCATCAGTGATGATGCCATCTCCGTCCATGTCTGCTGATTCTAGTTTTGATCCGTTCTGTAATTTCTTCGCCATATTAGCTCCTAGCTATGTTTATTGTTTTGTCGATTCTATAAATTCAATTAACATATCCATATACAAGTCACGCTCATAGGGCATTAAGTTTTCTATATCCCTTATGCTATATTTATGATGTTGAGCCAATGAAAACACGTTTTTGTAGTATGCCATAAGATTATTATGGCTCAACATTATGTAAAAAAAGAGTCCATACCCTCCACTACAAATTGTTTCTTCTTGCCTTTATTGTCTTTATAGTCAATCGTGTGTTTTAGTTTAGGCATAGTCACGTAGAACTTTTGAATATCTTCTACCACTGAGCTAGTGAATCCATCCACAAAATCTGAAACCTCTTGATCGGAAAAGTCTGATAACTTAAACACTTCATCAGATGATTCATCTACTAGAGTATCGATACACGAAATCATTGTAGTGAACATTTGCTCTGTAGAACCTTCTTCTGTATTCTGCATCTGCCTAACTTCTTCTAAGCTAGGGTATCGCATCATCATGTAGTATTGATCGTTAATGGTGATCTTTTTACTGTGTTCATCGTTAAACTGAACTTTGACTTCATTTATATCGATTACTGTATCGATTTTTTCTCCTGTATCTTCATCTTCGAATCCAAATGCAATCTCGTTATTAACAGACTTTGCTCTAATGTTTAAGATGATATATTCTAAATCAAACACTGATAATGTATCCACGCCAATCTCTGGCATGCAGTTGTTGATTACTTGTTTGATTGATAAGATGATCTGATCCATGTCTTTTGATTCTTGTGCAATCAGAAGAATTTTCTCTTCTTTAACCGTAAAGGGTCTGTATTTCGCTTTTTTGCCCGTTGACGGAATCTCAAGTTCAAATAGTGGTTGATCAATTTTTGGTAATGCCATGTTATACTCCTATTGTATAGTAATTATTAAAAAGATTTTAAAATAGTAGATACATTCGTGACTTGGTTAATTGCGTCTTGAATGCCTCTAGGTCGTCTCAATCCTCGAATCGCTTGTGTAAATGTATTTATAGATGATAGATAAGAGAGTAGTCCATTTCCACCACTCAATCCTCCTACTACATTACCTGACTTAGCGCCAGTTACTTGTAGTTCATCGTATGTAAATCCTACGGGTAATGTCATAATCTCGCCTTGTGATTCCCAAGCTTCAGTGATGTTACCCACTTGAATTGGATATGCTCCTGACATTTTGTACGTGTATGTAATGCTTTCTGATTGAAAAGAGTACACTATAATCTCTATAGTAGTCGCATAGTCTATTTTATACCCCATTTCGTGAGGTAACATTCCGTCTACTTCAGATATAGGACCAGAAGATGTATCATAGTTAACAATCTTCTGCATCCATCTGTGAAAGAATTTTAGAATAGCAAAGTTACTGTCAACCATAAACACTGTGGGCAAAATAGGAAACTGTATAGACTGAGGTCGTCTAGTGATGGCGCCAAATGATTGCTTTTGGTAATCTGTAGTCTGAGCGTCTAATTCTGGTAAAGTTACGCTTCTACAAAAGAATTCTAATTCCCTTGCCAGATTGAGTTCTACTGCGTTATCTTCATCAGCGTTTCCGTCAGCGATACCTGTAAATCCAGGTGGTGGAACAATACGCACAAGAAACAGGTTAGTCTGTGCTAATCCGTGCTTATTGACTTGTGCTGAGAAATCATTAATGTTGAATGCCATGTTGTTATCCTATGTTTCTTCTGGTGTCTGCCCAGACTTGAGTTTTAGATGCTCCCTGGAATCTCTCTAATGGTAAGAATAGAGCAACGTCCCATTCAGAAGGGTATATGTACATAAATCGACTTCTGAGTTGTGATGTTAGATATCTTTTAACACAAGGTTTGAAGCCCTTATATTTAGCCGCATTGTCTAGTAGTTTATAACTAAGTTTAAGTCGAGTAGACTCATCAAATCTAGAATTGGTCGCTGTATCGTATAGTGCGTCCATGAGTTTAGCACGTAAAGGTAGAGGTAAATAGTGCATGTTCAGTCCGTAGAACCCACCGGCGACTTTCTTAAATGGAAATACAAGTGGAAATCTATCGAAATATGGTAGAGTTTCTTTATGCTTCGCATCATAGTAATACATATACATCTGACCAACCATAGGTCGTGCAGTTAATCTTTCAGCATCACCCTTCATGAGTTTACTGTCGTTCACTCTTCGATATTCTTTAGCAGTGCTACGATACCATTCACGTGCTTTAGCAGTACGTGCAGGTACTTGTCCTGTTCGAACGCCTTTAGTTAGAATTTCATCAAAGAGAGTTGCCATTAGATTTCTACAACACCTTCTTCAATTAAACGTTCACGATTTTTCATGTGTGCCTCATGAATTTCATCTTTAGATTGTCCGTGATATGGCACTGCATGACCGTCTTCAATCATAATCTCTGTCATTCGCTTGACAGTGCCGTCTTCTTGATCTAATAAGAAGTCACCTAGAATACGTCCAAACTTGCCCTTTGCGTCTTCACCACTCTTGTCTACTTCAGTCTTTAGTATCTGAATAGAGCCAAGAGGTAGCATATCTTTTACATGTGATTTAGCGGCAAGACCAAACTTCTTCTCTACTTTATCTCTTGTTCTTGATTCGGGGGTGTCGATGCCCATCACTCGCACTCGCTCACGGTGCATCCATATGCCAAAACCCAGATCAATGTCTACGTCTACTGTGTCACCATCTACTACTCTTAATACTTTACATTTATACTCGTACATCTATTTCTTCTCCATAAAACAGTTGCGCTGGGTTGTTTTATTAATTGATTGCTGTGCCCAGTCCAACTCCTGGATTATTCTGTTATACCATTTAGAGTCCATCTCACTGTTATGCGGATTGTCTCGTTCAACAGCTAATTGTTCCATTCTCATGTTAATATAATTAGCCGCCGCTTTGGCTTTTCTTGACTCAGACCTTCTTATCTGATTATCGATAATGTGCTTCTTTGTCGCTGTTAGACACTCGACATTGTTTCCTTTATAATTCATACTACTTTATCCCTAAATGATCTTCGTGCATTATTTGAAACTTCCAGCCTCTATCTAAACAGAATTCACGGGCAGCATCCCACTTTGCTTGATTTATTCCCCATGTCTTCACTTCGTTGATATATCTCTTAGTTGGCTTAGTCCCATTCTTTTTTACTACAGGAGGTATAGTCTGATACTTAGGCTTTACCTCAATCAATATTCTGTCCTTCTTCTTATCTTTATTTATCTGTTCCACATAGAAGTCTGGAAAATATCTATGGAGTCTCCCATCAATCGGACTCTTATACGGTATAACAACCTCTTCGCTTGACCACTTCATGACATGCGGGTGTCTGTCTAAATAAGACATAAGCTTCAATTCCCAATGACTCCGATAAATGATATTTAAAGGATCACCCAGATATTTTGAAGGGTTTCTTGGTCGAAATTTTCCCTGATAAGCCATGTGAACTCATATAAATAATTGTAATTAGTCTAACATAGTATTTATACAAGGTAATTAAATCAGATGAGTGACAAGACAATCAAGCCAGCAGCCGCTGTTGCTGAACAAAGAAAGCAGAACTTAAATAATAATTTAGGTTTATACTTTCCTCATGATATTGGTCATCATGCCATGATACTTAATTTTAAGAATTATAGATATGGCGGTAGTACTCACATGCAAGAGGTCAGTAATGACAGCATTATTCTGCCTCTACCTAAAAACCTACAAGATAATTTAAATATTAAAGTGGGCGCAGACGAATTAGGTATTATGGGATCACTGGCAGCTGGTGCAACTCAAGGTGGTACAGAATTAGCGAGTGACACCACAGAAATAAACTCTAAATTAAAAAGAATGTTTGGACAAGGAAAAGAAGAAGCGGGAAGTCTATCCGCAATCGATAGCTTAGGTGAAGTATTAAATAAGGGTATTGAATCAGGACTATTTCTAGCAAGAGCAGGTTTAGGTGGTATTGCTCCCGACATCGCAAAAGGTATGGGTGCAGGACAAGGCACTGCAATTAACCCATATGCAACTCTTGTATTTAGCGGTGTTGATCTAAAAGTACACACATTTGAGTGGCTATTATCACCTGACACACCACAAGAAGCCGAGACATTAAGAAAGATTATTCGAACGATTCAACGTCACGTAACTCCAGAGATGGATGGGGTAATAGGTGAGAGTGTGAGTAAGGGTACGCTTGGTCGTGGACTATTAAAGTATCCAGCAATGGTTGACTGTTTCTTTCATGGTATTAATCAGAACTTTTTTTACAGATTAAAGACATGTATGGTATCACAATTTAATGTTGACTATACTCCAAACGGTATTGCATTAAATAAAGGTGGTAAGCCTAGTGCAGTACGAATTAATATGATCATGACAGAAGCCGCTATTCATACTAAGGCAGACTATCAACCAGATGATATGATATCAGTTGAAGCGTTACCAGAGCAACCTCAAGGTGAGACCAATCAGACTGAAAACAACGCCGTTCAATCTGACCTTGAAATTCTTGGTAAAAGAATTAATGAATTAGGAGATCAACAAGATGATCAGTCCGGAGACCCATAATGAGTTACTTTAGCAAATTCCCACTGACAAAAAGAAAAGATGGCAACTCTGTTGTAGACATTACTCGCAAGGGTAAATTAAAAGTATCGAACAGTGGCACAGCATATCTACCATACACAGTAAAAGAAGGCGAGAAGCCAGAAGATGTTGCCTTTTATTATTATGGTGATCCAGAATTAGCATGGTTAGTACTATCAGTCAATGATATTATTGACCCATATACTCAGTGGCCTAAGACACAATCAACATTTGATGAATATATCAAGAAACAATACGAGACACAATCAGGTGTCACTGGTCAAGCAGTCATCGATTGGACTCGAAATACATCAATTACCACTAATATTAAATGGTATGAGAGTAAATACAATTCAGATGTACAAATTAATCATAAGACATTCTCTGCATCACCTCAACCAGACCCATCATTTAATGCGAGTGAGTGGAATCCTATTCGTATTTATGACTATGAATTTAGATTAAACGAGCAAAGGCGCCAGATCGAATTATTTAATGTTGCCTATATGGGTGAGATATCAAATTTATTAGAGCGAAGATTAAATGGCAAGTAATCAACCTGCTACTCAAGCGGGACACTACGAACTTATTTCATTCAAAATAAGACCGATCAGTGCGTCGGCTGATACTGGTGTTGAATTAAAACAAATCATTACGCAGTGGCAGATCAGCGAGAGTATGTTCCGTACCAATATTAATGGCTCTGCAAATGTATTAGACGCAGAAGGTATCATGCGTACCCTACCTATTATTGGTGAAGAGATAGCTACAATTGAGTGGAAAGATTTCTATGGTGATGTTGCGAAGAAACAATTCTTTTGCTATGGTGCCAATGATCTAGGACCACATGATAATAAAGATGATATGCTATCGTATCGAATTAATTTCACATCAATCGAACATTTAACTGCCCATCAAGGTGAAGTTCGACAATCATTTGCGAATCAACTCATATCAGATATGGTACAATCAGTATTCGATACTTACTTTGACACCTCATCAAAGACAATTGAGATCGAACCTACTGTGGGGAATCAGACCTATGCGATTCCGAGCCTAACGCCCGCCGCCACGATGAGTTTCCTCGCCAGAAAAGCCTACGGTGGTGAGAGTTCTACTAATAATTATATGTTCTTCGAGACAAAAGAAAACTTTTATTTCTGTACACCCGAATATCTATACAACAAATACAAAGATAAAGTAAAAAGCGAGAAGACATTAGAGGAAAATAATCTTTTATTTTACACAGCAAAGATCGCTGACGATAATTCACCTAATGGTCAGCTAAGAAATCAACAAACCGTAGCAGGCATAAGCTATGGTGATCCATCTAATACATTAAATGAGATCAATGAAGGTCAGTATAAGACATCAATGCTAGAGATAGACCTATTAAATCGCACAACGTCTAGGACAATTACTAATCTCGAGGATATATTAGACAATATGCCTATAGATGAGTTGAAGATACCTCATAGCAGTGAGTTTTTATCTGATAGGATGCCTGTGATAGACGAAGTATATGCATTAAAAGACTATAATGTACCAGGTCAAGACAGGGGAGTCAATAGACATTATCCTTTTTATCGAGAGGTAATTAATTCAAAGAAATTATTTATGAACTCAATGACCAAATATGCTATTAATTGCTCTATCAAGGGTCGAAATCCGTTGATTCCAGGAATGGTTATTTTTTTAATGGTGTCTGTTGTTGAAGTTGGTGAAACGAAAGGTCCAGATGTACAGAGAGATGGGCTGTATATGGTGACAGACGTAACGAACCTCTTCTTTGAGGACGACTTTACGCAGATCATAAGCTTGACAAAGGGCGGCCTATCTGATACGAATGACCGTGCCTTATTTAGGGAGAAGAGATAGTGGCTGGATTTAGAAATCTACTGTGGTTCGTGGGAGTCGTAGAAGACCGTCAAGATGCCACTAACGATGGGCGTGTGAAGATACGAGCGTTTGGCATTCATACAGAAGACAAGCAAGCAATGCCTACTGCTGATTTACCCTGGGCGATTGTACTCGATGGCTCATATGGTGGTGTACAGAAGATACCTGAAGTGGGAGACTGGTGCTTTGGATTCTTTATGGATGGAGACGATGCACAACACCCTATGGTAATGGGAAGAGTACCTGGTGTCAATCTACAATTACCTCCTGAAGCTGGTGCGCCTAATGAAGCGAACTATGTGCCTGTTGAGTCTATACCTAAGTATGGTAAGCCACCTTTACATAGACATCTAGGTGGTGAAGATGCAGAGATTGGACAGGGACCTATACAAGCCGCTGCCGTAAAGAATGGTATTAAGAGTGCGATTGATGGCGAAGATTGGAATGAACCACCTATTATATCACCAGAAAAGAATCTTGACAACACCGTATATACCAGTAAGAATGATAATAACTATGTGGTGTTGAGTGATAGTAGAGAGGGCGATGGTACATACATTCTTATATCACATGCCTCTGGTTCTGCTGTACAGATTGATGCACATGGAACGATACTTGTCAAGTCTTTTGGAGACACTTATAATAGTACCGAAGGCTTTACAATGAACCGTACTGAGTTAGACTCTCATACGAATGTAGGGGGTGACTGGGCGTTAAGAGTCGAAAGAGGCTCTGGTAAAGTATGGATTAATGGTGATCTAGACATCGAGTGTGAGAACTTTAATGTTACAGCAAGAGGTTCTGCTAATATTGATGCCGCCGCTGGTAC
>Ga0181419_1000821_pt1 | contig 10663 bp, 11 predicted proteins | sample 42SPOviralmetaG_FD_130144 | JGI IMG/M metagenome (GOLD analysis project Ga0181419, IMG submission 130144) | Marine viral communities from the oligotrophic San Pedro Time Series (SPOT) site, San Pedro Channel, CA, USA - 42 SPOT_SRF_2013-04-24 | ecosystem: Environmental > Aquatic > Marine > Strait...
CAGTTTCTGCAGTTTTCATGATGGCTGTAGATTCTTTTCATTTACAATTTGACGTAGACGAATCATGGATAAACTTATTAAAAACATTACTGGTAACAGTTTACGTAGCATACTTTGGAAGCAGAGGTGCTGAAAAAATAACAAAAATAAATAAATAAAAATGGCAGGATATAACACATTTAACGAACGACCTGGTTTAGAAGGGAATACAGCAGCACAGCCAAGGGTCTTCGGGCATGATGCTATAGCAACAACTCCATATTGGAATTTTACAATATCAGCTGGCGGAACAGGCTATACTAGCGATAGTGTTGGTGACACTGTTACTGACGCAGCTACTGGTATTGAAGCTAATATAACTTCACAAAATGGTGGCGCTGTTACAGGTTTAACTATAATAACTAAAGGATCTGGAATTATAGCAGGTCAAGAATTAACATTAACTGGAGCAACTCCAGGAAGTGGTTTAAAAATAACAATATTAGCAAACTCTTTGTCTATTGCTACTGCAGAGTCAAGAGGAGCTATGATATATAATAATAAAACAGCAGCACAAGATATATCAATAGTAACAGAAGCAGGAACAGCTGTAACTTTTAAAAGTGTTCCAGCAACAGAGTATGTAGGATTTACTCACCCAATATTAGCTATAGAGTTAACTGGTGGTGACGATATTCTAGCTGTATACTAAAACAAACAATAAAATCAAATCAAATCAAATGAGTAAAAAAACAAATTCAATAAGTAAAAAACAACTATTACTAATAAAAGAACAACAGCTAAAAAATTCTCAATTAAACGAGAAGATAGGTGTAATATCTAGACAATACCACGCTGTGCTACATGAAGCCAAAGAGCTAGACAAGGTTATTGATGAAACTAAGAACGAACTAGAGTCAGAATATGGCGCCGTAAACATTAACTTGATAGATGGCACTTATACTTTTATAGAGCAAGATGTCTAAAATAAGAAAAATTAGCATAGGCTCTGATTATAAAAATGATGCAATGCATTATTCCTTAGGACAAGAGGTTTATGGTGGACATACTATTAGTGATATTCTTTTTGAAGATCAAGATCAATCATACAATATTTTTATAACTAAAAATGATGAAGTCTTGCCTTGGAAAAAATTTAACGCTAATATGTCAATATCTGTAGAGTACCATTTGTCGTATTGATGAAAAGCTTGTATAGCTTTATTGTTAAACCTTTAAAACAAAGATATGACAATATACGACAAGTTGATGGTGATAACCTTATTATCAATACTAGCATTGAAGACCATAGATTTATTAGTAAAAAAGCTGTAGTAGTTTCAACTCCTGCAGCTTATGCTACTAAAATAAATATAGGAGATGAATTATATATTCATCATAATATATTTAGAAGGTGGTATGATCAAAAAGGTAAAGAAAGAAACAGCTCTACTTATTTTAAAGATGACTTATACTTCGTGTTGCCTGATCAAATTTATATGTATAATTTAAAATCACATTTAAATTATTGCTTTGTAAAACCTATAAAAAACCAAAGTATCTTAGAGAATAGAAAAGAACAACCTAATGTTGGCATTGTTAAGTATAGTAATACTTCATTAGAAGCCATAGGAATAACACCTGGAACACTTATTACGTTTACACCTAACTCTGAGTTTGAGTTTATTATTAAAGGTGAACGTCTTTATTGTATGAAATCAAATGATATAGCTTTAACGCATGAATACCAAGGAAACGAAGAAGAAAATAATCCAAGCTGGGCAAAAAGCAGTTGAGGAACTTATTAAGGTAGCAAAAGAAAAGATTGTAGACTCAGACGACGATGTAAGCGCTGATAGATTAAAAAATGCTGCCGCTACTAAAAAGCTGGCTATATTTGATGCTTTTGAAATATTAAACAGAATACAGTTAGAAGAAGATATTTTAAATGAAAAACCAAAAGAAGTTAAAGAACAAAAAACTTTTAGAGGTTTTGCAGAAGGGAGAAGCAAGTGAGCTATAATCAAAATCTTTGGAAAGAAATTAATGATATTGTAAATCCTAAGATATTAGCTAAAAACAATAGATTTAAAAAATGGGATTATGGTTATAATTCTGATTATGATTTTATAGTAATAAGTAAAACTGGAAAAATTGGACAAATCATTGAAATACAGAATCTCAGGATTGCTTTACCAGCAACAGATAAACCGTTTAAACGAAGTGAAAAAAAAGCGGAACAACACTGGGAAAGACAAGACTACCCAAAAGAATTAAGTAGAATAAAGAGTAGATTTGACTGGGAAGAATACCCGCCAGAGTTTAAAGAAAAATGGTATGACTATATCGACGAAGAATTTAAAAGAAGAGAAAATGGTTATTGGTTTTACAATAACGGCGTGGCTAATTACATTACTGGTACTCATTACATGTACCTCCAATGGTCAAAAATCGATATTGGAGCACCAGACTATAGAGAAGCAAACAGACTCTTCTTTATATTTTGGGAAGCATGTAAAGCAGATACAAGATGTTACGGAATGTGCTATCTCAAAAACAGACGATCTGGATTCTCTTTTATGTCAAGCGCGGAACTTGTTAACCAAGCTACAATATCTTCCGACTCAAGATTCGGTATACTTTCCAAATCTGGAGCAGATGCCAAAAAAATGTTTACAGATAAAGTTGTACCCATATCAGTTAACTACCCGTTCTTTTTTAAACCCATTCAAGATGGTATGGACCGGCCAAAAACTGAGTTGGCGTATAGAGTTCCAGCATCGAAACTTACTAGAAGAAAGCTTGAGTCGAATGAACAGCTTAGGGAACTAGATGGACTTGATACAACTATTGACTGGAAAAATACTGGTGATAACTCTTATGATGGTGAAAAGCTAAAACTATTAGCTCATGATGAAAGTGGTAAATGGGAAAGACCTGATAATATATTAAACAACTGGAGAGTTACAAAAACTACACTACGTCTTGGTTCAAGAATTGTAGGTAAATGTATGATGGGCTCAACTTCAAATGCTTTAGATAAAGGTGGAAACAACTTCAAAAAACTATACTATAATTCAGACGTTACAAAAAGAAATCGTAATGGACAAACATCTTCTGGACTCTATAGCTTGTTCGTCCCTATGGAGTGGAACTACGAAGGATTCATTGATACTTATGGACTACCTGTCTTCGCTGTCAAAAACAATACAGTCAAAGGAATTGACGGTTATGACATTACAACAGGCGTTGTTGAGCACTGGGAAAACGAAGTTGAAGGATTAAAAAGAGATCAAGATAGTTTAAATGAATATTATAGACAGTTCCCAAGAACTGAAGCTCATGCGTTTAGAGATGAGTCTAAACATAGTTTATTTAATTTAACTAGAATATACCAACAGATAGATTATAACAATGAAGTAGGCAATGATAAAGCTGTTACACAAGGCGGTTTTCAATGGGCTAATGGTGTTAAAGATACTAATGTTATTTTTGTGCCTAGTAAAAACGGTAGATTTAAAATAACTTGGGTGCCACCTAATAATTTACAAAACCAAGTGATACTAAGAAAAGGATACAAGTATCCTGGCAATGAACATATTGGAGCTTTTGGTTGTGATAGTTATGATATTAGCGGAACAGTAGATGGAAAAGGATCTAATGGATCTTTACATGGCTTAACTAAATTTAGCATGGAAGATGCTCCTACTTACCATTTCTTTTTAGAATATATATCAAGACCACAAACGGCTGAGATATTTTTTGAAGACGTATTGATGGCTTGTGTATTTTATGGTATGCCCATACTTGCTGAAAATAACAAACCAAGATTACTTTATTATTTTAAACGTAGAGGTTATAGAGGTTTTTCAATGAATCGTCCTGATAAGATTTGGAATAAACTTTCTACAACTGAAAAAGAGATAGGTGGTATACCTAACTCTAGTGAAGATATTAAACAAGCTCATGCAGCTGCCATTGAATCTTATATAGAAAATTATGTAGGATTTTTAGATAATGATACAGGTGATATGTATCATCAAAAGACTTTAGAAGACTGGGCAGCTTTTGATATAAATAATAGAACAAAGCACGATGCTTCTATAAGCTCCGGTCTAGCTATTATGGCTTGCAATAGGAATAAGTATATTCCAACAGCTAATGTTATTAAAAATAAAGTTAACTTAGGTATAAAAACTTATGATAACAAAGGAAATTTATCTAAAATAAACGAATAAATGCAAATACAAACTTATAATGGTAGTTCTTTTCCAGATCAGGTGGTACCTGATGAGGTCAAAGATAGCTTAGATTACGGAAGACAAGTTGGTAGAGCTATTGAAGGTGATTGGTTTAGTGGTACTAGATCAGGAGTGTCTGGAAGATACAATACTAACTACAATAACTTTAGAAATTTAAGACTTTATGCTAGAGGTGAACAGTCTGTACAAAAATACAAAGATGAATTAGCTATAAATGGCGATTTATCTTATTTAAATTTGGACTGGAAACCTGTACCTATAATACCTAAGTTTGTTGATATAGTTGTTAATGGCATGGATGGTAAGCTTTATGATATAAAAGCTTATGCTCAAGATCCAGAGTCTTTGAAAAAAAGAACTAGATATGCTGAAACAATATTAAGAGATATAAATTCTCAAAAGCTTATTCAGAAAATTAAACAAGTGTCAGGCATGGACTTGCATAGCACCGCTAATCCTGAAGACTTGCCTCAAAATCAAGAAGAGCTAGACTTACATATGCAGCTCACATACAAGCAGTCTGTTGAAATAGCAGAAGAAGAAGCTATTAATAATACTTTAGCTTTTAATAAGTATGATTTAGTTAGAAGAAGAATTGCTGAAGATTTAGTTGTGTTAGGTATAGGTGCTGTTAAAACTAGCTTTAACTTATCTGAGGGTGTGACAGTTGAATATGTTGATCCTGCTGATCTAGTTTATTCATATACTGATGATCCTAACTTTCAAGATATATGGTATGTTGGAGAGGTTAAATATGTTAGTTTAAATGAGCTTAAAAAAGAGTTTCCAGGTTTAACTGATGAAGAAATGCAAACTATACAACAGTATCCAGGAAGTAAAAGTTATAATTATCAATTTAACGGAAGACAAGATAATAATAGTATAGCAGTTCTTTATTTTGAATATAAAACTTATCAAGATCAAGTATTTAAAATAAAAGAAACAGCGACTGGTTTAGAAAAAACATTAGAAAAACCTGATACATTTAATCCACCTAAAAACGATAAGTTTGATAGAGTCTCAAGGTCCATAGAGGTACTATACCACGGTGCTAAAATATTAGGTCACGATATGATGTTGAGATGGGGTGTTGCTAAAAATATGGTAAGACCAGAAGCTAATGTTGTTAAAGTAAATATGAGCTATAATATATGTGCTCCAAAAATGTACAAAGGTAGAATAGAGTCTTTAGTTGGCCGTATGACAGGTTTTGCTGATATGATACAGCTAACGCATCTTAAATTACAACAAGTTTTATCAAGATTAGTTCCTGATGGTGTTTATTTAGATGTTGATGGATTAGCAGAAGTAGATCTTGGCAATGGTACTAATTATAACCCAGCTGAAGCGTTGAATATGTATTTCCAAACTGGTAGTATATTAGGTAGGTCTATGACTCAGGATGGCAATATGAATCCTGGTAAAGTACCTATACAAGAACTACAGTCTAGTTCTGGTGGTAGTAAAATGCAGTCTTTAATACAGACTTACCAGTACTATCTACAAATGATGAGAGATGTTACTGGGCTTAATGAAGCTAGAGATGGTAGTCAACCAAATAAAGACTCATTAGTTGGATTACAAAAACTTGCAGCTGCCAATTCTAACACAGCTACAAAGCATATAGTTCAAGCAAGTTTATACTTATCAGCAAGAGCATGTGAAAATATATCATTAAGAATAAGCGATGCTTTAGAATTTCCATTAACAAAAGAGGCTTTAAAAAATAGTATTAGTTCTTATAACGTAGGAACTTTAGAAGACATGTATAAGTTAAACATGTTTGAGTTTGGAATATATTTAGACTTAGTTCCTGACGAAGAAGAAAAAGCACAATTAGAAAACAATATTCAAGCCGCTTTAAAAACAAATACTATACACTTAGAAGATGCTGTAGAAATAAGAGATATAAAAAATCTTAAATTAGCTAATCAGTTTTTAAAATTAAAAAGAAAACAAAAAGCAGCTGAAGATCAAAAAGCTCAGCAAGCTAATATACAAGCTCAAGCAAATGCAAACGCAGAAGCTTCTGAAAGATCTGCTGCGGCTGAAATGCAGAAACAACAAGCTCTTGCAGAGACTACATTACAAATTGCTCAAGGTAAGTCTAATTTTGAAATAAACAAAATGCAGCAAGAGTATGATATGAAAAAACAAATGGCGGAAATGCAGTTTTTATTTGATAAAGAGTTAAAGCAAATGGAGATTGATAAACTAGGTAGTAAAGAAAAAATGATCGAAGATCGTAAAGATGATAGGACTAGACTAGAAGGCACTCAGCAGAGTGAAATGATACAACAAAGAAATTTAGATTTACCACCTATAGATTTTAATCAAGGTGGACAAGCACAAGACTCAACGCCTCAGGGCTTATTAGAGTAATTATTAACTATTATATTATATTATGTCAGAAGAAATAAAAGAAACACCAGGAGGCGAGTTGACTCAAGGTGAATTTAAAATAAAGAAAAAACCAAAAAACCTAAGCAACATTAAAGAAATTACTGAAACTAAAATAGATTTATCAAAAAAAGAAGATGAACCTGTAGTTGAAAAAGTTGTTGAAGAGGAAAAAGTACAAGACAACGTTGTTCAAGAAGTTACTGAAGAACCCGTAGTTGAAGATACTAATAAACAAGAAGACCCTACAAAAGTAAGAAGAGTAGTAGAATTACCTGAAGATTTAAATAAACTAGTTAAGTTTATGGAAGAAACAGGTGGAACAGTTAAAGACTATGTTAGACTAGACACTGACTTTTCTCAAGTAGATGGTAATGTTTTGTTAAAAGAATATTACAAAAATACTAAGCCTCATTTAGATGATGAAGAAATAAATTTCATAATGGAAGATAATTTTTCATTTGATGAAGAGCTTGACGAAGAGCGAGATATAAAAAAGAAAAAACTCGCACTTAAAGAAGAAATTGCTAAAGCCAAGAACTTTTTAGAAGATACTAAGGATAAATATTACGAAGAGATCAAGTTGAGACCTAACGTAACTGAAGATCAAAAAAAAGCAACAGACTTTTTCAATAGATATAACAAAGAACAATCACAAATTGTACAAAGACAAGAAGAGTTTGCTAAAAGTACTAATGACTATTTCAATAACGATTTCAAAGGTTTTGAGTTTAACGTTGGAGATAAAAAGTTTAAGTATAATATTAACAATACTCAAGACGTGGCTAAAGACCAAGTTAAACTATCCAACCTGACTAAGATGTTCTTAGGTGATGATGGATCAGTTAAAGACATTGATGGTTATCACAAGGCTTTGTATGCAGCAAGAAACATGGATACTATTGCTAGTCACTTTTATGAACAAGGCAAAACCGACGGCGTAAAAGGTTTAGTAAATAAATCTAAAAATATAGAAACAGCTTCTCGTCCACAAAACGGTGAAGATATTTATATTGGAGGTTTAAAAGTAAAAGCAGTTTCTGGTGTTGATAGTTCTAAGTTAAAAATACAAAGAAAAAAATAAAAACTAAAAACTAAAATTATGAGTTTATCAGGTGGGAGTTTTCCCGCATCAATAGTCCCTTCTCAAAACAGAATGGCATTGAGTTCTAACTTTTTAGAATTCAATACTGGAGCTGGAAAGGACTTTGCACAACAATATCTACCGGAGCTTTACGAAGCAGAAGTAGAAAGATACGGAAACAGGACTTTGTCTGGTTTCTTGAGAATGGTAGGAGCTGAAATGCCTATGACTTCTGATCAAATTATTTGGTCTGAACAAAATAGATTACATATCTCCTACAAAAAAGTAGCACAAGCTATAACTGAAATAGGTGCAACTGGTGTATTCCAAGTTACTCCAGATTTGAATAATCCAGCTGGTGGAAACAGCGCTACTAGTATAGCTATAAGAAAAGGACAGACAGTTCTTTTATCAGACGATGCTACTGGTTTAGTAACTGCTAAAGTTCACGTAACTGAAGTATTTGATGCTGCGCAAGGCGGTGGAGCTGCTGTAGTTGACGGAGCTTCTAATGCTTTAAGTTTTACATGTTCACCTTACGGAAGTAATGACTTACCTGCTGGTTTACTAGGAACTACAGGCGTTAATATGTTTGTATACGGTTCTGAGTTTAAAAAAGGTACTAATGGAATGTCAGGTTCTATTGAGCCTTCTTTCACTCAGTACGCTAACAGACCTGTAATTATCAAAGACAAATACGAAATCAATGGTTCTGATACTGCTCAAATTGGGTGGGTTGAAGTTGCTACTGAAGACGGAACATCTGGGTATTTATGGTATCTAAAAGCTGAGTCTGAAACTAGATTACGTTTTGAAGATTATCTTGAAATGCAAATGGTTGAAGGTGAAAATTCTAAAACAGCTGCTGGTGGTGCTACTACTTTAAGTGGTCAAGGTTTAGAAGGTTCTCAAGGTTTATTTGCTGCTATCGAAGACAGAGGTAATATATACTCTGGTTTTGCTGGTGCTGCTGCTCCTGGTTCAGGTGCAATGGGAGATTTTGATGAAATACTTAAAAACTTAGACAAGCAAGGTGCTATTGAAGAAAACATGCTTTTCTTATCTAGATCTACTGCTCTTGATTTTGACGATATGATTGCTGCTATGGCAGGTGGAGGTTATGCTTCTACAGCTTCAGCTTCTTATGGTTTGTTTGATAACGAGCAAGAGATGGCATTAAACTTTGGATTTACTGGATTCAGAAGAGGTTCTTATGACTTCTACAAAACTGACTGGAAATATCTAAACGACGCATCTACAAGAGGATTAGACAAAGCTATTGATGGTGTACTTGTTCCTGCTGGAACTTCAACAGTATATGATCAAATGTTAGGATCTAATATTAGACGTCCTTTCTTACATGTAAGATATAGAGCTTCTGAAACTGAAGATAGAAGATTCAAAAACTGGATTACTGGTTCAGTTGGAGGAGCTTATACTTCTGATTTAGATGCAATGTCTGTACACTTCTTATCTGAAAGATGTTTAGTTACACAAGCTGCTAATAACTTCGTGTTATTCAAAGGAGCTTAATTATTTATTAACATTTAAAAAATAAGAAAATGGGATATGTAAAATTACCAAAAGCCGATGGAGCTTTTGATATACTACCTGCTGAGTTAGTAGGTTCAGTAAAACTTAGTGGAGATGATGCTAAGCAAATAGATGTAGCTTATATAGGTGGCGATGCTGCTACTGATACTATTTCTATTGCTCCTGTAGGTAGTGCTGTTTCAGATGCATTTGTGCAAGCTGATGTTCAAGCATTAGTTAAAGCTATTGGAACAATTGGTGGTGGATCAGGAATGATCGAGGTTAGTTTAAGCAAAGTTGTTTTTTCAACAACTATTGGTGCAAGCTAATAACACAAAATAATAAGATCCCGCTTCGGCGGGGTCTTTTTTAATTATTATATTATATTATATTATGGAAACAAAAGAAAAGAAAAAGCCTGTGGCTAAAGCCCCAGCAACTCCTGAAGTAAAAAAAGATACTTGGGAATATAAAGATAGAACATACTATCTAATTGATGGCAAAAATCCTTTAACATACACTCTACCTAGTAAACATACTAGAAAATATCCTTTAGTTTGGTTTGACGAAGATAAAGGTTATGAAAGAGAGTTAAGATATGCCACTAATCAAAATTCTATATTTGTTGATGAACAACAAGGTCAAGTTACTTTACAGCATATAGTTTTTGAAATGGGAATGCTTTTAGTTCCTAAAGAAAAAAGAAATTTACAAGAGTTCTTAAGTAAACATCCTCATCGTAGTTTACTGTTTGCTGAATACGATAAAATTGAAGAAGCAGTAGATGAAGTTGAAGATTTACAAATTCAGTTAATAGCAATGAATGCTGCTATGGAAATGGATCCTGATTTTGCAGAAGCTATATTAAGAGTTGAGTTAGGTTCTAAAGTGTCTGAGTTGACTTCTAAAGAGCTTAAAAGAGATTTACTACTGTTTGCTAAGAATCAACCAAATTTATTTATTGAAATAGCTAACGATGAAAATGTACAATTAAGAAACGTGGCTATTAGAGCAAGAGAAAATAATATTATAAAACTCAGTGGAGATAACAGAATTTTTTCCTGGGCATCTAATGATCGTAAATTAATGACGGTTCCTTTTGATGAAAATCCATATTCAGCAATGGCTGCATGGTTTAAAACAGATGAAGGTGTTGAAGTTTTTAAATCAATAGAGAAAAAACTAAAATAACAAGTGATTATAAATAAGGGTGGTTAACGCCACCCTTTTTTTTTAAAAATATTAAAATGGCAATAAACGTAAATACGGTATATACAACAGTATTAAGTATTCTTAATAAAGAACAACGTGGTTATTTAACTCCTTATGAGTTTAATCAAATAGCTACGCAAGTACAATTAGAAATATTTGAAAAGTTTTTTGAAGATTATAACCAGTATATACG
>Ga0181419_1000822_pt1 | contig 10663 bp, 22 predicted proteins | sample 42SPOviralmetaG_FD_130144 | JGI IMG/M metagenome (GOLD analysis project Ga0181419, IMG submission 130144) | Marine viral communities from the oligotrophic San Pedro Time Series (SPOT) site, San Pedro Channel, CA, USA - 42 SPOT_SRF_2013-04-24 | ecosystem: Environmental > Aquatic > Marine > Strait...
ACCACTAATTATAGAATAGTTAACTATATTGGGGGAGCCTACACTGATTTTGACCATTCTAGTGGTAGAATTACAGGAGACCTCGCATAATGGCTTCTTTACTTAAAGTAGATGCACTAACAGGTGTAACCACCGCTGGTTCTATTAGCGTTACTGGCGAGGGCAACTCAACCACGACTAATCTTCAGCAGGGGTTAGCAAAGGCTTGGATGGATTTAAATGGTTCTGGAACTATTGCTTTACGAGATAGCAATAATATAGCCAGCGTCACGGATAATACCACAGGAGATTATACCGCCTCATACACATCAGCTATGGGTAATGCAAACTACTCGGCTTTAAATTCTTGTGGTGTTTCGAGCGTAATTACCGCATCAGTGCGTCAACATACTATTGCGGCTGGTTCGTATAGGCTTGAAATGAACGAAACTGGTGGGGCTGCGTCAGATAGTACATATGTGCATTTAGGAATACACGGAGACCTAGCGTAATGGCAAGCGAACTTAGAGTTAACACATTAAAGGATGCCAGCGGTAATAACAGCGTGGCTATGTCTTTTGTTGCAGAAGGTAGTGCAAAGGCGTGGTTAAATCAATCTCAAAACAACACTATAAATGACAGCTTAAATGTTTCTGGTTTAACAGACAATGGAGTAGGTGATTGTACTTTTGCGTTTGCTTCTGTTATGGCTAATATTAATCATTCTTTACTTGGCGTAATGAATAGTGGTGGGAACGCTGCCAACATTATGATTATTCACAACACAATGGCTACTGCATCAGGTCGTTGTAGATTTGGAAATTACGCAGGTAGTGGTAATAGCTTTACACCATTTGATGACAATAGTGTTAAAAATACAACACACGGAGACCTCGCATGAGCAAAGCAGCAGAACTAGCCGCGCTGATTGGTTCAGGTCAGGCGCAGGGTAATAAGAATCTGATTATCAACGGTGCGATGACTGTTGACCAACGCCATGACGGGTCTTCTTTTACAATAGTAAATGGAAACTCTACAACTGGTGTCATTGCAGACCGTTTTAGAGTTAATGAAACCAGTGGAGTAGTAATGACTGGTCAAAGAGTTGCTGATGCACCAGTAGGATTTGAATATTCTAGTAAACTGACGGTAACAACTGCTGACTCGTCTTTAGGTTCTACTGAATTTCATAGAATGATACAGCCCATTGAGGGTAAAAATATAAGTAATTTGAATTGGGGAACCTCTAACGCTAAAACCCTTACGCTAACATTCTATGTAAAATCTAGCCTCACTGGTCAGTATTATATCTCTGTATTTAATAACGCAGCAGACCGTACATTACTTAAAGGGTATACTATAAGTTCCGCTGACACTTGGGAAAAGAAGACTATTACAATAATTGGTGACCAAACTGGAACTTGGTTAACTACAAATGCTGTTGGTATTCATTTAATGTGGTCATTGGGAACTGGCTCAAGTTATCAATCAAACACACTTGACGCTTATCAAGCTGGATTTTTTATGGCTAAATCTGACCAAGTAAATCTGGCGGCAACTAATGGTTCAACATGGCAGCTTACTGGAGTTCAGCTTGAGGTTGGAGATGGGCCGGGAACCGCTTTTGAGCATGAGGACTACGGAACTACGTTAGCTAAGTGTCAGCGGTATTATATGAAATGGCTTGCAGATACAGCTTATGACGCAGCATTTGCTGGCTTCACACTTAATAGCACTCAATTCTTCGGCACATATAATTTTCCATGCGAAATGAGGGGTGTGCCAACAATGGCTGTTGGTGGAAATTGGAATGTTTTTATCACAGGCGGTGACTATGCGGCTAGTTCATTTCAGCTTAACCAAGCCACTCCGTTTAATATGATGGTTTTTGCTGGTAGCTCTGGAATGACGGCGGGTAGTGGTGGTTTGATGCGTACTAATAATGACAATGACGCATATGTTGAGTTTATATCGGAGTTATAAAATGGTTATTACAGATGCAAAATATCACGCAAGAGATGCTGATAATTCAAACCCAAATGTTTCAATTAACTGCAAAATTGATGGAAAAGTTTATTTAGTTCCTATCTCATCAGGCAACACAGAGTACGCAGAAATCATGCGCCAAGTAGCGGCTGGCGAACTAACTATAGCAGATGCGGATTAGGAGATTGACATGAGTGGCTTAACGATTACAACCGCCCCGCAGAATGAGCCGCTTGATGCCGCTGAAACCATATCGTATTTGCGGTTAGATGCAAATGTGGACACCACGCTTGTTAACAATCTTATACAGGCGGCTAGGTTTTGGTGCGAAGATTACACAAACAGAACATTGCTCACGACTACATTTACTCTGTCGCTTGATGGAATAGGCTATGTTGATGTGCCAATTAAAGAGGGATTTCACACAGGATATTCTGATACGCCAAGAATAAATTACATAGAATTGCCAAAGTCACCAGTGCAGTCAGTTACGCACATCAAGTCGTACACAGATGATAACACGGCATCAACTCTTGCTACATCTAATTATTACAGCGATTTGGTAAGAGAGCCAGCGCGGATTGTTCTGCGTGATGGCGGGTCATGGCCTACAGATTTACGCAATGCAAATGGAATAGAGGTTGAATATGTAACTGGCTATGGTGATTCAAGAGGCACTATCCCAGAGCCAATTCGTGTTGCTATGCTAGAATATATTTCATTTTTATATGAACACAGAGGCGATGATGAAGGCAGGGCGTTAAACCCGCCAATGATGATTACCTCTTTATTGCAGCCTTATGTTATTATGAGGTACGGCGTTAGCTCTTATGGTGGAGGTATGGGTTTTGGCTATCGGTAAGATGCAACATTCACTGGCCTTGCAAGCGAAGGGTGCTAGTGCAGATGGAGGCGGCGGTTCATCTGGTGCGTTTTCTACTTTTGCAACCACATTTGGCAGAATAGAGGCTCAAGGTGGTGGCGAGAGGTTCTTTGGTGACCAGAATGAAGCTCGGACAACTCATAAAATCACAATACGGTTTAGGCGCAATCTTACAGTAGCGCACCGCATCTTGTATTCTTATACAGCGGATGGGGCAAGCTATACTCGCACGTTTAATATTCGCAGAATTGAGAATAAAGGTGAGCGTGATAAATACCTTGAAATTTTAGCCGAGGAAGGCGTTGCAACCTAATGGCTAGGGTAACTACCAAAATAGTACGCAAGCCCCGCACGCAGGCTGTAATCAAGGATTACGAGGGTAGTTTAAGGGCTTTGGTTGGCAGGGCTGGGAATCTTGTGCGAAATACAGCCGTTCAATCTATAAACCAAGGGGCGGCATCTGGGGTGACTTATGAAAAGTACAACCCGCGCAGAACACATACAGCATCAGCCGCAGGGCAACCCCCCGCCACAGATACAGGCTTTCTGGTGAACAATATTGTGATAACCATGGATACGGCTGACAAAGGTTTGTCTGTAAATGTAGAAAGCCGCGCTGACTATTCATCATTTCTGGAGTTTGGCACATCAAAAATGTCTGCTAGACCTTTTATGCAACCCGCGCTAGAAGAAAACAGAGCCAAGATTAATCGTTTGGCTAAACAGATGGTGAAGGCTAAATAATGGCACTGCATAGTTGGGAATTACAGAAAGCGGTATATGGCAAGCTAACAGCCGCCAGCATTACTGATTATGCTGGTGATGCAATTACTGGTGTATTTGATGATGTGCCAACAGACACAGCTTATCCGTATGTTGTTATTGGGGATGAGACAGCAACCAATATCTCAGCAAAAGATAAGGATTTCCACGAACATACGTTGACCATTCACATTTGGTCGCAATATCGTGGGAACCGTGATATAAAAGAAATTATGGAACAAGTATATGCAGCATTGAATGATGTGTCATATACTGTTTCGGGTGCTTCTGGGGTGAACTTGAAACATGAGTTTCAAACGACACTTACAGAGGGTGATGGTATTACACGGCATGGTGTCATGAGATTTCGTGCTGTTGTGTCAGACAATTAAAGGAGACTAGACATGGCGGCACAAAAAGGTTCAGCCCTGTTAATGAAAATCGGTAATGCGGCAAGCCCAGAGGTTTTCACAACAATCGGTGGTATGCGTTCAACATCCTTAACCATGAATGATGAGATGGTTGACGTAACAAATAAAGACTCAAGCAATGCAAGAACTATCTTGGCGCAGGGTGGGGTGAACTCTATCAGTGTATCAGGTAGCGGCGTGTTTACTGATTCTGCCTCAGAGGCAACACTCAAAGGCAAATTCAACGTATCAGCATTGACTAATTATCAGTTCCTCGTGCCTGACTTTGGCACGTTCACAGGAACCTTTATGCTAACAACCCTTGAATATGGCGGCGAGTACAATGGTGAAGTGACTTACAGCTTTACCTTTGAAAGCTCTGGCGCAATCACATTCGCTACGGTGTAATGAATGACTTGGGTTCAAGTAGAAATTGAAGTTGGTGGCAAGACCTTTAACGGACACATGATGTCTAATGAAGATGCCACCATCTTTAATATTCCCCCTGCCTCAGAATTAAAGGTCGATGGGAAATTCAAGTGTGGTGGTCAAACATATACCGCCGCGACTGTTCACGATGTAGCCCAGAGGGGCGAAGAATTATTGGTAGAAGCCAAGGAGAAAGCGGATGTCAAATCCAAAGCGCGGGGAGCTAGAGATAGCTCTGGGGGAGAAGAAGTATAAAGGCAAGGTAACGCTGGATGCTGTAATGCGTATTGAGCAGTCATGCGGGATGGGCATTGTCAAAATAGCGCAAGCATTATCTGAAGGCAATCTAACTACTTCTCAAATGGTCGCGATATTAACGCCTGTTATTAGAGGCGGTGGTAATGACATAAATGAAAAAGAGGTAGGTCAGTCTCTCTGGGGTGCGGGGTTAGTTAGCGGCATGAAATCTATTGGTGAGATTCTAGCCGCTGTTCTTTCTTCAGGCCAAGATGACGATGAAGAGGCCGATGAGGGAAACGAAGAAAAGGCGGGGGAACTGTTGTAGACGAATTGCCGTGGAATGATTGGATGCGTTTGGGTTTAGGGAAAATGCAAATTGCGCCGATTCATTTTTGGGATATGAGTTTTCCAGAGTTTTACGCGGCAATAGAAGGTTTCGCAGAATTTAACTCAGGAGGTAAACCGCCACCTCTGACTAAAGATGGGTTAGAAGAATTGATGGAACTCTACCCAGACTAACTTAGGAAGGTGTCTAATAAATGGCAACGACAGTAGATACCTTACTGGTTCGCATTGAGGCTGACTTAAAAGATGTCAACCGCAAGCTAAAACAATTTGATAAAAATGTAGACACCACAGCTAAAAAAGCTCAACGCAATTTCAATAAGATTGGAACGGCGGTCAAGGTCGTTCTTGGTGCGGTTGTTGTCCAACAGCTTGCACAGGCTGGGCTGGCGGCTGTTCGCTTTGCGTCTAGCGTTGAGGAGATGCAAGCTAAATCATCTGTAGTCTTTGGTGCGTTTACTCAAGATGTAAGAAGCGCATTATCTGATTTTGGTGATGAGGTTGGTCGTAGCACCTTTGAGCTAGAAGGCATGGCATCCAGCATACAGGATACCTTTGTCCCTATGGGGTTTGCCAGAGGTGAAGCCGCAAAGCTATCTGTTGAACTTACGAAGTTGGCTGTTGATGTCGCTTCATTCAACAACGCATCTGATACAGAAACCATGGTGGCTTTCCAGTCTGCGTTGGTCGGCAACCATGAGACTGTCAGGCGATTTGGTATCGTTATAACTGAAGCAACGCTTCAACAAGAACTTTACAGAATGGGGGTCACTAAAAACTCCAAAGATGTAGACAACGCCACAAAAGTTCAAGCGCGGATGAACCTTATCCTTAAAGGTACAACTGATGCACATGGCGATGCTGCAAGAACATCTGGCAGTTTTGCTAACACATCTAAGGCATTAGGTGCGGCACTTGATGAATTACTGGTTAATGTAGTCACCCCATTATTGCCAGCATTAACTAAGATGGTTCGGGGTCTTGCAGATGCCGCTGGTGCGCTTAATGCGTTTTTAATAGAGGTTGGATTAATAGAGCAAGTTGGCTCTGAAGGGGCGGATGCTTTAGAGCTTTATAATATAAAAGTTAAGGAAGTAGAGACATTAACCAAACAAGCCGCTGAACAAGTAGTAAAGTTAAATGAAGCTGTAAATTCTAAAGACCCAAACGCAGGTCATTTTATTGATGGAGCAAGAGCAAAATTAACAGACCTTGATACCCAAATTAAGGCAGCAAAAGCGGATTTAGTAGATTTAGAAACAATGCTTGTTGCTGACAGTTTTGCTTTAGCAGTCCCCCCACCATCTGCAACTGGTGGTGATGATGTAGATACTGATGAACTTGCCCGCCAGAAAAAAATTAAATCGTCTTTAGAGGATTTGAGCAAAGCCAATAGGATTTTGGCATTAGATAAAATGGGCTTGAATGAAGCGGAAAAAGAATTTCAAATTTTACAAATAGAGCTGGGCAAGTTAACGCCGATACAAGAAAAGCAATTAAGGGCATTGACTAGAGAGCAAGTTCAAATGAACAAGGCGTATGATGCCGCCACAAAAGCAAATGATGCCTATAATACAAAAATGAAAGAAGGGCAGACTATAGCTAATGGGTTTATTCCAGAGCAGCAAAAACTTGAAGAACAGCTTGAAAAGGTAAGGTTTGCTATGAGAGGGGCGGCTGAAGATGATATACCACTGTATGAAAAAGCCATCCAAGATTTACAGCATCAAATAAAAATGACAAACCCTGAATTTGAAAGACTGCATAATGCAGCTATGCAAGCCGCAGATGGTATTTCAAACGCTCTTGCTGATGCTTTTGTAAACGGTAAATTTTCCCTGCAAAGCCTTGGTGATGTATTCAAACAAGTTATCAAACAAATGATAGCTGATGCTATAAAGGCGCAAATTATAAAACATTTAATTGGACCAATATTTATGGCAATGGGTATACCTATGGCGGCTGGTGGTGGGTCAGTTGGCTCTGGCTCTAGGTCAATGGAGTTTACATCCGCATCTGATAGCTTTGCTTCAGGAGGCAGAATACCAGCAAGGGCTAGTGGTGGTCCTGTTCTTGTGGGTGAGCGTGGTCCTGAGTTGTTCGTTCCGCACAGCGGCGGAGTAGTACGCAACAATCATGATACCAAGAATATGCTTGGCGGTGGTTCGCCAGTGGTTGTTAATCAAAACATCAATATTGACGCTGGTGTGAGCCAAACTGTAAGAGCAGAGGTTATGAGCATGATGCCAAGGATTAAATCTGAAACCATACAGGCAATGATTGATGGAAAACGCAGAGGCAACTCAATTAGCAAGGCATTTGCATAATGGCGGCTCCATCTTACCCATTAACACTTCCATCAGCCCCAGCTTTTTCCAAGGCTCGTTGGTCACTAAAGCGTGTAACAGCGGTGTCAGAGTCGCCATTCACAGGCCAGCAACAGGTATATGACTATGGCTATGCTCTGTGGACAGCCACGCTAACTCTGCCGCCTATGTTAAGGGCTGATGCGGCTAATTGGGAAGCGTTCATGATGAAGCTGCATGGCAGGGTTGGCACGTTTTTATTATATGACCCAGACGCTAAAACCCCACAAGGCGGCGTGACCACAAGCGCGACATTAGAGGGGGCGGTTGCTATTGGGGATTATACAATAGGCATTGATACAAACAATGCGAACATGACCAATGTTTTCAAAGCTGGTGATTACATACAGATTGGCAGCGCAGCGGCAGCAAAGCTATACATGATTGTTGATAATGCTAATTCAAATGGCGCGGGTGTAGCCACGGTAAATATTGAGCCGCCTATCAAGGTTGCGGCAAGTGATGGTGCGGCGGTCGATTACACAAGCGCGGTTGGTGTGTTTAGAATGGACAGTCCTGACCTTGGCTGGGATACAGATGAGGTTTCAAAGTTTGGTATAACATTTTCATGCACAGAGGCTTTGTGATGGAACAAATAACAATGTCAAACGTATTGTGGTTTATCGCCACATTATTAGTTGGTTTTTTTATAAGAACCATGTGGGAGCGAATTAGTCTATTGAATAAACGAATAGATAACTGGTCAGCGGTTATGCCAGAGACTTATGTGCGCCGTGATGATTATCGTGATGATATAAGAGACATAAAGGATATGCTTGGCAAAATCTTTGACAGATTAGAGATGAAGGCAGACAAATGAACAAGAACAGATTTATTTCGCAAATCCGCTTCCATGAGGGCGTTGAGAGCAAGGTATATAAAGACCACCTTGGAATTGAGACTATAGGGGTGGGTAGGAACCTAAAAGACCGTGGCTTGTCAGAAGATGAGATTGATTACCTTTTGACTAATGATATTACCATTATTGAGAATGAGCTTGATAAGGCTTTCCCTTGGTGGCGTGATTTGGATGAGGTGCGTCAACGTGCGTTAGCTGATTTGGCTTTCAACATGGGAATCCCAAGGTTGCATGGCTTTGTCAAAATGCTTGGCGGGTTACAGCGCAGGGATTACCACGCCGCCGCAGAAGAATTACTTGATTCCAAGTATGCGAAACAGGTAGGGGCAAGGTCAGAGCGTGTTGCTGGCATGATAAGAACAGGTGAAGATAGCGCGGAGTTTTAATGTATGAAACCATAGTGATTATTTGCGCTTTTGGGGTGGCAACAGTAGGCCACACTTATCCTTACAAAATGCACACAGTATGCGAGTATTTTTGTGAGCGTAGTCAAAGCAAATATCATTATTACTATAATCCAGTAACCGTCATCCCTTATGGGTACGCTTGCCCACAAAGTAAGCGGGTGACTTTTAAAAAGTGGGTTAAGAAAAAGCGGTGAATCTTATGTATGAGTACAAAATCAAAGAAGTGGTAAAGGTCGTTGATGGAGACACTATCGACATCATTATTGATTTGGGCTTTGACCTAACCAAAAAAGAGCGTGTGCGTCTGGCTGGTATTGATACACCAGAAAGTAGAACCAAAGACTTAGAGGAAAAAGAGCTTGGCCTTGAGGCAAAAGAGTTCTTGGAACGCCGCATAGCTGATTGCGACAACCTGTGGGTATCTACTGAAAAAGATGGCAAGTATGGTCGGATGCTGGGCAACATCTGGTGTGGTGTAATTAATATCAATGAGGAAATGGTCAGCCGTGGTTATGCGTGGTCTTATGATGGCGGCAAAAAAGAAAAGAACCTAGATGACCTCAGAACGATAAGAGGAATCATATAAAGGATGTTTAACATCCACCACACAACTGAGGTGGCTTATGTTCTTGTGATTACTATGTGGGGGAATACTGGAACTGTCTGGGAATACATTGGCAATCAAATTGTTTTGCAGCAACAAATGACAGAAGCGCAGTGCGAGTATCTTATTGATGAAGAAATGTGGGAAGCAACATATAAAAATAAGTATTTTCAAATGATGGCGCATTGCTTTCCAGCGGATTGCGCGGGTAAGGAAAATTGTGACTGAGGAAAAGAAAAAGCCTGTTGAGGTTAATGTTGGGCAAAATAGCTTTGAGCTAGTTCTTAGGATACTAGGCAATGAATTTGTAGCCATTAAGATTGGCTCAACAAATTTCTCTGGGAAGCTAATAGCTGGCTCAATCTTGTTGCTTTTCTTTACGTTTATAATGCTTGAGGTTTTTGGGCTTTCAAAGGTTCTGGGTGTTGAGTAGTGGCAACCAAGATAAATGAGAACACTGAACTATCAATGCCCATCCGCAACCTCATGGCGATGGTTGTAGGGGCGGCTATAGGAACATGGGCTTATTTTGGAATCATTGAACGCCTGAATACGATTGAAAATAAATTTGTATTGATAGAAGCAGACTTGGGGCAAAACACAGAGTTTCGTATCAAATGGCCTAGAGGTGATATGGGTGTTCTGCCAGCCGATAGTGAACAGTATATGTTGATTGAGCATTTAGCAGAGCAACTTGGAAAGCTACAAGAGCAGATTGATGAAGGCCGCGCACCGCATGACCAGCAACAAAAGCTGACATTAGATTTTTATGAAAAGAGAATTACGAACATAGAAAGCCAAATTGAGAAGTTAAGAAATGGACGCAACAGTAATTAAAACCATGACATTGATTTTGTACATGGGAGGGGATGTTTCAGAGCATACCGCCTATGAGCAGATTTCTAAATGTTTGAAAGCCAAGCGCACCATTGAGCGTAATCTATACAAAAAGTCTACTTCTGTGCGGTATTCTTGTGAAAATAAGACCGTTGAGGTATCAAAGAACGCAGATGGCACAAACTATATTGTGAGGATAGTAGAATGATACAGGCTCTCATAGGACCAATAGCAAACCTAGCTGGCTCATGGATGGAATCAAAGGTTGAGCAAACCAAGGCCAAGGGTGCGGTAGCCAAGGCAAGGGCTGAAGCGGAAGCACAGGTCATGGTCACAGCGGCTACGCATGAAGCTGGCTGGGAAAAGATTATGGCGCAAGCCTCTGATAACTCATGGAAAGACGAGGCGTGGACCATACTTTTTATCACCATAATTGCTATGTGCTTCATCCCGTTCACCCAGCAATATGTTGAGGATGGGTTCGCCGCCTTATCTCGTACCCCAGAATGGTTCCAGTGGGCGATGTACGCTTCAATAGGTGCTTCATTTGGAATAC
>Ga0181419_1000823_pt1 | contig 10652 bp, 4 predicted proteins | sample 42SPOviralmetaG_FD_130144 | JGI IMG/M metagenome (GOLD analysis project Ga0181419, IMG submission 130144) | Marine viral communities from the oligotrophic San Pedro Time Series (SPOT) site, San Pedro Channel, CA, USA - 42 SPOT_SRF_2013-04-24 | ecosystem: Environmental > Aquatic > Marine > Strait...
CTTTTTTACTCAACTTTTTTTCATAAATTCCTCTTATTTTTACTGTATATGGTCTATCTATATCTAATAAATTATAAAATATCTTTGTTATCTTTATTTCTGGATATTCAGGTAAATATTTTAATCACCCCTGACATCTACATATTCTGGAATAGTTGGTTCTGTTTGCAGGACAACTCGCAAAGCGGTGTCCTTCTATCTGTTCGGGCATAAAACAACTTGGGTCTTGGGAATTTTGTGTTCTTATAGAAGGAACGACATGAGATGTGCTGGCTGAGCTAGAGCTTCCAGCTCTACATATATTAAGAGGAACAAGTTGATTAGTTCCACTAACATAAGTATTATCTGCAATATAATTCCTAACATCATCGCTGTCTCCTCCCGAGGCTCCTGCCCATGAATAAAGATCTCCTGAATTAGCGGGAACATCAGAACAAATCATACTATTAGCTGAACAAACTGTATTACAATCTTCACCCGGATTACCTTTTACCCAATATAAATTTGTTGTTCTACCACTCGGAACAGAACAACACTCAGAATCAGTGCAATCTAAACCACTACATAGTCCATTATTAGTTTCTAAATTAGGTGCGCCACATATCTGTTCTGAACAACGACCGCGACAACAGTCATCAAAACTATTTCCTACTATATTGAATATGTTAGGTTTATTATTATAACCACCTGAACTACAATCAATATCTTCACTAGATATTGTGTTACCAGAGCACATTCCTGTAATATTTTGACAACAAGTGACAGCATCGGTGCCGGCAGTGGTAGCGTAGTTCGCGATGTTCTGTTGATTCGTGTCGCTACAATCAACACTTGAACCATCTGTATTACCAGTGCACATTCCTGTTATAGTTGGTTCTGCTTCTGCTTCTGCTGCTTCCCGCGCCAGGCGTGCTGCTTCTGCTTCTGCTGCTTCCAGCGCCAGGCGTGCTTCTTCTGCTTCTGCTTCTGCTTCTGCTTCTGCTGCTTCCCGCGCCAGGCGTGCTGCTTCTGCTTCTGCTGCTTCCCGCGTCAGGCGTGCTTCTTCTGCTGCTAATTCTAATGCTTGTGTTGCTGCTGCTTCTGCTGCGGATTGCGCATCCAATTGATTAAAAAATCTACATATTTGTAGTTGAATATTATAGTCAACAAAAGAATAAATAGATTCATTATAACAATATATTTCTATTTCATATGAAATCTCACTTCCATCATTAGAAATTATAGTTACTTGAGAAGCATTTAAAATTCTAAATATATGATCTTCTGTTATGTGATCAGCATTAATTGCGATTTTAATAGCAGGAACTGACTCCAATAAACTTTCTTTAATTCTATTTATTGCATCTTCATTAGTTAAAGTAGTATCAGATATAAATGTAGAATAAATCTTAATTGAAGTGGAACATTGAGCTGATTGACTATTTGCTTCATCATAATATAAAATATTACATTGATTATTATTAAAAGAGCATTTTTTAGCTAAATTGTTACCTCTTTCTATCTCAAATGAATTATTACAAATATCTTCTTCTTGTACAGAATTACACCCAGTTAAACCATCTAGATTATATAAAATGTTTCCATTACTAATATAACTGGTAATACCATCAATGGTTGTAGTATCTATCATATTAGTAAAATCTTCCACATTGAAACAAGTTTCTATTTCACAAGTAAAACTAGAATTATTACAACCGAATGGATAAAGACACTCGGAATCATCACTACAATCAATACCTATATATTTTCTCTGTTCACAAAAATCATCGTTTACATTATCACCTGGTTGTAAAAATTGTGTTGATTCACAATCACTTGCTTGAGTTCTAATTGTGCAAACTAATTCATTTATATATTCTGAATCTGGACATGAACCACACGATAAATTGTCCACTGTAGAATAATATATAATTTGATCATTATCTGTGTAAGGAGATACCGTAGAACCTAAAGGATAAGCTTCTCCTTCATCACATTGTTCAACTATAAAAACTGTGGCACTGTTATCCTCAACACAATCACCATCAGCATTTAATATTTGTGGTGTCATACTATTATCTTGATTTATTTTATAACCATTACAACAAGAATTATCTGTAATATATTGTAATTCTTGGTGACTATATTGAGCTGATTTAATATTATCACAATCTAAAACAGACAAGTCTTCACAACTTCCTTCATTATTCCATTGTGTATTAGAACAAAATGTTTCGAAGACCTGCTGCGCAGAGTCTCGGTTATCTTCATCGTTTATTACAAATTGAATATTACCATTTAAAACTTCTAAACTAGTAATAAATTGATTATTAAATATTATCTTTAAAATAAATGGGTGAGTATCTGATTCAAGTCTTTGCTCATTTTCACTTATGAAAAATTCACCAATTTCAAAAGTATAATAGTCTAGTTCAGGTAGTCCAGTATATACACGTCCACTACACTCACCTACATTTCTATTATCTGTATTTAAATAACAATAACTCTCAAAATCAATTGAACTAGGTGATGTAATAATTTTTCTTACTCTAGAAATATCAGTAATATCTTGAAAATATTCATCATTGTGCAACATACTCTTTGTATCAAAAGTTAATAAATTATTTGTGGTATCTATTCTATTTTGTGCATTATATTCTATTTTTGTATCTACACTAATATTTAAGTATGAATCTTCTGTATCATTTATAGTAATATCTTTAATAAAGAAGGAACCTCTCATATTTATTAAATTTAAAAACTCTTTTGAAATAATATATTCATATAAACCAGGAACAAGTGTATCTTTTTTTAATTTAACAAATATTACATTTCTTTTGTATTTAATTCCATTTTGGATATAACCTGGTTCTCTTCTAATCCCAACTCCTTTTATATAAGAATCAATACTATCTGTTGGTAAATCATATTCATCTAATTCTTGAGTAGAGTAACATCCTTCAATATTAAAAGACTGAAATGCTGGTTCAACACCAGACATAACCGGATTAATACAATCAGTTATATGAATATTTGTAGTAGAAGATTCACCTTGAGGTGTTAAAGATAAACTTGGTGTATGATCTGGATTAAAACTACAACTACTACACTGTTCTGAATTTTCTATAAAAGGATAACAATCAATATCACAAGGAGATTCAGAAGATTCACTAATAATAGAATAATAATTATAGTCAGTATTACAAAAAATTTCACCACCTACTAGACCACGAAGATTTAGAATAGACATTTGATATAAATCCATATTAGCTATGTCTATATCAGGTAAATTAGTTAAATTATAGTTATCTCTATTTTCAGTTGGTATCGTGCACATTTTAGAAGAACATACACGGTCACTATCATACTTATCTTGAGCACTTACTCCACTTTGATTTGGTAAAGAATGTTCATATTGTGTTCTATCATCGCAAATTGTAAGGTCCTCACATATTCTATCAGTTATTTTTAAATCATTTGTAATTGTATTTGGTTGTTGTAAAACATATTGATTATCATTACATAGTGATAAATTAGCACAATATATATCACTAATATTAACATAATTATTAGTTGAAGTTCGAACAGAATCAATTTTATTAACCAAATCAACTCTATAATCAATATATGTACAATTTCCAGAACATTCATCCCTTCTTATTTTATCAGAGCAAACAGTAATAACAGATGAATCACTATCAGAAGATGAAGGTATACAAGCACCATATTCTTGTTGTAGAGTATTCCAATTTTCACCTAATATGTCATGAGTTAAAGAATATTGATTATCATCACAAATAGTAAAATCCCTCTCAGTTAAAGTAAAAGTAGTTGGTATATTTACTATACTATCTATACCAAGATCATCTATATTTTCTATATATTTATTGTTATCATATGGTAATATCTCACAAACTATATCTGAAGTATCTGTTGGTTCAGTTAATACTCTTTGTAATTCATTTGTTGTTGTATCTATACTACAATCTGTTATATTTTCACATTCTCTATCTTGTGTATATAAACCAGTTGAGTCTGGGGTAGGTTGTATTGATATATATTGGTCTGGACCACATTCTGTCAAAGTGTTACAAGTATCTCCTATTAATAGTGGTTCAGAAATACCTGAAGTTATACAACTCAATCCTTCTGTTGGTAAACATCTATTATTTTGAGGTAATACAAATGTTGAATCAGATGGACAAGATCCATCCGATGATAAATCAGAAGTATCTCCATTATGATCTAAACATTGTCCATTATGCGAAGGTAAAAATTCAAATCCGGAACTACAAGATGTTATATCATTAACTGGAAGACATTCATTTTCAACTATAAAATCAGAAAAAGCTTCTGGACAAACTTGTGTTGTAGGATTACCATAGTAACCAGAAGGACATTGTAATTGAACATTAAAACTATTTAAATTTAAATCAGAACTACCAATTTCATTATGATTAGATGGTATATTATTATTACATGTTGATACTTCACAAGGATTATTTATTATTAAAGGTTCAGGTTCATCACCATTATTTTCACATAAACTAATAGATACTACACCTTGATTACGATTACTATATCCAGTATTACAAGTAATATTTTGGTTAATTTGTGCTATTTCATTATTGATATTAGAAAAATTATTTTTATTTATAGTTATTGTTCCTGAAGTTAAATCTATATTTGATAAAGTTAAAGCAGATGTATCATAATTTGTCATATCAGGAATAGAACAAGTTTTTTGACATAAATTTACAGTTTCATCATAAACATATCCATTAACACATCTATTACTATATAAAGCACTTTGAGTTGGTTCACATCTACTATTAACATTAAGTTGACAATTTGTGTTACTTGCACAGCTATCTGGACTTGTAGCAATACAAGCAAGGGCTATATCATCGGTATGTTCAGTATCTGGATTAATTAAGCATTCGGTTCTTGTGTTATAAATACAATTTACATTATCATTACAAACACCTTCATCTGTGATTACATTACATTGACTATTTAAATCTATTTCTTGTATTTTAAAAACACTTAATTGTGAATTTATATTAAATATATCAGATAATTCAAAATTTTCATTATTCCAATTAGTTATAATATAACTAATATCATCAGAATCTATAGTTCCATTATTATCATAATCATAATCATTACTCATATAATATATATATATATATATATATATATATTAAAATTATGGTATTAATTCATTAACTTGAATATTATTAATTAAATCATTATGAGAATCATCTAATTTATTTAAATAAACTCTACCATTTTGAATTGTCAATAATATTATAATGGTAGGATTATTAGATACAGTTAATTTAATATAACCAAACAATAAATTACTAGATATAATATTATTTGTTTTTAAATTAAATTGTAATTGTTTAACAAAAATACCACTTCTTCTTGATTGTAAAACCTCTTCATTAAATATATTGTCTATTGTAATATCCATTAAATCGTGTGTACGAGAAATAAACTCTGAAAAAATTGTATTGTTTCCTATAAATATATAATTTAATGGATATCCACTAATTAGATTCTCTTGAGAATCTATAGTTCCTGTTCTGTATAAATAAGGTATTCTAAATAAATTAAAACTAAAAAAAGCACCAAAAATAATATTAGTTACAGGGTCACAAATTGAATTACTAATTGTATCTCCGTTTATATTAATTCTATTAATTACAAAATTATTTATATAATTTCTATTTACTATTACATTAAATATATTACCTGCATTTGGACAATGTTGTCTTTGTGAGTCCTCTGTTCTTTCTGGACAATCTATACTTGCACAAATATTTTCTGAATAATTACTAATATCTGTAGGTATAATTGAACAACAAATATCAGTTGTACAAGAAGTAGAACAAACCCCAGTTACATCTAAATCTAAAATGGATGAATTACAAAATGTATCTCCCTGATTAGAACATAATTGAGAATTTTGTGCTCCTGTTGCTCCTGCTGTTGCTCCTGCTGTTGCTGCTGTTGCTGCTGCTGCTGCTTCTGCTTCTAATCTTTCTGCTTCTGCTTCTGCTGCTTCTGCTGCTTCTGTTGCTGCTGCTGCTGCTGCTGCTGCTGCTGCTGCTTCTGCTTCTAATCTTTCTGCTTCTGCTTCTGCTTCTGCTTCTAATCTTTCTCTTTCTGCTTCTGCTTCTAATCTTTCTCTTTCTGCTTCTGCTTCTGCTTCTGCTTCTGCTTCTGCTTCTGATGTTGTAGATTTGTTTGATGATTTATCTGATATTTCCATAATAAATACACAAAAAATAATAGAAAAAATAAATAATATAAAAAAACCTAATAAAATAGTCTCTTGAGTTTTCATTATATAATATATATTATTATAAATATTAAAAATAATTATATTTATATTATTATAATGATAAGAAAGCAATTTTTAATTAGATTACTTATAATTTTAATGTTATTCAGTGTTTTTATTTATTTTACTAAGAAAAGAAAACAAAAATTTACTATAGGAAGTCAAGTAAATACTAATACTAGTCAAAGCGAATTAATGACAGCAAACGAATACGCTCAGAGTTATGGTTCAGCCCATTCAGTTACTAGTATAGATGATGAGAGTAAAATATCTGAATATCTATTGAATGGAAAAACAAATTTAAGTGATATTATGGATGAAGATGAAATTAAATATTGTAATAATGAATCACAATGTTCAAGTGTTTGTAACTACTATACTTTTCAATTAGACGATAATGGAAAATTGACTATTGGTAATGCAATGGAACGGTCAATGTCTACAGAGACAGGTTTATTCAACACGATGGAAGATACTGCAACAGCATTTACTAGAGATTATATTGGTGATGGAAATCTTAATGGGGTTTGTATTACACCTGATAAATTTGAAGGAAATGAAGAAGAATTACATTTAATCAGGACAGCTATGGGGGGATTGAATAATCTAAAAAATAATATATATAGATTATTTTTGAAAACAGAACAATTTTTAGAAGATAATCCATACGAACCTTTTATAAATAAAATATTTTTTTCAATTGAAAAATTAAAATTAAATGAAATTGATACTAATTTATTAAGTAAACCATTTAATTTACAATCAGCAACTGAAGCTATGGATAATTTAAATATTGTAGCGAAAACATTACAATATCATATTTCTGAAAAATTAAAGCATTATTTAGATGATATATTAACCGAAATAAGAACGATATTATCTTCTATAAGTGTAGAATTAAGTTCTAATTTAGATAATCAATTAAATCAATTAGAAATAAAAATATCTAAAAATGAGCAAGAACCTTATTTGATTATAGATGACAATATGTCACCTATTAATAGAGATGAAATTAATATATATGACCCAAGAACTCACACAGTTGACGAATTAATTCAAAATGGGATAGATATTAAAAATTTATTAAATGGGTTTTTAAATATATTAGAAGATGATATAGTATATCAGAAAAATTATACTGATGATCCAGATTTAATAATTATTTATGATGAACATCTTACAAAAATACATAATGAAAAAATATTAGTTAATAGACTTCATAGAGAACTAATAGATTTTCAAACTAGAAACATTGCTGAACTTTTTGAAACTATAGACGAATCATATGATGAATTATTACTTAAAATCGGTGAAGGAACTCTGGTTGCGGGCTTCGCGGGAGTGGGTGGCGCCGCTGCTCCAGTTGCTGTAGAAGCAGGAGGTAACCTCTTTTTAAGAAAAAAACAAGTATTAATAGCAGAAGCAGAAAGTGATAAAATAAAAAAACAAATTCAAGGGTTAGAGGATGTGGCTGTTGTTAAAGAATTATTAGAAATATCCAAATTAGAAAAAACTACATTAGATGATAGTAAATTTAAAATTGATCAAGAGATAAGGGGTGATGATATATTAATTAATAAATTTAAAAGAGAAATATTAAGAGATAATCCTAGTTTAGTTGAACAAGATCCGGAGTTTAAAAAATTATTAGAGGATAAAATAGTAAACTTAAGAAAAGAAAGATTAAATGTTCTTAAAAATAGATTAATTCAATGTAGAAACATTGATAAATGTAAAACTGATGGTTTAGATGGTTCAGATCTATTAGTTGCTATAGTTACAGAACATGAAGATAGACTAGAGTTAATAGAAGATACATCACTTACACAAAAAAGATTACATGCTACAGAATTATCAAAATCATATGATTTTAAAGTGGAAAGTAAACTTGCTCGATTTAAAGAATATGGTAGGTACGCTTTCGGAATAGACAAGAATAAGGATGAAGAAAGATTTCATAGATTCGTGGCTGCAAAAATGCTTAGTAAAGGAAAAGAATCAAGGATTAAAAGCGGGAAGTTTGGATTTGATTCAAAAGAAACTGAGAGAAGGGAATTAGTTTTAGCAGGAACCGGATTTGGATATGAACTAGGTGATATTCAGGATGACGGCAGTGTTAGTAGTATAATTGCGAAGGAAGATCAAGAATCACAAAGAATGGCACTGAGAAAAAGACTTGCCATGAGTAGACAACAAATGCAGGATGAAGATACTGGATTATTGAATACGAAACTGGTTCTGTCTACTATGAGTCAGGTAGGTGAACAAAAAGATTTTGGTGATTTAGATACAGTTTTAAAAAAATTAAATAAGGATAAATTAAGAATTGAATCAATGATTAAAACTGCTAAAGCAGATGATAATACAGTGTATTTAAAGAAATTAGAAACTAAACTCAAAGTAATACAAGATGAAATACAGGATACAGAAAGTTTAAAACAAACGGAAGGTTATTTTGATAGTATTCTTATGGATATTCAAAAATTGAAAGGTGAAAGTGATTTGAAAAAAAAATCAGGAGAATCTACAGATGAAATAGAAAAAGAAATTAAAAAATTAGAAGATTTGTATATAGCAATGGAGGAAGAACAAGCAAAAGAAAAAGCTAGAAGGGTCGGAGACCTTCTAGAATACACTGGAGATAATTCTAAAAATCAAAAAGAAGCTTTGGAAAAGGCTTATCTTTCCAGTTTTGAAGGAGAAGAAGATAGAGCTTTACTACTGAAAGAAAGTTTAAGTTCATTCAAAAATAGAAATGACAGAAAACTAGAAATAAAAGCATTATTAAAGAATCCAAACCGATCTAATGAAGATGAAGAAAAATTACAAAAATTAATTATAAAGGAAAGCGAACAATTAGGTGAAACCAGCAAAAACACAACGGATAAATACAAAAAAGAAATTCAAGATGAAAAAGATAAATTATCAACTGAATTATCAACAGAAATTTATGAACTTACACAGAAAACATCGGATAAATTAACCGATTTAACAATGGAAACAGTTACTTTAACTAAAGAGCAAAAAGAAGAAGCTCAAAAAAGATTAGATGAAATTAAAGCTAAATATGGCAAAGACAAATTTAATAGTCTCTTACAACAAGGAAGTGATGATGCTGAAATTGATGCTGATACAAAAACTGGTCGTCTAAAACAATTTACCGGAAGGGTGGGAGGTGAATTACTAAAAAGAGGTATTTTAATAAATGATAGTGATAACTTTGAAGAACAAATTTCAAAGTTATCAAGTGAAATAAATGGCCTTGACCCAACAGCTGTAGATGAAAAAAAACAAAAAAGAATCGAATTATCTGGATTGATGAATAAACAAGAAGCAGCTTTAGAATCACAAATAAGGACTATAAATACTAGTTCAAGTGGCCAAAGAGGAGCGAAAAGGGGTGCTCAAACAACTAGAAGAAAATTTAACCTTGAATCAAGATTAACAGAACTTCAAAATAAAAAACGACAGATTGCATCTAACGGTTCCACGCGGTCTGTCGTGGCAACCGACCCATCAAAGCTTTTTGATTCGAATAATACGACTCGAAATGATAATAATAAAACTGGAGAAAACAAACCTAAATCTAGATCATTATTTAGCGTTTTAACGGGTAAAGGGGAAACTCGTTCTAACGGTGGTGTTGGTGATGCTTTGAAAGCCATTAAAAGAAAAAAACAAAGAAAAAAACAAAAAGGAAAAAAAGGTGCCCGGGTGGTTCTCGATTAAGACGCGTTAAATACTATAATATAATTATAATTATATTTTATAATTATGAAATCTTTTTGTTTTATTGGATTACCACATTCCGGTAAATCTTTATTTGGAAAAAAAATATCATCAATTCTAAATAAAAAATTTATAGATACAGATAATATAATAATAAAAAAATTTAATAATGATTTAAATAATATTATTTTAAGTAAAGGTCAAAAACAATATTTAAAAGAGGAAGATAAGGTTATAAATCATATAAATCAAAATAATATAATATTATCTACAGGTGGAAGTGCGATTTATTGTAATAAAGCAATGAATCATATAAAAAATAATCTAAATTGTGAAATAGTACATCTTAAATTATCATTACCGGAGTTTAATAATAGATTAAAAGATTATAATGAAAGAGGTATTATTAATCCTAATAATTTATCTATAAATAATCTATATAGAGAAAGGATATACTTGTGTAATATTTATGAAGATATTTCTTTTAATGCAGATAATAAACAGGAATTATATGGAAAATTAATAAAATACATTACAAATTAATAAATTACCTTTTTTTTTAAACTATGTTTATTATATAATGAAATTTAAA
>Ga0181419_1000826_pt1 | contig 10641 bp, 6 predicted proteins | sample 42SPOviralmetaG_FD_130144 | JGI IMG/M metagenome (GOLD analysis project Ga0181419, IMG submission 130144) | Marine viral communities from the oligotrophic San Pedro Time Series (SPOT) site, San Pedro Channel, CA, USA - 42 SPOT_SRF_2013-04-24 | ecosystem: Environmental > Aquatic > Marine > Strait...
TACTATGATGAAAGTCTAGGATACTTCCGCAAGCCAAGTGGTGAGCGCAGCGGTGACGAGACACTTTGGACACAGGGTTTAAACAATCCATGGAGTGAAAATTACGGCTATAAGTTAGACAGTATTGAGATTGTAAATGCCGGCACAGGATATATCACAGACCCAACTATTACCATAAGTGCACCGCAACTTGCAGGCGGTGTGCAAGCAGTAGCAGTTGCAAAAACAAATGGCGATGCAATTATTAGCATTACAATGTCAAATACAGGTAGCGGATATACTGCAGAGCCAACTATTACCATTACTGGTAGCGGCACAGGCATACTAGTAAGTCCAAGACTTGTAAACACAACAGTAAGAAGTTTTGATACAACTATTAAGTTTGACCGTATTACATACACAAGCGCCATTAAAGATTGGGCAGCAACTACAGCGTATACAGCAGGTGACGTCATTGCTTATCAGAATACTGTAACTGGAACACAGGAAGTATACGATTGTGACGTATCCTTTACAAGTGGTGCAACATTTAGTGTAGAAAACACTAGCGGTACTACTGTATTAACAGTTAAACCTGATGCAGACTTTACAAATACTGCAGATAGAATTGCTGCTTACTATTATCCAACTGCAGGTATGATTGGCGATGATCTAGAACTATTACAAAAAGGCACAGGGTATTTAGGTAGTAAAATACTAGGTCCAGGATTTGATCAGGATCCAGGATTTGACAGTAGCAACTTTGATGTTATTGGCTTTGACAACTTTGAGATTGACGGCGATGGACTTGCAGTTCTAGCAGGACTTGATACTACTATTACTAGTTTGTTTACTGACTTAGAACTTGGAACACGCCCAGAGGATATTAACATTGACGGTGCTGGATTTGTTGACACTTATAACAGTCATGCACCAGAAGAACTAATCCCAGGTCGTATATTTGATACACTGGACATGGAAGTATATACCCATAGTAGTAATGACTATGAAGGTGACGGCAATGGTGCAGAGATACAGTACACAAGTTATACAGATACTACAGGCACAGTGCAGACATTTAGTTATGGCGATCCAACTAAAAGTGAAGATGATTTTGTATCGTTAATTGTTTATATTAATGAGGTTAGGCAATATACATTTACAAGTGACTTTAGGGCTAATACTATAAGATTAACAAGTCCGTTGGCTTCAACAGATATACTGCACATTTATGCTTTCAGTCAAACTGGCGAAAATATGATAGGCAACTACACCTATACTGGTGATGGTACAACGGTAGCATTTGTTTTGCCTAACATTCCTGACAGGACACTTCAAACATTAATTTATGTTGATGGAGTGGAAACAGGTGCAACGTTTAGTACTCAGGACAACAGATCATTAATGACATTTAGTAGTGCACCTGCTAATGATGCACACATTCACGTGTTTGTGTTTAATCAAGCAGAGACAAGACTTGCTCCTACTAAATTTGTTACACAAACGTTAGAAACAGACGGCACTACCACCCTATTTGGACTAACAGGTATTGTTGAGGATTATGTTGAGGATGGCTATGTATTCGGCGGCGCAAGTACAATAGCTGCACCTCCTGCTAGTGCTAACAGTGTACTAGTAGTTGACGAATTAAGAATACGTCCTGAAAACAGTGTATATCATATTGCAGATGGAAGCAGTTTACAATTTGCAACCCCGCAAACATGTGGCGAAGGTGACATTGTTTTTGTAGGTGCAATTAGCGTAGCAGTTTTACGCAAAGATGGTACACCAGCTCTTACTGCGGTGCGAGATATAGATTACACAGTATCAACAGGTACACAGTTTATTACAATGATTACAATTCCAAACGAAGGCGACATAGTTGTTGTTACTGATAATACTTCAGCAGACTTTACTGTAAGTCTAGATGGTGAAACTGTAAATATGTCAGGAGATGTACCTCAAACAGCAAGTAGTGATATTAAGTTCCAAGCATTTAGTAATCATGATCCATTGCGTATACAGACAAAAGTATACGTTGGACAAGGTACTGGTAGTACAACTACTGAAGATGCATTTGATGCAGTGAATTTTGATACAGCAGGATTTGATAGACAGGTTACTTCTGGTACAGTAGGAACTTATGCAATAGATAGAACAGCAACTAATGTTAACCACTTCTGGATTACAGTTGATGGTAAAAGATTGCATCCAGGTGATTACATCGTAAGTGGTACAAATGTTATTATGAGTGAGGCAATACAGGATACTATTGGTGGAAGCTCAATAGTTATTATTACACACTTTTCAGAAAATACAATACAGTATCCAGTTGGATTTAGAATATTCCAGGATATGAATGGTAATATTGAATATTTGAGACTAGCAAAAGATAATACCACTGTAGTTACACAAACAGTTGAAGTTACAGATACAAAAATCTATGTTGATGATGCAAGTGTACTACCATTTGTTAATGTTAGTTCCAGTGATCCTGGCGTTGTGTTTATAGGCGGAGAGAGAATTACTTACTGGGAGGTAAGTCTTGAGGACAATTACATATCTAACTTGCGTAGAGGTACAGCAGGCACAGGCACTTTGCAGCGTATTACCCCAGGCTTTATTGTAGTAGATGGCAGTAAAGATCAAACTTTACCAGATAGCACTACACATACTAAAGTATGGTATGATGCAGGAATACACAATACTGCAGCAAATGGATTAGGTATACAGCAAGCAACAACGATAAATGCTAACTTCCTTAGGAAAAAGCAAGCACAGATACCTAATTATAGACTTGAACTTAATGAAAAGAATTATTTTGCATCAGACTATGTAGTTGACGGTTATGCAGAGGATCTACTATGATACAAGTTTTACAAGCGATAAATAATGCTATTACAAGCATATGCGGAGACTATGAAAAATGGCTATAGTACTAAGAAATACCAAGAGCACCGCTCTTACGTTTAGTGAACTGGACGGTAACTTTAACGACCTAGATGGTCGTACTACTACTCTTGAAGGAGCGTATGTAAAAACAGTTAATGGGGTTAGTCCAACTAGTAATGCAGTAGTAATTACAACTGCAAATATTGCTGAAAACACAAACTTATATCACACAACTGCTAGAGCAAGGGCAAGCATTAGTGTTACAGACAGTGGCGGTGATGGCAGCCTAGCATACAATAGTAGTACAGGTGTAATTACATACACTGGTCCTAGTGCATCAGAAGTACAAGCGCATATTAGCGCAGGTGCCGGTATTACTAAAACAGGTGGAGCGATTAGTATTGGTAACGACCAAATCAAAGACACAATGATTGACTTTGGTACAGGCACAAATCAAGTTAGTACAACAGATTTAACAGAAGGCACAAATTTATATTTCACAAACGCAAGAGCTGATGCTCGTATTGCTGCCGCTCCTTTAAATGATTTAGGCAATGTAGACTACACAGGCACACCAACAACTAACCACGTTTTGACCTGGGATGGAGACAGTTGGGTTAGTGCAGCACCTCCTGGACTAGGTGGCGGTGAAGTCAACAGTGGTAACAACCTAGGATCAAGTGGTAGCAGTATATTCAGTAGCAAAGTTGGTGCTACGTTACAGTTTAGAAAACTTATTGGTACTGCTCCTATCGTAGCAACAGAAAACACAAACGATATTACATTTACTTGGGTACCTGCAGGTGACGTTGATGTAAACACACAAAAGATTATTAATGTTGTGGACCCAACATCCAATCAACATGCAGCCACTAAAGTATATGTAGATACTGCAGTTGCTAGTTTGAACTCTGATAAAATTATTGAAGGTAACTCACAAGTTGAGGTAGTAGACACAGGCACAGGCAGTGTTGTTATTACTGTAGACGGTGTAGCAGAACAAACAATTGTTGCAGCAAGCACAACGTTTGGCGGTAACTTAATTATTCCAGATACTGGAAATATTGGTAGTGCAAGTGATACAGATGCTATTGCAATTGCTGCAAACGGTAAGGTAACGTTTAGTGCAGGTATAATAGGCACACTTGACACAGCGGCACAAACAAATATTACAAGCGTTGGCACACTTACATCGTTGGCTGTTTCTGGATCAGCAGTAATTGATGAAGTTACAATTAGCGGAAACAATGTTACTTCAAACGCTACAAACGCTAACCTAGTCCTACTAGCAAGCGGCACTGGTGTAGTTGAACTCGATAGTAACATTGACATGAACAGTAACAAAATTGTTAACGTTACTGATCCAACTAGCAACCAAGAAGCAGCAACAAAAGCATATGTTGATGCACAGGTTTCTAGTTTAAGTTCAGATAAAATTAACGAAGGCAATAGTAAAGTAGAAGTAGTAGATAGTGGCACAGGAAGCATAGTCACAAATGTAGATGGTACAGATCGCATAACTTCTTTAGCAGCAACTACAACAACTGCAACAGGACATAGTTTTGTAATGGGTGCTGCAAGTAACAGTGCAGGTGGTAGTATTAAGTTTCTTGAAGGAACAGATAACGGAACAAATGGGGTTACATTACAAGGTGCAGCATCCACAGCAGATGTAACAGTTCTACTTCCGGCTTCAGCAGACACACTAGTTGGTAAAGCAACTACAGACACACTTACAAATAAAAGTTTAACTGATGCAGTATTAATACCAACTGCTACTACTGCTGGAAAGTTGTTGTTCAAAGAAGGAACAAACAATGGTACTAATGCAGTAACACTTATTGGACCAGCAAGTACAGGAGACGTTACTGTAACACTGCCGGCAGCAGCGGGTACATTAGCATTAGCAAATGCAGATACAACTGGTACAGCGGCTATTGCAACTACAGTTACAGTAGCAGACGAAAGTTCAGACACTACTTGTTTTCCATTATTTGCAACTGCAGCCACTGGTGATTTAGGACCAAAGTCAGGAAGTAATCTTACATTTAATAGTAGTTCAGGCGTTCTTACAGCAACAGGATTTGCTGGTGCTTTAACTGGTAACGTAACTGGTAACGCAAGTGGTAGTTCAGGAAGTTGTACTGGTAACTCAGCAACTGCAACACTAGCAACAAATGTTACAGTAGCAGATGAAAGTAGTGATACTGCATGTAACGTGCTATTTGTTACAGCAGCAACCGGAGACTTGCCTCCAAAGTCTGGTACTAACTTAACTTTCGATAGTGCTAACGGTAACTTAACGACCACAACATTTACAGGTACAGCAACGAACGCACAATATGCTGACTTGGCAGAGATTTACGCTGCAGATTTAGAATACGCTCCTGGAACAGTAGTAACAGTAGGCGGTCATGCTGAAATTACAGCAGCAGGTCCTGATGATGAATACCTTGCAGGTGTTATCTCAACTGATCCTGCTTATTTGATGAACAGTGCTGCAGATGGACAAGCAGTTGCACTAGTAGGGCGTGTTCCAGTGCGTGTTGTAGGTGCAGTAACCAAAGGCGCGGCAATATTTGCAACACACCATGGTAAAGCAAGTGCTGCTGGACAAGGAAAAATTGTTGGAATCGCATTAGAAACAAATAGCGATTTAGGCGAAAAGAGTGTAGAATGTATGCTTAAGGTATAAACTATGGAAAAGAAAAACATGAACAAAGACGATATCGAACAACCACAACAGCCAGAAAGTGCGATTAAAGACGTAAGTGGCGTTATGATGGAAGGTCATATCCGTATCTTTGATCCGGAAACAGGCGAAGATTATGTAAACAAACGTAATGCGATTCACTATGAGAACATGAGTGAAGCACTTGCACTTAGCGTTGCAAACAAAACCACAGGATTTGTTCACGAAATGGCTTTTGGCAATGGCGGCACTAGTGTTGATCCTACAGGTGTTATTACATACTTGCCTGCAAATAGCAGTGGTGCAAACGCAAACCTTTATAACCAAACATACTATAAAGTTGTGGATGATAACAGTAGTTTGAATACAGACACAGCAAGAAATAAACTTAGCATAAACCACACAGCAGGACAAATTTATACAGATATTGTTGTAAGTTGTTTGTTGGATTACGGCGAGCCAAACAGTCAAGCAGCATTTGACAATACAAGTAACTTTAACGACACATATACATTTGACGAGCTGGGCCTGCGTAGTTGGTTAGGCACAGTTAATACGGGTAAACTACTAACACACGTTGTTTTTCATCCGGTACAAAAAAGTCTAAACAGACTTATACAAATTGATTACACAGTTAGAATTCAAACATTGACTAATCTTAGTAGCATATAATATACTAAGTTTATGTAGGTGATAAATAATACTAACGAATACATGCGGAGCAAATAACAGATGGCTTATACAGTTAACAAAACCGACGGTACTATTCTTGCAACAGTTGCAGATGGTACTATTGATACAACCACTGATCTTACACTTATTGGTAAGAACTACGCTGGTTACGGAGAGTTCTTTAACGAGAACCTAGTAAAACTATTAGAAAACTTTAGTAATAGTAGCGCACCAGCAAGTCCAGTAGCAGGTCAAATGTGGTGGGACAAAACAAACAACCTACTTAAAGTTTATAATGGAACTGCATTTAAAACGGTTAGTAGCAGTACAGCAAGTAGTAGTACTCCTAGCGGAAGTGTTACTGGTGACCTTTGGTGGGATACCACAAACGGACAGCTCAAAGTTTATAATGGATCTGATTTTACAACAATTGGTCCATCATTTACAAGTGGTACAGGAACATCAGGCGCAATTGTTGAAACAGTTACAGACACTGGTGCATCGGATCATGTTGTTGTAAAATTATATACAAACAACGTATTAGTTGCTACAGTATCCAAAGATACAACATTCACTCCGCAGAGTAGTATCTCAGGATTTGCTACAGTTAAGCCAGGTATCCAACTTTCAACAAGTGTAAGTGGAAACAAATTCCAAGGTACAGCAACAGACAGTGACGCACTAGGCGGCGTTGCAGCAGCAAGTTTCTTACGCAGCGATGCAAGTGATTCAACTAGTGGCGTACTAAGTGTTCTCAATGACACAGGCTTGGTTGTTGGTGTTGACAGTGATTTAACAATTGGTGTCAGTGGTAGCGATGTAAGTATTAGTAATGCTAAAAGCGATGGTGATATCCTTGTAAAAGTTAATGATGGCGGCGTTGTTTCAACTGCAATGACATTTGATGGCGCAACAAACAGAGTGCTTGTTGCAGGTGCACCAAGCGATGCCTTGGGTGTAGCAACCAAAGCATATGTTGATAGTTCAGTATCAGGCAGTGGCGCACTTCCACTAAGTGGTGGCACAATGACAGGCAACTTGCTTGTAAGTGGCACAGTAAACTTTGGTAGTAGCGGTAATAGAATTGCAACAGTGTTTGCAACAACATTTAACGGTACATCAACTGCCGCACAATATGCTGACTTGGCGGAAAACTTCCGTCCAGACGCACAGTATGTTCCAGGCACAATTGTTGCACTAGGCGGCGCAGAAGAAATTACAAGCGTAAATGAAGAATTATCTAGTAACGTATTTGGTGTTGTTAGTAGCAAACCAGCATATTTGATGAACAGTGCGCAAGAAGGCGGAGCACCAGTTGCTGTTGCCGGTCGTGTGCCAGTTAGAGTAGTTGGAATGGTAAATAAAGGTGATAGACTTGTTAGTGCAGGCAACGGCATGGCAAGAGCTGCACAAGCAGATGAATCAATCACAGCATTTAACGTACTAGGCAGAGCTATCGATTCCAAAACAAATATGGAAGAAGGCACCGTTGAAGCCTTTGTTACAATAAACTAATCGGAGAATAACATAAATGGCTTATACAAGTGGAGATACCATCCTTGATGATCACTATAATGATTTTGCTACATCAGTAAACGCAATATGGGGTGCTGGAACCGGTGATGCTGGTTATGGACAGAGTACAACAGTCAGTAGTGTTAGTGCAGGTGCAACAATTACCGCAGCACAATGGGCAACATTGCTTTCAAGAATGACAAGTATAGGATCGCACCAAGGTACAAGTATTACTAGTATTAGTAACCCAAGTGCAGGTGATACAATTGCTGCATACACAGCACTAGCATCAAACATTGCAACACTCACCACAGCGAGATTAAGTGTACATGCTAGAGACAGTATTGCAACAACTGCAATTGCTACAACAACTACACTTACAGGCACCATTGAACAGCGTGGAACATGGGCATGGGGTAGTACAGACCAAGCACGTTATTTCTTTAACGCTGGCGGACGTATTAGCATAAGTTGGGCTCTAAGTGGACATACTAGTGACAGTAAAGCAAACAACTGGGCCGCACTAGCAACTGCATGTGGCACATACCAGGTTACTGCACAAGCATCAGGCAAGAGTGGTGGATCAGGATCTACTAACATTAACGGCACCAACTTTGGTTGGCATGATCTAACAGGTTCATATCAAACTGTATTCCGTCAGTATGAGGATACAGGCCCATACACAGCAAGTTATATTCAGTTAGATCTGTACAAATCCAATGAGAGTGTGCTGGCGCGAAGTTACTGGGTTGACGGTGCTGCTGATCAGACATCATATAACAAATCAATTTATAACGTACAAGACCAAGTTGATGGTACTAAGACAACAACCATGGGGCATGAAGAGCCAACTACAACTCATATCAGTGACACCTGGGGCAACGGCCCATCACAGACTGTAAACGCTACAGGCTAATAACAAACAAAATTATAAAAACATTGACAGGACCTTCGGGTCCTGTTATAATATCAAGTATGGAAAATCTAGAATCATATGCTCGTGAAAGATTCGAGCTCGCCCGACAAAAACAAACTCTAAAAGAGCAACAACAGCAAAGACTCACTGTTACATATAACGGTGGGCTATTCCGTGTTGACATGACCTTGCTTAACTATTTGTATATGAAAAATGCAAATGCAGGCCTGTTTCAACAAAGCACTAAATGCATTATACCAGATAGTTATGATACGCCAATTGAAATTGACTGTGTAGAACTTGTAAAACTATGTGATGCTCGTTGGAATGAAGTACACAATGATTGGCACAATGAATACACTGAACTAAAAACAAAACGCAAAGCAGGTGACGTTGAAGTCTAAAGGCGTACTATTACTATACAGCGAAAGCGCACAGTTAGATTATAAACGTCTGGCTGACATTGCAGCACGACTAGCGGAAAACTATTTAGATGTGCCTGCTACAGTAGTCAAAATAGATCCTGTACAAAAAAACTCTAGAACATTTCGCTATGATGATGGTGTTGAAACTACAGAATGGAACAACATAGGACGTTTTAGTGCATATGAACTTAGTCCATATGATGAAACATTGCTCATTGATACAGACTATTTTGTACAATCAGACACACTAGCAAACTACTTTGGCAGCAATCACGACTTTGTTTGTCATAATAGCAGTTGGGATGTCACAGGCAATCAAGTTTTTAGACATGACCGCTTCCTACAAAATGGCGGCAGTGGATTTGAAATGCGCTGGGCAACAGTATGTTACTTTAAAAAGTCAGCACATGCACAGCGTATATTCCGTGCTTGGCATATGGTATATGAAAACTATGCGTACTACAGCAAACTATTTGGATTTAAACTAACTCCGTTTCGCAATGACTTTGCACTTAGTATTGCACATCAGTTATGTAATGGTTATGCAAATACCACAACTTTTGATTATGCATTGCCTGCACTCAGCACCACAGACAGTGTAATAGATTACAATGACAGACGCTGGCTTATAAAGTACAATTACAAAAATTCACATAACGTATTGCGCTACACAGGTGACTTACATGTAATGAACAAACGTTGCGTATTGAACACAGATTTACATAATAAATTATGGAACAGCGTATGAGAGATAAAACTCGTGAACAGGGATATTTGACTTTTGCGCAAGGCGAGCAGTATTTGCAGTGTGCCTACCTGCTTGCACTCAGTGTCAAAACTTATTGCAAGGTAAACGACTTTGCAGTTGTAGTGGATACAGCAACAACAGTACCAAAGCATATGCACAGTGTATTTGACGAAGTTATTACTATAGATACAATGGCACCATTTGCCAATGAATGTTTAGCATGGGAACTAACACCCTTTAAAGAAACTTTCAAAGTTGAAAGCGACATGCTTATTACAAGCAACATTGATCATTGGTGGGCAGGCGCAAGACTTAAGAATGTTTGCTTTACTACGCAGGTGCGCAATTACAGAGGCGAAGTTGTTGAGGATAACCATCACAGAAAGATGTGGAAAGAAAACAATCTATGCAATGCTTACAATGGCTTTATGTATTTTAGACATTGTACAGAAACAAAACAGTTTTTTGATACTTGTAAACAAGTACTAAGCAACTTTGACCTATACAAAACAAGTGTGCTAAGTAATTGTAGACACGATGCGGCAGACACAGATGTTTTTATGAGCATTGCTGCAACAGAGCTAGGCAGTGAGAACTTTTATGTTCCTACACTAGATTATCCTACTTTTACACACATGAAGCAACATATCAATAAGTTTGGTACAGACGATTGGCGAGATGCGTGTAGTTGGGCACTAACAGATGATATGATTTTTTGTGTAAATGGTTATGCACAAACTAGACCATTTCATTATTTTCACAAAGATTTTTGTACAACGGAGTTAATAGCGAGATATGAGCA
>Ga0181419_1000833_pt1 | contig 10613 bp, 10 predicted proteins | sample 42SPOviralmetaG_FD_130144 | JGI IMG/M metagenome (GOLD analysis project Ga0181419, IMG submission 130144) | Marine viral communities from the oligotrophic San Pedro Time Series (SPOT) site, San Pedro Channel, CA, USA - 42 SPOT_SRF_2013-04-24 | ecosystem: Environmental > Aquatic > Marine > Strait...
ACGTTAGACTGGATTGAACTAGTAGCAGTATCTATATTTCCAAGGTGGGCTTCGGCAAGAAGAGCAGTTGCTTCGGTACTAGCACCAGTAGGTAAAGCACTACTAGCCACGGCGACAGCCCCAGTATTACACGCTGTTATTTTACCGTCTACTGAAGTCAGTGAAGCATTTCCCGCTGTTTGTAAGGTGCTAGTTGCTTTTGTTGTATCGGCATTTCCTACAATATCCATTTGGATATTTCCCGCTGTATCTACGGCTACTAGTCTAGCAGTCCCAGTATTATCACGACCAATCATAGCAGTACCAGTACCAGTAGTGGCTAAACTAGCCTCTCCCGCAAACTGTGTTCCACCACCACCGCCACTTAAAACGTCTACTTGGAGGTGTCCGTCTCCGTCTGTTGCTACTTGATATTGACCTCCACTAAAGAGACCCATAATCTTCGTTTTTGCTGAACCGTCGGTCATATTTTGGACTACGCTGTCTTTGACTGTAGTTAAACTATCACTTGCTCTCATAGCGTCTATTTTAGAATTAGTATCTCCAAGAGTGGAGTTAACTGTTCCTACGCTAGTATTGACAGTACCTATAGAGGTATTTATTGTTCCTTGGTTGGCAATCTGTGTGGCTTGGTTAGCCGAAGTAGCGTCTCCAGCGGTGCTTTCCAATTTTCCGTCAGCGTCTACGACGACATAATAATTAGTTCCCGTTCCGTCCTTAGCAGTATTACCAACTAAAGCAGACCGTAAATCACCATTAGAATTTTGCTTACAATCTCTTTGAACTCCAGGTGCTCCATTATCTACACCTTTAATTAACACACTATCATAATTTTCACTAACGATATGTAAAGCACCAGTATTGTCTACTCTTAACTGGTGCTGTGTTCCGTCCGTAGCCCCAGTTTCACTACCCATACATTTACTATCCAAATCCGCTACTTGAACGTCTATATCTAAATGACCCGTACTATCTACTGAAATTGGTACGTATTTATCGTTAGCAATATCTTTACCTAAAATAAGTTGTCCCGACATTTGTATATTATAGAACTAGAAATTATTTATTGTAGGACATAACATTCCGTTTATATTTATATTTATTAAAGTATCAGCCCCCGTGGACGATATTGGCACTTGCCGAACACTAATACTGCTACCCGCATTAACCTTAGTATCTAGCCTATACATTAACTGCTGATTTCCCGTATTTATCTGAAATTCACCAATTTTATAATCTATACCGCTAGCCCGTTCTATGACTTCCAAAGTTGTTCCAGCCGAATAACCACTGATATTTATATCATTCAGCACTAATGATTTTGTGGCTGGCACTCTATATGACGCAACCCTAGATAAATTGTCTTGTGGTCTAATATGTGCTAGCAAATTGGCTATATTATTGTCCGTATAAACACTTATAGTGCCTTGGTTAGAGGCTTGTCCGCCAGCATTAGATACCTTTAACGAGTTCACCGCTACACCAGTGATACCTAAATTTAAAATAGTATTGCCTTGTAGAATAATTGTGTAAGTAAGTTCATTACCATTTCCGTCAATGTATTCCATTATAACGTCCCTCGCTCCAACGCCCCCAATACCGTCGTCAGTACTAGTACTAGAAACGTATAATGTCTCGGGAGTTGCTGGAGAATAACTGAGAGTTCCTAAGCCTATCGTTTCTGATACGTGTTGTTTAGTTATACCTAGTACATTTATCTTCTTAAAACTACTATGAATTCCTCTAATTAGGTCTAACGTAAAGTCATTTCCAACTCTACTTAAAGCAGAATTATCATTAATACCTATTGTGCTATTCAAAAAAGTTTGTGCCTCAAAATTTGGTATAGTCAATCCGCAAGTAGTTAATTTTGCTACACTAGTTAATGCTTCATTGTTAACAACCTCAAATTGGGCGTAGTTGCCCTTTATCGTAAGACGTTTATAGAATACAGTATTCTTGGGAACTGCTTCTTCAAATACTAGTAAATTATTAGAAGCAGATTTGTTTTTTGGAGAGGCTACGTGGTGTTGGTAGACTTTAATTGTCATAGCCCTATTAGCCTTAAAACTAATAGTAAACAGTGCTAAGGCGGATACGTCCACAAGACAAGTTTGTCTTGTTTGGCTTGCTGGGACGTTAGTGGAAAATGTAAGAGCGGGTATTACTTTGCCGATTGGGGCGGTAGACATTATTTATAATAATAAATTATAAATTTATTTTATTATGGAAGGAATAACAGAACAAAAATATTTGGAAGTCTGTGAGGACTTTAAAAATTTAATAGCACAGAAAGATAAAGAGGTTAAGTTTACTAAAAATAACATAAAAGTATTAGGCAAGATTATAGCAGAAGCCTATGGGGTCGTAAAAATTATAGACAATACTCTCCATAATCTAGAAAGTAATTTAGAGAGTGTTATAATGATAAAGAAACTGATAGAAATACTTAGAACAGATTTAAGTGATACAATAGAAGAAATGCTTGTAGGAAATGAGGAAGATTAGTTTTATTGGCGTTTTTCTTTTCGTCCTCTATCCTATGTATAAGCACACATTTAAGGAACTAAAAAAGAATATAACAAAAGAGCAACACGAACGGCTAAAAAGGTTCGTAAAGGTTGTGAGAAAGTGAGTTTTGGTGAGACATTTTCTTAACTATTTCGCAATTATTTCGTATTTTTTTAAAATTAAAAAATTGATTTAAATATTTAAATCGTTCAGATATTTATATCCATAAATATACAATGTCATTTAGCAGACACGTAGGTAAATACCAATATAAGAATGATAAAGAGAAGATTTTCTTTGACAGCCTTTGGGATACGTACGGTATAACTAGAGACTATTTTAGAAAGAATTATATTTACTGTGGGGGTAATAGGTTTGGTAGACATAGGTCATATTACATAAACGTCTTTAAAACTGACCCTTCGTCAGAATGGGACGAAGGTGGTAGCAAACATAATGGTAAGTGCTATTGTAGTACTAAAATTATAGAACAGTGTTTCGTATACAATAAGAAACTCCACGATTTAAACGTGGCTGAAGGCTTAGACCCGCTAGCAGACCGCGAGGGTATGCCTATCATTATTGCTATGGGTAATGAATGTATTAAGCGTGAATGCCCTAAGGCTGGTAGAACGTGTAGTGAATGTGGAGAACCGCACAGAAATAGAAAGGATAATTTATGTAAGGAATGCCGTAATCCGCACCTCTGTATTGCTTGTAAGAAGAAAATGCCTAAAATTCTTAGCAACGGTAAGCCCAATCCCTACAAATACTGCTATCAGTGTAACCAAGAAGCGAAAGCAAATGCTAAATATCTAGTCTATTCTTATTAAGGAGGGGGTTAAGGGGGACAGTCTGTCCCCCTACTAGTCAAAGAATAGGACTGTAATATTTACTCTTTCGGGTGGCTCTAGTTTCGTTATGTCTATTAATTTCGGGTTTTTACGCTTTATATTATATCTGTCTCTTTTATAATTATACAATGTAGTTTTACCTATACCAAAATCTTTCTGTATCTGTTTGGCAGTTAAGTAGCGTTTCTCCTCCTCTAATCCTTCTTCATTAAAGAACTTCACTTTGTAATGATACACAAATTTATTAACTTCTTTTCCCATAGCGTTTACTAATATAAACTCTCTTTTTTTCCTTAAATGCTGAACGAAATAAAACGCCCAAAAAATGACCGCATAAAGACCGTTTAACTAAAATTGGGTTTAAATCGTTCAGATAAATTGTTTTTTATTTTTAATGTAAAAATTAAAGTATCTGATAAGTTATAAATGACCGAAGCCAAATATGAGAAAGCAAATAAATTCATTGTAAATTCACTCGCACGGTGTCCCGACACGTACGGTATTACAGACCTAAATTCTAAATTGTGTTTGGAGCGTATGAATACAAAAATGAAGGGCAATCATACCTTCGCTACGTCTTGGACTAACAAAAAGGGTGCTATTAACAAAGGTCGCCGTTTTCCCAAGACTAGTCTTGCGGGGCTAGCCCGTCCTATTCGCAACGCACTAGCACAACAGTTCTACTTTGACTGCGATATGAAGAATGCGTCATTCACTACACTCGCTAACATTATCTCTGTTAACGAATGGGAGGAAGAGTATCCCGAGATAATGAACTATTTTCATAACAGAGAACGCCTTCTTGGAATGCTAATGAAAGACAGAAAAAATGCTAAAGGACTTAGCCGAGACGACGCAAAGAAAGCGTTTATCTCCGCTATATTCGGTGGTGATATTAGCAAGTATCGCCTAACTAATCTCACTGATATTAGCCAAGAAGCGAAAGACCTTTACCTAGCACTGATATCCTCGGGAAATAAGGAACTAGTTCTGCTTAACAAAAATATTCTAGCCGACGACGAAATTAAGAAGAAGTCCAAGCACAATATTCACGGACAATTCTTGGCACAAATGACTACTATGTTTGAGAGACGTGCTTTAGAAACAGTGCTAGAAGTGATAACAAATCTCGGCTATTCATACGGGGCTACAATGAATGACGGTGTTTTCATAGAACATAAACGAGGTAGAACTCCCGAACAAATTGTCGCTGATATTAATAAGAAATACTTAGCAATGACCGAAGACAGCGGAGACCCTCACCCAGTTTCATTTCACTACAAAGAGTTTACAGAAGTGCTAGACATTCCAAAAGAAGTTCTAGACGCAAAGAACTATGGTTGCGACCCATTTGAGATAGCAGAATACAACAAGATAAAAGACGAATTTGAGACAACCCATTTTAAGTGTCTGTATGAGTGTTGCTACTACACTATCACGGGCGAAAAACGTCTAATCCCACTAAGCAAAGAGCAAATGAAATTAGCCTATGAGAACCTAAACGACTATCGTGGTAATTGTATGACTGGCTCTAAACAAGAAACAAACTTCCTTAGCAACTGGTTTGCCGACCCCAATATGCGTACCTATGACGAAGTTGTATTTCGTCCTACGCATAAGCAACTACCCCCTACTCAGTTTAACTCATTTATGGGGTTTGACATAGAGCAACTTAACCAACGCTACATTAACGAGAACATAGAGTTTTCAGAGAAAGATATCATAGACTGTGAATTCATAGAAGAACATATCCGCTATCTAACTGATAACGGACACGAAACAAAGGACGAATGCTACGAATATCTGCTTAACTGGCTAGCCCAAATCTTCCAAGACCCCGAGAACAAGCCACAAACTGCTATTGTTCTTCGGTCAGTTGCTAAGGGTGTTGGTAAGAATGACTTTACATATCTGCTATCCCGAATGATTGGCAACGAATACTATAACCAAAGTGATAATCCCGAACGAGACCTATTCGGTGGCTTTAATGACCTCTTTGACAAGAAGATTTTGCTTAACTTGGACGAAGGTGATAAGAAATCTACACAGAGATTTTATGAAGAACTTAAGGCTAAGATTACTAACGATACAAGCAACATTCGTAAGAAGTTTAAGTCTGTAAATAGCAACGTGCGATTGTATGCTAACTTTATCTTTACTACTAACAATGACGGCGTTCATATAGACGTAGAGAGCAGACGGTTTCAGTTAATGGAGTGCGTGAATATGAAGCGTAGCCGTGAAGATACTCATTGGTGCGATATCCGTAAGGCTCTCCGTGAGTGTACTGGTGGTATGTTGCTATTCTATCGTATGCTAATGGCTCGCGACGTACGCCACTACGACTTTAGTAAACCTATACAGACCCCATTCCTTCTCCGTGCTAAGCGTAATTGTCTACCAGCACCTCTTTCATTCCTTAAGACTATCTTCTCATTTGACGCAGAACTTAAAATATACAAAGACAACTACTCCTATATCCCAGTTAATCTTATCTTCGGCTACTACAAAGATTGGTGTAGAGCAAATAATGAAAGTTATACGCAAGCCAAAGATTTCATAGACGAACTACAAAAAATCCCCTTTAATATCGTGTATTGTAAAGACCAAGTGTGTAATCAGTATCTTAAAACTAAAAAGCGTACCCTCTTCATAAATCTCATACATTGGAGAGACTATCTGCTAAGTAAAAATCTCATAGAACTAGAAGACACCGAGGCACAACAAACCGAGGCTTCGGGTATGCTAAGCGACAGCGAAGACGACGAATTGTAAATCGTTCAGAACCTTTCTCTAATTCCTACGGTTTTATTTCCGTAGGGTGTCCGTAAGTTCCGTAAGCATAAGAAAACCTTATCATTTTTTTCTTCTCTTTATAACAATTCCTTATCCAAATTCCTACGGTTTCTACGGTTTTTTTTACACCTTTTTCCAAAATGAAATTCATTTTTTTTTTCCATTTGAAAAAATGAAATCCGTTTGACGAAACTTTTTCTAAAAAAACCGTAGTTTCCGTAAGTTTTTATATGGAGGTAAAATTAGAAAAAAGAATTGCTAAAATAAGTATGAGACCATATTTATGGTGGCAAAAACTTACCTATTTTCCTACGGTTTTTTTCCGTAGTTTTAGTCATTCTGAACGATTTACAATGCTAGTTTTTTTCATATTTTTTTTGTTTCTTAATTATATCAATAATGGATATGAGTATAAGACCCCTAGCAAATGACGACGTAAATAATGATATCGTTATGGATAATAACGATAGCGAAGAAGAACAACAAGACCCGAGCATTGAGAGAAATGCCGACGACGTTGAAGAAATATTTGTTAAAGAACTACCAACTAAATCTACCCGTAAACCACTATCTGAAGCACAATTAGAAGGGCTAAAAAAAGGTAGAGAGAAAATGAAAGCAAGAAGGAGACAAAAACTTAAAGACGATTTAGAAAAAGAATTAGAGCGTGAGCGTTCTGAGAAAACTGAAGTCCAAGAGCGTAAAAAAGAACAATTACCTAGCAGATTATTATCAGTACGGAAAAAATTGTTAGACCGTGAAATGTCCGTAAAAAAAGAGAAGAAAAGTAGATTTACTAAACTAAAATACCAAGTATTAGAAAGTATGGAGAGTGTTAAGGATTTTGATAGGCTATCGGATTTGCTAGACGAGATAGACGAAGAAGACATATATGACGACGAAGTGCTAAAGACTAGATTAAATGACCTTTTCCAAAAAGTGCTACCAAGTAAAACCTTGCTCTAACAATATTTCCTTGTCTGTATATTCTAAGTAATCGCAAAATTTTTGTGTTGGGTGTATTTTATTACACGTTGGCTCAGTACACCACCTAAAATCTTTACATATTTCACGTCTATCCTCGTGGCGATAAGAACATTGTAATTTATCACACGTATTTCCAAATCTACATATTGGTCTATATTGTAGCCTATTTTTATGTGCTAATATTTCTTCGTCAGTCCACTTATTGTCTTCAGTTGGTATTCTTAGAAACAAATTTTGGTTAGCATTTCTATTTCTATCTGTACGTAGCACTTTTAATATTTCAATTTTAGGGTGTGAATAATATCCATTCATTAGATTATTCTAATCTATTTAGATATTTATTTATTGTTTATTATTATAAACTAATGAGCGACAGTAGCGAGGAGTATTTATTTAGCGACGAAGAGGACAATAAGTACCAGCAAAAAAAAAAATCAGATAGAGAAGAAAATCCCGACCTAAAAATCTACCCCATTAAGATAGACGAAGACAAATTAGGTGAAGACAAATCATTCTATCCCCTCCCTAGCACACCACACTTTAACGTATTTTTAGGACGTATTCGTAGTGGTAAATCAGTACTAATACAAAATATGTATCTATCTAAAAAACGCTTCTACGGTGGGGCTTTTGACGTACGGATATTAATTAGTGAGAGTGCTAAGAACGATACACAACAGAAGAATATGATAGACGAATTTGACTTTTTCTTTGAAGAATACAGTGAAACATTGTTAGCCGAAATACTTTCAATGATAGAAAACGATAAAGAAGATAGAAAGTATTTACTACTGATTGACGACGCTATGAGTGAGAAAGGTATTAGGCAAAACAAATACGGTAGAGACGCTTTTACAAGTATGATAACTAGATATAGACATATTGGGTCTAAAGTCTTAGAAACAGAAGGTAGATTATGTGTAGGTCTGTGTTTACAGTACTATAAATTTTTAACGTCAACGCTTAGAAATCAGATACAAGGCTTCTTTTTATTAGGTGAATTGCCTCACTCAGAACTGAAAAAGATAGCAGACGATTATTCGTTTATGGGCGGAGACGAAAAGGAATTCATAAGGCTATTTAACGAGACACGTAAAGAAGATTGGGATTTTACATATATGAATGTGCCTAATATGGAAATGTATAGAAATTTTGACGATTTGGTTTGGTCTAAGAAAGAAAAATCTAACAGTAATATATCAAATGCCGAAGAAGAAAGCGACAGAACCGAAACCAGTGAAAGCGAAACCGAAAGCGACAGCCAAGAAAGCCAAAAAAGAAGTAAGCCCCGAAGAGTTAGAAATAAGAAAGCAAAAAAGAAGGGACCAGTTAGCCAAGGCAAGGGAAATAAAAGCACAAAAAAAATTAGCCCTAACAAATCCTCCACTACCCGCAGTGGTAGAAAAAGAAATAACAGAATTAACAGAGAAACCAGTTGTAAATCGTAGAAGAAAACCACCTACACAATTTTTGCCGAATTAATTTCTAATAACTATTTATATCTAATGTCATACATTTCTTTATTACAAGAACACGCTAATAATTTAAAAAGTAATATAGACGCGGGCAACGAGCGTACCGACGTAAGTGCTAGCCAAAAAGCCCAAGGATTACAAGAAAAATACCAAGAAGTATTAGACCACTACAACGCTGGCACTGGAGCAGTTAGCACACTTAGTTCAGCATTTCACCAAGGACGCAAAGCGTATAGGGGCTTAGCCACCCAACAAGCCCAAAAGGCACGAAATGCTTTAACCGCAAGAACTAGCACACCAGCGGAGTTAACTAAACCAATTAGCACAAGCCCAGCCCCCGCTAGCGAACCAGTCCCCGCTCCCGCTACCGCTACCGAAGAAGCAACGGCTACACAAGTAGACCCAGCACAAAATTTAAACGCCAAAGGGGGGAGAGGTTTTACTAACCTCGTTGAACGTGGTGCTAGACAAGCACCTTTCCAAGGAAATACAAACTTTCCAGTAGCACGAGCAGACGAAATAGAAAGCGACGTTCGCCAAGCACCACTAACTCCACAACAAGCGAGACTAGTAGCAGACCCTACAGCACCTCGTCCTACACCAGCAGACCGCCTAATAGACAGCGAGGGCGGACCCGAGGCTGGGTCAGCAAGGCATAGTGCCTTATCGGGCAGACGCAACGATAATGTTCCCGACACGTTGGAGGGAGATATTGGAAACCAAGGGGGTAAAAGTCTTAGTACCACCTTTGTCCGCACTGGGGCTGGCGAAGCGGAAGAAGGGGCTTCTGCTATAGGCAAAGTATTACCAAAAGCAACAAGTGCTATATCGGGTACTGCTAGTAAAGTTGCTGGGGCTATTGGAAGTGAAGGATTAGAGGCTGGAGCAATGACTGCTCTAGACGCAATACCAGTAGTAGGCGAACTTGCTGGGGCTGGCTTAGGACTTTACTCCTTATTTCACAGTCTTACAGACAAACCACCTACAGCCCAAGAAGAATTGGCTAAAGAACCAACTGCTAGCGAAGGTTCTTCTATTGACCCTACAGCACTTTTAGGTAGAACATAATTATTTTCTAAGCAAATCCGCAAATTTCTCGTTAAGTTCTCTTCTATCAATTTCGTCCATTCTATCTTCTATATTTATATCAAGACTATCTAAATATTTTCCGTCTTCTTTCAGTGCTTCTATATCTAATTTTTTTTTATTTAATTCGCCCTCGTAATTAAGTTTTGCGGATAGGTGATTTCCTAACTCTCCGTCACTAAAAAACCTCTCTAACATATTTGTTTTTTTCGCTTGATTGTATAGGCTATCATATTTTGGATTAAGTATTTTGTAATTTCTAGAATACTTATTAGCAATATCTTCAAGACTTTCGGGGGCTTTTTTTTTAAGTTTTAATTTTTTCTTAAGAGTAGGTTCGGGCTTAGGTAAACGTCTAATACCAAATCCCTTTTGTAGTTCTCTAGGTCCTATGAATGGCTCGGGGCTTGGCTCACGTACTGGCTCTCCTTCTGCTAGACTTTTCTCAAGTTGTATCCGCTGTTTCTCTAATTCCGCTCTTTGTTCTTTAGTATAATTTAAATCCTCATTATTAAGCCTCTGAATTAGGTCTGTTAAATTTAATTGTTCCATTCTCCTCCTCTGCTCTTCAGCAGTTGTCTCTCTAGGCGGTTTATATTCTGTGTTAAATCTATCGGGCAATCTAAAACTAGGACCTTGTCCTCTAATTGATATTACCGTTGGTGATTGCGAATTACTCAAATCTGTAAAAAATTGCTCGGTTTTAAAATAGTTGGGTACTCTGTTAGCATTTGCTAAAATTGGTTTTGCGTCTACATTAAAATACTTAAAGGCTTCTATAAGTATTTCGGTGTCGTTACTATATGGTACAACCACGGGTTCGGGAGCGGGTTCGGGAGCGGGTTCGGGAGCGGGTTCGGGAACAGCCACTTCACCAGTAGTTAGACGTTGGGGCTGTGTTTCA
>Ga0181419_1000835_pt1 | contig 10611 bp, 8 predicted proteins | sample 42SPOviralmetaG_FD_130144 | JGI IMG/M metagenome (GOLD analysis project Ga0181419, IMG submission 130144) | Marine viral communities from the oligotrophic San Pedro Time Series (SPOT) site, San Pedro Channel, CA, USA - 42 SPOT_SRF_2013-04-24 | ecosystem: Environmental > Aquatic > Marine > Strait...
GAAAGCGAAACTATTCTCACTAGAAGCGTTTCTTAATAAAGATGGGAATGTGGAAATACTCTACGATGCAGTAGAACCTGAAGAGTTTGAGAAGACTATGAATATGGGTCTTCCTATGTACGAGGGTACAAACAAGGTGGGAGACTTTATACGATACCTGAGATCAATAGCACAAGAGGTTATGGATAAGTCAGGTAGGTTCTTGTAATGGAGTGGTGGGAAGCATGGCTAGTCATTGCTATAACTATCAACACCACTATCAATACAATTGTTTTCTTTAAGGGTCGTAAGATATCAAGACAGAGAGATAAGCCTACGTCTTCTTCTTCTTTGTAGCACCTGCTATTCTATCTGCGGCAGTAGGATTTGGATTGTTATCAATGCCAGCTTTTACACTTAACATCCCGAACCCATTACTTTTTTTTTTAGAGGTGTTACCCCCATACGCCATACCCATGCTGAACTTCTTTTTCTCAGTCATGCTACCCATAGGGTTCATCATGCCTGCTTGACCTGCAGATGACTTTCTGTTCTCACCAGCGAGTCCACCCATGTTCATTTTCTTTTTGGGTGAAGAAGCCATGCCACCGTACATCATAGGCTTTCGCATATTTGTTCCACCCCCGTACATCATGCCTTTTCTTTGTCCGTTGTAGTAAGTCTTCATAGTAGTGTACTCCCTGCTAATGCTAATTCGTCTTGGTTAGTGTTATCTTTAACTCTACTAAACATATCCCCAAAGAAACTTTCCGATTGATTATTATTTTCAGGCTTTATGGGTGTACTGTTTTTTTGTAGAGTCTTAAGCATATTACTTTCGTCTTGGTTTAGTGTTGTTTCTTCTGATCCGTCTTCATCTTTACTTGTCTGAGAAGCAACGTAATCATTTCTAGAAGCAGCCGACACGAGCATCTTGTAGAATCTTATTGCGTCTTTGCCTTGAGGTGGCTTTCCTGTCTCTAACATCTTTAAAACTAATTCTCCTACCTCTTTGTTTTGCAACATGTTTGAAAATGCGTTGTAGTTTTTTTGTCTAAATGACTGTAGGATTGCTTCTGTAGCAACATATTTAGGAGATACAACATTTCTATTGACAGCATATATTCTACTTATCCAAGATTCTACGGATAAAGAACGAGGTACTCCTCTTAAACTAATAGGAACTTTAGCAACTTGTTCTCCTGACATATAAGCACCTATCTTAGCTATGATATCATATGCTGTATCATCTCCTGATCCCCTATTCATAATGTATCTTATGCCAGTGTTTATTGCTTTTACTTGAGGACTAGAATTAATATTGTCAGCACCTATCATTTGCAACAGAGCATTTCCATTTGTTACTTTATCTGTAACAACGGTAGTTCCAAAGTCATGTAGGTTACCTCCCATACCTGTTGACACGCTTGCTCCAACAGTTTTATTCTGTTCTGATACTTGCTTGAGTACATGCTCCATAGTACTTGCAGCAAGAGCTTTGTCATATCCTTTTAGTCTGTTTTCAATTAAAGTTTTGACATCATCAGTTAACATCTTGTAAGTTCCAGATGGTTTGTCAAAAGATATACGCTTGTCTTTAGACTGATAAAGTTGTTCTATTATTGAAAATTTATATACTTCACGTGCTTGTTCTAGTTCGTCTATGCCCACTTGCCCTTTGCTTAGGGTTTTATATACCTCTTCACCTGATGTATTTTTCTTTAGCATATACTTTGCTGCTTTTATCTGATCATCTACTTCGCCAAATAAAACATTTGTCTTGTCTGTAAAAGTTTTAATTCCTGCTTCTACTTCTTTCTTTGCTGAGTTAACTTCCTTAAGTATTTTCTCATCAAAAAGACCTGCGTGATCCACTCCACTTATTTTCCAAATTTGACCTATGTCTATTACATTTAAATCTTCAGCACCACTTACGTCTAGCTTTAGCATCTCAAAATTTTTCATTAGGTTTGTAAACTGCTCATCGGCATCTGGCAAATCTTTAGCATCAGGAACTATAGTTTGATCAACTCCCTTTTTCTTAACTCCGTCTCTTAAAAGTACACCTGCTCTACTATTAAGTAATTTCATTTTACCATATCGAATTAACTGAGACTGTACATACTTTAATCCCGGAGAATCTTTTTGAAATACATATCTAGATATAGTTCCGTTTTTATCAAAGACAGCTTGACCTCCAAAAGTTTGTGCTAACTTACTCATAACAGTAGTATCTAATGTATTTGCATCAAGATTAGGATTTTTGAGAAGTGGCTTTAATATTTCATCAAACCATTTTGTCGGGTGCGTCTCGTATTCAATTCCACCAGAAATATCTGTACCTCTTACCTTGCCTATATTTGCACCATACTTATTAGTCTTGTATCTAAATGCTGCATCGTGCCATAATCCTTTAGCATCTTTCCATCTTTTAACAACTACTTCACCTATCTCAACTGGGTTTTCAAAGTAGTTAGACTTGAAGCCAAAAGCTACATCTTCGGCATCTTCACTAGCAATTTGATACACTGATCTATTACTTAAACCTGCTCTTGTTCCTTTTGTTGAATAAGCAGCACTAGAAAAAGCTTGAGACATTGAGTACCATTCATCCATAGATATAGGTAATGACATATCAAACTTAAGTCCGTCTTTGCTGTAGTCAGATATTGTTTCCCATATCTCAAAGTCTGTGAGTTTATCACCATTCTCTGCATCTCTTATCTCACTATATAATTTTTTTATATTTGAGTCTTTTGTTTTTTGAAAAAATCTACCTGCCGCATCTTCAAACAACAATAAAGCAGCTTTGGAATGTTTTGCATCAGTCTTGAATCCTGCTAATTTTTTATGGTGATTCGTAGGTAAGTATTGTTTTAGATCATCAAGATCAAACAACCTTTCTTCATCCCCACGTATAGCATTTAAGATGTTAGTGCCATCCATATAAATATCTTTACCTGACTCTTCTCCAAAATCTCTTCTTAAGACTGTGAACGCTGAATCAGCTTTACTGTAGTACCCGTTTTTTATAGTTTCAAATTGTCCTGAAATTATATTTGCATTATTATCATTGTTTGCTAGATAAGATTCTGTAAACTTACTTGCTTTCTCAAGAGCCGTATGTCTTTCTGCAAGTTTTTTTGCCATAGTAGACTGTATAACATCTAGTTCCACCCCTTCATCAGCCATTTGATCTATTCTGAACTTATCCAACATTTTAAGTTCATTCTTATAATCTTGAACTGTTTGTCCGGGTTTCATCTGAGATGATATAGGTATACCACTAAGCTTAAACATCAAAAACTCTTCATAGTTTTGAGTGTAATCGTTAACAAACTTTTTGTTTTGGTCTATACCTTGTTTAAGAAAGACCATAGCACCTTCTATAGTTTTTATTTGACTAGCTAATTCTTTACTAGCATCAGGGTGAAACTTTGCGGCCTGTAACTTTTCTAAAGCTAAAGTTAAATCTGTATATACATTTACTCTTTGCTTGAGGTTTTTGTTCATTTGTAAAAACGCATTAGAAAACTTACTAACATCTCCAGATGATACACTTTGTTCTAAAGATTCTCCTACAGCATCAATTATAGTTAAGCCTGTTAGTTTAAACAGTGACTTGTTTAATATAGTAGGGTCTTGTATTAAATTAACCACTTTGCCATCTGCTTGAGTAACTGTCAAAGAAGCTAACTCTCTTGTAAGACTTTTTTGAGCTTGTATTCCTTTAAACATTTGTTCTTTAACTTCGGGAGGAGCATTACTTATCCAAGAAAAAGTTTTGTTTGCCATTCGTTTATCTTTTGTAATGTACTGCCAAAAATCTTTAGCACCTACGCTGTCAGGACCTGCAAACACGTATTTAAAAAAGTCAGCAGTATCATCAACAAGTCTCATAACAGAATTTGTAGTTAACCTAACTCCTGTTGCTCCACTAACTCCTCCCATTAATTCTATTAAAGGTAGAGTCATGTCATTTACGTCTTCTGAGTTGTTCTGCCACAACTGACTTGCTGTTGCAATACCTGTTGCTACACCGATTTCATCAACAACAGAACTTCTCCAATACTTAGGTACGGCATTAAAAATTTTAGTTTTGTTTATCTGAGAGTCTAATGACTCCATTTGGTTTGTTAATTTTGCTATTTGATTTGATGTAGAGTCAATATCCTTAGTAGTTCTTTTACTTTTTAATGCTTGTATTTGATCAGACACTGTTTTTTTTCTAAGTTCTAAATCTTGTATTCTACCTAAAGCTAAACCCTTACCTCCAGTTACAATCTGACCAGCACCTTTTATTTCAGATGCTGTATTTAATCTCTCAAGTATACCGTTCTTTCTCCAATTCATAAAGATGGGTATTCTTAGTCGTTCTTTAAAATACTCTTCAACAATATCTGCTTCATTAACTCTAAACTTTGTACTTGCTATATTCATACTATCTTCGTAAGTTTTACCTTTGTACTTATCTTTTACAAAGTTTTTAAATCTAGAACTTTCTCTTAATGCTCTAAATGTTCCACCAACTGTTATTGCTCCACCAAAATATAAACTAGGTTGAACCTCTCGTGCAAGTCGTGTAAAAAAATCAGGAGAATAACCTATAACTAAATTAGCATCATCCATTGATATTTTCATCTTATCTGCCATAACTTCAGAAGCAAATTTTATACGGTCATACATAACCTTCTTATCTACTATCTTGTTCTCTTTAGTTTCTCTAGGCACAGTAAGAACACCACTAAAAGGTCCTGCACCCATGCCACCAACAGTGTCAGTGTACACGGTAGGAAACATATCTTTATTTTCAATTAAAAAGTTTTGTATGCCCTCACTCATAGCCATACCTATGTTTCCAAAAAAACCAAACATGTCCGTAAGATTGTTTTCTTTTCTAAATTCTTCTAATGTACCGTTAGATTGTGCTTCAGCAAATTGAGCAGCTTTAGTGTCACTCATGCCTGATTTTTTTAACAAACCAAATAATCTTTTTGCACCTTCTTTAGGATCAGTGCTAAAAAATTTATTAGAGTCTCCAACGGTGGATGAGGATTCAAACACGCTTTTATCTTTATTAAGATCAGAAAATTGTGCTACCTGATTTTTAAGTGGAAAATCTAAATTAAATCCGTCGGCTGCAGTTCCCGTGATTATGTTATTTTTTATCATAAAATCTAATCTAGGTTCGTAACCTTCAGGTAACATTGTGTAAGTTAAAGGTTTGTCAAGCATATCTAATGTAATAGGTCTGCCTTCTCTCATTATTGGGCTGCCACTTTTTAATCCGTTAGCGACACTATTTCTAAATTCTTGTTCGGACATTTGAAACAAGGGTGCATACTTGTCTGATAAAGTTACATTTGAATTAAAAGACGTGGCATTTTCTATATCTTTTTTAAAATTAGGATTGTCATAGAAACTAGTACCTGAAGTTCCTGTAAATATTTTTCTGTAATCTACATTTGGATTTACTTGTCCGTCTATAGTTGCAGGTATATTTGTTTGTAGGAAATCTCCCCCTGATTGTATTTCTTTGTCAATTTCTTTTTGGTTAGGAAGACCTACGCCTACAGAAGAATTTGAGACTGTATTAGAGCCTGTAGGAACATAACCCTTAGTATTTAAATCATTTTCAGCCATTAATTATTTCCTAGTTATATACTCTAGTGCCACCTGTTTTTGAATTAACAGGGTCGTTGTTTGATAAAGGTACAGGACCTATTCCGGGAGCTACAATAGGAGGTTGCCCACCATAAATATTAGAAGTAGTAGTACTTATTTGGTCATCAATATCTCCACCTACAAGTGGTTTGTTATAGTCCGACAATCCTCTGTTGTAAAAAACGCTAGAGTTTTTATTGTTAGGAGTCAATTCTGACATTAGTTGTTGTACAGGCGTATACAATCCTTGCGTAGCAAATACACCATTACGCATAAGCTTTGCGGCAACAACTTTTCTTCTGTCTCCACTCATTAGATTTCTGACTATTTCTATTCTTTGTTCAGTCTCTCTAAGTATCATCTCTAACGGTATTGTGTTATTGTTCTGTATTGATAATTTTATATTCTGTTGGATGGCTACTGCTAAAGCGTCTCTATCTTTGTCGGATATTCTAACAGATGTTGCCGCACCTCCGAGAGGTGTCTGCACGATTGTAGCTAGTCTAAACGACAGAACTGTAGCGTAGTAATCGGCAATAGCTATCTTAGCAAGTTCAGGGTCTGCAAATGTTTTATTTTGATTTTGTTCTATAAACGAACTAAATTGTTTTTGCATAGACGGAGGTAGCATTGTTAGTATTTGTCTGAATTGATCCTTAGCACCCGCTGAAAACTTATATAAATCAGCCGCCATACATGTGTAGGTTTGATTGCGCTCTTCATTAGCTGTCTTTAAAACTTTTACTAAAGAGTCAGCATCAGTCTTCATCTGTTGTAGTGATCCAAACTCACTATTTAAATCTAATATCTTAAATTCTTTACCTAAAACAAGTTGTTTCATGTGATCATTTTCGTTAATTTGAGATGTAGATATTCTGTATCTAGGATTTCTAATGTGTCTAGGTAAACCTTGTTCTAAAACAAATGCAACTGCTGCAGGGTTAGATATTATGTTTGAATTTTTTAAAGCTTTTGTTATATTGACAGATATTGCTGGGTCAGAGTCTATCGACTGTCCGGGTTGTATGCCTTTAGTAGCTGATATTACCCCTGTTATTGCTTTAGATAAATCAGAACCATTTAGAACTACACCACCATTAACATTCATATCATTAAAAGCTAAGGCTTTATCGTTGTACGCCTGTGCCACTTGAACCACTTGATTTTTTCTTAATTTCATATCCTTAGATAAATTTTCAGGTCCTACTTTGTTTTCTATGTGCATTGCTATTTGAACTTCGTCATCTGCAGTATATATCTTTGCTCCTTGATCATCTACGTTGTTAAAACTAGGTAACTCTATAGTTGTTTTTCCTGTATTATCTTGATTAAGTACAACTTGACTGCCTATTATTGATAGAGGTTCTCTTTCTTTAAGAGCCTTTTGTATTCTTGAAACATCTTTATCAAAGTGTCTTGCAATTTTCTCCATCAAGTAAGGTATATCTTGTACTCTACGTGTCTCATCAGCATTTAAAGTATATATTTTTTTTGCACCCTTATCTCCGGGATATGATTCCTCTGCTAATGTCTGTTTGTAGTTTCTCATAAAAAGTGATGCGATACCGTCTTTTTGAGATGAGGGTATTGTTTTATTGTTAAAAATATTATTTAACACGTCAGAATAACTATTTTCACCCACTTGAAATGTTTTATAAAAAGTATCAAGGCGTGTACTCGCTTTATTTGCTTCGTCTTTTATTTGCGATGTGTTAGGCACTTTTGCAAAGAATTTTCCTGAGCCATATTTAGTCAAATCCATATCTATAAAATTAAGTATTTTAGCTTGGTCAGCTTGAAGCTGTCCTTTTGCTATATTTTCTTTACTTGCAATTTGAGCTTTATATTTTGTTGTTTCAAAAGTTCTTTCTTCTTTTTTTTGTTTTTGAGATTGTTTAAATTTGTAATCGGCAAGTTCTATATTTTTTCCAAATTGATAATCAGCACTTTCTTTTTCAGCATCTTGTTTTCTTCTGAAGTCAGCGTTAGCGTTAAACTGTTGTGCCATACCCCCAATCACAGGAGATTTCATAAAATTAGAAAATATACTCATTAAACAACTTCCTCACTATCTTGTTGTATAGGTTCTTCAATCCCTTCAGGCATAGACTCATCCATCTCAATTGCCAAAAACCCTTGAGAAACTGGTTCTGATTCTTCTTCGACCATGTCTTCACTTGACTCTGCTTGTTCCATCAAGAACTTGTGCATATCAGGATTACGTTCTTCCATGATATCTAACATCATAGTATCATTAAGGCTTTGATCTTCAGGATGCAACCCGTCAGAACTATTAAACATCTTGACGGGTAGATTAAAATCTGTAGCTACACCTAACAAATAAGAAGCTACAGGTGCTTTAATTATTTCAGCAACGTCAGGAGTAAATCTTCCCTCAGAAAATCCAGCAATTGCTATTGTGTTAACTATCTCTTGTATTGATATTCCTGAGAACATAAGTTTAACCATAGATTCTTCTACTTCAGGTTCTTCAAGTTTATCTATGATAGAGTCAACTGCATCTGCAGGACTAGTGTGTGTAGGGGGTTTATCCCAGTTCCATTTACCTTTAGGTTGTGTCAGTGACCATCCCGGAGGAGCTTTGTTAAAAGGGTCTAAATCTTCTACCCCTCTTCTACTGTTTATATTTATAGGTTGTGCCATATTTTATCCTATCCGAAATATGAAGGTTTTTTTGCTCGTGGTAAAGTAGTTCTAGCCGATACATTTCCCAATTGAGAACTAGCCAATTTTGTATTTATACCCGATCTTCTATTAGCAGTGTTCATTAACTGTTGTGTAATTAATCTTATTTGGTGAACATCACTAGTGTTTGCTTTTGCAAGACCGTTTATTGCTCGATTAGTAAACCCGAAGTCTGCTCCTATATTTGATTTGGTAGACCTAAAGTTTGCTCCACCTGCTGTGCTTCTAGCTGCATTTACCCTCTTTACGCTAGGAGGAGTGTAAGGTCCTGTGGGAGCAACACCACTTCCTGATTCTCCTAAGTTCAAAAACCCACCTGCAAAGTCTTTTAAAACTCCACCCACTGTTACAGAGCTACCTGCTCCTGCATTGCCCGTAGGGTTCATTTTACTATACAACTCATAATTTACAACAGGTGCAATGTACTCGTCATATATTGCTGTAACAGGATTAAAAATATTTTTAAATCCACTCCAGAGACTATCTAAATCCATCTTTACCTCTTATCCTAACCATTTCTTACCTACATTAAATATACCGTTTAACACAGCCTTACCTAATTCTGTTTGTTGTGCGTTGTTAGTTTGCATCTTGTAACTATCCGTGTTTGCATCTATTTCCATTCCTAACAACCCTATTTCGTGAAATCTTTGTTCTCCACTTTGAGCTATCTGTAACGCCCAACCTGCTTCATCTCTGTATCTTTGCCACAGAGCATCCATAGCTGATTGAGTAACTCCTAACAGATTTTGTGCATTTACCTGATTAGCTGCATTTTGATTAGCTGTGTTTGCTGTGTTTATTTCTCTTCTCCACTGAGCATTGGCTTGACTTATCTGCACTGCCATCTCAGTATTAAATCTATCACGGGCATCATTTGCAGATGCTTTAAACTCTCTGGCTGCATTTTCTTCATTCACGTTAAATTGATTTTGAGCAGCCACTCTGTTAAGATTAGTTGTTTCAATTTGAGAACCTAACTCTGCAAAAAACTCATCAATTTGATTTTGAGATTGTGCGTTAAATTGCCCAGCTGCATTTTCAGAAGCTTGATTAGAGGTAAGTTGTTGTAGTTGACCTTGATAATCTATTGTAGCCATTTGTTGTTCATTAGTCAAGTTTTGAGTATCTAACGTTAAGAACGATTTAGCGTTATTTACAGCGGCTTGCATACGAGCATCTAAGTTTGCTTTATCCATTGAAGCATACGTCATTGCATTTTGTAGTACAGATTGTTGCATGTTATTTAAGTTTGCTAAATCCATACCTGCGTACCTGTCAGCATCGGCTTTAGCTATGGGTATGCCTGCTTCCATGATTGCTTGGGTAATCGCACTAGCTGCCATACTAGATGAACCTAATCCTCTACCCTGCATAATGGCAGATACGTTTCTAACTGCAGGAGCTGCCCACGCAGGAACAGGTTTTCCATCTTCTAAGGATTTAAATAATTCTCCTATTTGATATTGTACAGTAGACTTTTCAGATACCTCGCCTTGTGCCGCTTGTACAACTGATTGTTGACCGACTGTACCTTGAACATCCCCAATAACTGACTCAGATGATAGCTTACCTTGTGCAGCTATTGCTTCAGGAGTTCCTGCTATGGTGTTTGCACTGTAAGTTTTTGCAGTTTGTGCTTGGGGGATTGTAGCTTCTAAACCTGTTGTAGGAACTTTTTCTGTTTCTAATTTTATTTGTTCCAAATTAGCTGGGGTCGTTAAAAGTTCGTTTGTTTGAACTTGTTGTAATTCAGGTGTAAAAGACGTTCCAGTAGGTAAGCTTGTAGCTCCTGCCCGTTCTTGTACTTTTTCTTGGACATTTTCGGCTGTTACTGGAGTTGTGTTATCTTCTTCTGCCATATTTTCATTTCCTGTACTTGGGGTAGGACTTGTAGGTGGTTGTACGGTGGGTTGTGCAGGTGGTGTCATAGTATAGTTAGTAACACCTGCTCTTTCGGCAATCATGCTATTACCATAAGAAGTTCCATCAGGGCCATATACAACGACTTGTGTGCCTGCTTCCATTATCTAATCCTTACTTCATTACTATTGCGACAACCAAAGCTACCACACCTAAAGTTCCCACCATAGACATAGCTTCTATTCGCCACATTCTTTTGTCTAAACCTTCTAGCTTGTCATTGACCATCTGATACCTGATAGCACATTCTTTCTCGTGTGCATCAAGCTCTAGTTGTACTTTTAGTTCAGGTTGCATACTCATTTTCATCTATATACTTTCAGGGAAGTTGTTCATCTC
>Ga0181419_1000839_pt1 | contig 10593 bp, 5 predicted proteins | sample 42SPOviralmetaG_FD_130144 | JGI IMG/M metagenome (GOLD analysis project Ga0181419, IMG submission 130144) | Marine viral communities from the oligotrophic San Pedro Time Series (SPOT) site, San Pedro Channel, CA, USA - 42 SPOT_SRF_2013-04-24 | ecosystem: Environmental > Aquatic > Marine > Strait...
ACAGCCACGTCAGTGGTAGGACAACCTGCTATAGCAACAGGAACTTTAAGAGTACCTGTACAATGTCAAAACACAGAATTTACTTTAGATATTAAATCGTCATCTCACTTGCCTATGTATATCGCAGGTGCAGAAGTTGAAGGTTATTATCACAATAGAGCAAGAAGGATTTAATGAAAGAAAATTACGTTAGAAAAGCAGAATTAAAAGATGCGTTAGAGTTAGCACCAAAGATTAGAAAAGGTGACAGGCAAGAGATTATGGCTTCAGATGGTGCATCACCATTAGAGGCTTTAGTCATACCTTTTACACAACAAGGAAAAATTTATTCTATTATTGGAACAAAGTCAGAAGGTGTAATTGGTATGTTTGGTTCTAACCCATCAAAGGAAAAAGGCTATGGAGTAGTGTGGTTATTGTCTAGTGAGAATTTATTTAAACATACAAAACAATTCATTCAAGAATGTCCTAAATGGATAGATGATATGAGTAAAGGGTATGAGTACGTCTATAATTTTGTAGATGAAAGAAATTGGAAAAGTTTAAAATGGTTACAATTTTTAGGATTTGAACCAAAAAGAAAAATAGGAGATTTCGGTATCGGTAAGATGCCATTTTTATTAATGATGAAAGAGGTAAAATAAATATGTGTACTGTTCAAGCGGCACTTCAGGTAGCAGGAGCAGTTGTTCAGTATCAACAAAAGAAAGCTGAAAACAAAGCTATCAGAAGAGACCAAGAAACTACAAGACGAAATGCCGATAAAGGATATTTACATGACATGAATAAGATTGACCAAGAGAAAGTCAATGCTGACATGGAGAAAACTAAAGCTGAAATAAGAAGTAAAGCAGAAAAGAATTTAGAAATATCACAAAAAACAAATTTAGGTTTTGGTAACAATACTAAAATAGTACAGTCTATAGGTTATCTATTTGATGATGACTGGAATGAAATAACAAGTGGTTATGACAAAGATGTACAAATATTTCAAAACCAACAAACAGAAGCATACGCTAATTTATCTAAAACTTATAACAGTTTAAAACCTCCTATAGAACCTTCAAGAACTGGATTAATTATTGATGTAGCAAGTACATCTTATGAAGGTTATCAAAATAGTCAAACAAACAAAGGTGCTAAAAAATAATGGCAAAATATCAAAGACAAGCAACTAACAAATATTATGGTGCGGCTAACGCAGGGTATGTATCAACAGGGAGTGCTACTGATGGTCTAGCTAAATCACTACAAAACGCAGGTTATAAAGTTGGTAAAGCAGAGACGTTAAGAATTGATAGAAAAAAAGATAAAGCTATTGCAAAGATAGATGAGTTATATGCAAATGGAAATACATTTGAACAGATACAATCGCAAATTATTGAAGGTAAACACCCAGAGTTAACTGGTAAATACGTTGATGCTACTACTAATTATCATGCAGGTAGAGTTAAAGCACATGAAGTAATAGAAAATATAAAAGCTAATAAAGATAAATATGACATTACTGATGAAAGTAAAAATCTTGATATGTTTTATAAAGAGTATATGCCTGATACATCTTCAATGGACAGTGCTACACTGTTAGGATTTACAACACAATTTAATAAATTTAAGTCTACAGACGCATTAAATGATGCTGAAAACAGAGCCGCTTATAATTCTGAAAAGAAAGTTATGGAAGGTACACAGTTATTATCTGATATTCCTTTAGATACTTTAAAAAAAGATTTACCAGATTTTTTAAAAGGATTGCAAGTACCAGTACCTATGAGAGATGGTACAGGTTCAACTTTATTATACACTAATGCAGAAACACTAGCAGTTGTTAGAAGAAGTATAGTTGACATTATTGCAAATGCTAAAACAGAAGCAGATTTAGATAGAGCAGATATATTAATGAATACTAATTTAGGGTATTCTAAAAGTGGTTCTGCTATTGGTACGTTAGCTTCAAGAAAATCTAAAGAAGTTTTAGCTATACAAGATGAGCTAACTAAAAAAAGAAGGCAATTAGAAATTAATGATAGAGATGAAGCAGATTATCAAAGAAAACAAGAAGTAAAAAAGATTTACGCAGAATTATATTCTTCAGTTAAAGAAACAGATGCAGATGGAAACGTGACTGAAAGAGATTTAACACATACTGAAAAGATGGCATTAAGAGACAGATTAGAAGCTATGGGTGATGTACAGGCTGTCGCTAACTTTGATAAAGCTATGATAGCTGATTTATATATTAATGATGACCCACAAATTTTAGATGATTTTATTGTTAAAATTTATTCAGATGGATTTGGTGACATAGAAGAAATGAAAGAAGAGTTTAACAAGTTAGATACTGACCCTAGAAAAATGGGTGCAATGTTAGACCACTATGAGAACTCACAAAAAGATGACAATGCAAAATTACATATAAATAACCTAGCATATTCTTCAGGTTCTACAGCTATTATGAAGATAGTTTCAGGTTCATTTAAAAATCAAAAAAGAGTGGACGCAAGAGTACAAGCACAGGCAGAGAGTTCAGTTAAACGACATGTAATGAGAGAAATTTATGACTTTGAAAGTGATTACTTTAAACAAAATGGTAAAAAACCAACTAATAAAGAAAGAGAAGCGTTCATGGTTGAATTAGAAAACTATATTTCTAAACAATATGTAAATGCTCCTGCTTCAACTAAATCAATCGCACAGTTAGAAACTAGAGATGATTTAACTGAACAAGAAATTACTAAAGACTTTGATGAAACTGATAGATTTATCGAAGAAGAAGCACAAAAAGAAAGAGATGCTACAGTTATATCTACAAATGCAGATGGAGAAGAAATTACATTAGGTGGTTACGTTGATACAGTGTTATCAAACTTCGACACTGTTGACCCACCTAAATTAAGAAAAACAGTTATTGCAGGTATTATATCTGAAGATGAAAAATACAGGCAACAGACGTTACCTAAAATACAAAAATATATTACCTCAATAGTTGGTGAAACTATGACTAAAGAAGTTTTTGATATGATGTCTACAGCAGATTACCAAGAAATTGTAAAACAAGTTGCTTCCAATCTTAAAATGACAACAGGTAATAAAACTGAAGACCAAAAGATATATCAACAATTAGATAATATATTTCAAACTTTAATAGGAGAATAATAAATGGCAAAGTTTGGCTCATTTGATACAACAGAAGAAAACAACGATAGTGTACTTGATGCTACAACTTATAAAGTACCTGAAGTTGCTACAACTGAAACAGATGCTTTAGAACAAATACAAACAGAAGAATTTTATAAAACATTAAAAAGTTATTATTCTTACAGAGAAGACGATAAAAGATTTAATCGTATGTCTCATGCTGATTTATTAGATTATTTTTATACCGACAGGTCTTGGAGAACAAACAATACTGTGTCTATGGGTATGGACTTGTCTAATGTAATGGGTGAAGAAGATGAACAAAGATTAAAAGAATTTGCATACATATCACAAACTTATGAAAACTTGCCTTCGTTTTGGAATGACCCAAATAGAAGTTTTGGTGGTTGGTTAGTTGATAATGGTGGTGCTATGATACTAGACCCTGTTAACGTAGTAGGTGCAGGAGTTGGTGGTCAAGCGGCTAAACAAGCATACAAACAAGCATTAAGAGTTACGCTAAAAGATAAAATGGCAAAAGAACTTAATGAAAGAGCATTAAAAGAAACAGCAAAGTATGCACAAAAACAAGCATTAGGAAAAGCTGTTATTAAAGGTGGATTAACTGAAGGTGCTATCAATACAGTCATAGCAGGTGGTCAAGATGCTTTATTACAACACACAAACATAGAAGCAGGTATACAAGATAAGTATAGTTTTAGTAGAGGTGCAGTTGCTTCAGCCGCAGGTTTTGGTTTTGGTACTGTCTTTGGTGGTGCATTTTCAGCAGGTGCTTTTAAACTAACTAATAATTCTTTAAGAAGAAAAGGTGTTAAAAACTTATTAGAGATACATGAAAAAGGACAAAGTAACATCACAGGTGCAAGATTATTTGATGAATTGTTACCAGATGAGACTACAAAAACTTTAAGAAACAAACCTGCTAAAACTACAAAAGAATATATTAATAAATTAGAAACTGATAAAATAACTCCTGAAGATAAACCCGCAGGTAAAAATGAACTTCCTATAAATTTAACAAAACAACGTGGTAAATATGAAGCGTTTGTAAAAAACAAAACAGAAGAAGTAAAAGAAAAAATTAAAAAGAAAGTAATAACTAGAGAACAAATGGTTAATGAAGTTGTTACTATGTATGGACAAGATAGAAATAAATTTGAAGCAATGGCAGATGATATGGCTAACAGTGAAGCATTTGTCAAAGCCTATGTAACAATTATTGCACAAGCTGATGATATAAGAAGTGATTTTGATATGATAGGTGCATTGTCTACTGAATTACATAATAAGATAGAAATGACACCTGATGATATAGGATTAATTTTAAATAAAATTGAAGCAGTCGAACAAAGATTAGATAAAACTATTGTTCGTAAGAAGAAATCAGGTGAAAACATTGCAAGAGCTTTACAAGCAGGTAATGTAGATGCTGACGCTACAAGAGCCTCTGAACTTATTACTAACCCTGAAGACCCTAAAATGGCGGCACTTAAAAGAGGTACACCAGAACAACGATTAGAATTTTATAGAGCTGTTGGTAAGTTAGCTGACAGAGACCAAATTATTAGAGCATTACAAAATGCAAAAGAAGTTGATAGATGGGACATTGCTACAGAATTTGTAAATAATAACCTTCTATCATCACCAGATACACACATACTTAACATTGTATCAGGTCTAGTACAAACGCAATGGAAACCTGCAACAATGGCGTTAAGAGGTGCAAACATGTTTTTTAGAGATAGAGACAGGTCTTTAGTTATTATGAGAGAAGCTCTACAAACATATTTATATCAATATGCTTTTATTGGACATGCTTTAAAAAGAGCAGGTAAGTCATTTTATGAAGGCAGAGCTATACTTGATAGCAGACAAATGAAACATGATAGCACTATGAGACAAGGACAGCTTCAAGATTTATTTGATGCTTGGGGTGAAACAATAACTGACCTTGTAGGATTAGACGGAACAAGATTAGGTAAAATTGTTACAGGAACATTTAAAGGAGCAGGAAGAGTTGTGTCAGCACCTATGAGAGTTCTTTCAGCAGGAGATGAATTTCTTAAATCTATGATGTTTAAAGCTAGAATGACATCTTTAATTAACTCAAGAATATTAAAAGAAAACCCAGAGTTTAGTTTTAGTGACAGAAAATTAGGATTAACTGATATTACTTATGCCGATAAATATAAAAAAAGAGCTAAAGAAATAGAAGCAGAATATATTAGAGAAAATGGTTCAGCTATTGAAGTAGATAAAACTGTTGATGCTAGATTAAATTCACCTTTGTATCATGCACAAGAAGGTTCATACACACAAAACGTAGGACAAATAAATCCTAACACAAAAGCATTAGATGATAAATTTACTGGTTCTCTTTTAAGAATTGCTACGAAACATAAATCATTAAGATTATTAGGTCTTCACTTTGTAAACACTCCATCAAACTTATTAAGATGGTCAGCACAACATTTACCTTTTCTAGGTAGATTTCAATTTCAAATGGCTCACATGTTAGCAGAAAAAGGTTTACCTAGAGGTAAGTTTAGAAGTGAAATAGCTAGAGGTATGAACCCATTTAGAAAAAAAGAATATCTTAATCCTGAAGCGGCGGCTGAAGCAAAAGCTAGAATACAAATGGGTTGGGCTTTATGGGGAACAGCAGTTAGTTTTGCTATGTCTGGTAAAATTGTAGGTGGTGGTGATGTTGATTATAAAAAACAAAAAGACAAAGAAGCTAACACTGGTGAGATACCATACTCATACAAAACTGATGATGGCAGATATATTTCTTTAAATAGATTAGACCCTATTATGATGCCATTCTTTATTGCGGCAGATTTAGTTTCTTTATTTAATCACAAGTTAAAACACACTGATGATTTAGAACCTATGGTAGAGAAAGATACAACAGAATTAATTATGGGTGTTGTTGCAACACTTACAAGAAATGTATCTTCTAAATTTTATACAAAAAATATTATCGAATTAGTAAATATGATGACTTCTGATGACATCATGTTTTCTAAAAAACCACAAAGAATGGGTACACAGATAGCATCTCAATTTGCTTACAAAGCGTTCCCACTATCAGGTGGATTAAGATATTTAGATAGAGTTAATGATGAATGGGAAAGAGAATTATACACTTTAAGTGATAGATTAAGAGTACCATTTACAAGTAAAGATGCAATCATGCCAAAACGTAATATGTTTGGTGAACCTATTGATAGAAAAAATGGTTGGTTATTTGGATTAGGTGGCGAAAGTGGTTTATGGTCTTCACCATTTGCAATGACTAATTTTAAACAAACAGAAACATCTAAATTTATTAGCGAAAGAGAATTTAAGTACAGACACCCAGTACAAAGTATTAGACTTACAGGTGATAGCACAGGAGCTATAAATCTTAAAGATATTAGAAATGACAAACACCAAACAGCTTACGATAGAATGTTAGAAATTAAATTTAACACTAGAGTAGATGAGGGTGGAAATATTATTACCAGTGAAGACTATGATGGCAAAAGATATACACTGGCAGAGTACGTTGAAAAGATGATATTAGATAAAAACAGTGAGATTTACAGACACCCTGCAGGAACAATTAATGGTAAAGACGAACAAGCTCAAGTTATCATTGATTTTATCAAATACATTGACAGATATTCTAAAGATGAAATGATGGCAGAGTTCCCAGAATTTGCTGAAAGACAGAATGCTATCTTTGAAAATGAACGAACTAAATATCAAAAGCATTACGAAACGCTAGAAACCCTAGCAAACAACTAAACTTACACTTTTAGTAAAACCCAATCAAAAATTAAGGAAAATCATACATGGCAAATAGTTTTGTACGTTATACAGGTGATAACAGTACAACAGCATACTCTATACCTTTTAGCTATAGAGCTACAGGAGACCTTGCAGTTACTATTTCAGGGTCAGCAACTACGGCTTTTACGTTAAATGCCGCAGGAACTACCCTGACTTTTAACTCTGCTCCTGCACAAGATGCCGCTATTGAGATTAGAAGAAGAACATCACAAACTACTAAATTAGTAGACTATGCCTCTGGGTCAGTTCTTACAGAAAACGATTTAGATACTGATAGTGACCAAGCGTTCTTTATGTCACAAGAAGCTATTGATGATGCAGGTGATGTTATCAAAGTTTCAAATACAGATTTTCAATGGGACGCACAGAATAAAAGATTAACAAATGTAGCAGACCCTACTGCGGCACAACATGCGGCAACTAAAAATTACCTAGAAAATACTTGGTTATCTGCAACAGACAAAGCTACGCTTAACACTGTTAATAGCAACATGACTGCTATTAATACTGTTAATAGTAACATTACAGCTATTGGAACAGCTAATACAAATTCAGCAAACATAACTACAGTAGCAAACAACATTAGTTCAGTTAATACTGTAGCTACAGATATTAGTAAAGTTATTGCAGTAGCTAATGATTTAGCAGAAGCAGTTTCAGAAATAGAAACTGTAGCTGACGACCTAAATGAAAGTACAAGTGAGATTGATGTTGTTTCAAATAACATAGCTAACGTCAATATTGTAGGTGGTATTTCTAGTGACATTACAAGTGTTGCAGGGATAGCTTCAGCTATTACCGCAGTAAACAATAATTCTACAAACATTAATGCAGTAAATACAAATTCAAGTAACATCAATACAGTTGCAGGAGACAGTACAGAAATAAATGCTGTAGCAGGTAATGCGTCAAACATAAATTCAGTTGCAGGTATAACTTCTGACATCACTAGCGTTGCAGGGATTTCTGCGGCAGTAACGGCAGTAAACAATAATTCTACAAATATAAATGCTGTAAATTCTAACAGCTCAAACATTAACACAGTTGCAGGTATGAACTCTGCAATAGCAACAGTTAACTCAAGTGCAACGGCTATAAATGCTGTAAATGCAAATGCTACCAACATTAATACTGTAGCAGGAGCTAACACAAATATTACAAATGTTGCAGGTGGAATAACTAATATTAATACAGTTGCTACTAATTTAGCTTCAGTAAATAACTTTGCAGAACAATACAGAATTTCAAGTTCAGCACCAACAACAAGTTTAAATGTTGGAGACCTATATTTCGATACAACGGCGAATGAACTTAAAGTCTACAAATCTAGTGGTTGGGCGGCGGCAGGTTCTACAGTAAATGGAACAAGCCAAAGATACACATACAATATTACAAGTGCAGTTTCTTCTGTAACAGGAAGTGACGCAAACGGAAATACACTTGCGTATGACGCAGGATTTGCAGACGTTTATGTTAATGGGGTCAGATTATCTTCATCAGATATTACAATTACTTCTGGTACATCAGTAGTATTTGCATCAGCATTAGCAAACGGAGATGTTGTTGATGTAGTTGCTTATGGTACTTTTGACGTAGCATCAATAAACGCATCAAACATAAGTAGTGGTACTATTAATGACGCAAGATTACCTACAACTATTGCTGACAAAGTAATAACAGCAACATCATTAAGTGCAAAAGGAGATGGTTCTTCAGCAGATGGTAAGATTACACTTAATTGTTCACAAAATTCACATGGAGTTTCAATCTCTAGCCCTGCACATAGTTCAGCACAAAGTTATAATTTAATATTACCTACTTCAGTAGGAACGAGTGGACAGGTACTTGCTACAGCAGGTTCTAACACAAACCAATTATCTTGGGTTGATGCAACAGAAACAAAACCAACAGTAGCAGACGTATCTCAAACAATCGCACCTGCTACAGCTACAACAATTAATATTACAGGTACAAATTTTGTATCAATACCAATAGTAGAATTTATTAAAACAGATGGTTCAATTACACTTGCTAATACAGTTTCATTTACAAACGCAACAACGCTTTCAGTAAACGTAACTTTAGCTACAGGTAATTACCATGTTAGAGTAGAAAACCCAGATGGTAATGCAGGTAGAAGTACAAACAATATTTTAACTGCATCTACAGCTCCAACATTTAGTACGTCAGCAGGTTCACTAGGTTCAATCGCAGGTAACTTTAGTGGAACAGTAGCGACAATCGCAGGGTCATCAGATAGTGCAGTAACATTTTCTGAAGTAGGCTCAAATTTATCAGGTGCTAATGTAACTCTTGCTTCAAATGGAGTTTTATCAACAACAGATTTTGGTGGTAGTTCAACTACTGCAACACTTTACAATTTTACAATCAGAATAACAGATGCCGAAGGTCAAACAGCAGATAGAGCATTTAGCTTACAATCTAGCTTCGGTGCAACAGGTGGAGGACAATTTAACTAATGGCTAGTACAAAATTAACAAAAACATTTAGTGGAAGTGGAAGTACAACTAAATTTACTGCATCTTTTTGGGTTAAAAGAAGTAAAATAGGTGCAAGACAAGAAATAATAGCTAAATGGTATAGTGGAAATAACAATGCTACAATTAGATTTTTAGATGATGATACATTAGCTTTTGTAGATTATTCAGGTTCTACTACAATTTTAGGTAAGATAACTAATAGAAAATTTAGAGATACTTCTGCTTGGTATCATATAGTTTGTAATATAGATACAACCCAAGCATCATCTGATGATAGAGCAAAAATTTATGTTAATGGAGTACAAGAAACATCTTTTGCATCAAACACAGTTTATTCTCAAAATGCCTCTATAAGTTGGAATAATACATGGGGAAATCATATAGGTTGGAGTGGAAATGATGGGTATTTTGATGGAAGTTTAAGTCATATTCATGTTTGTGATGGTTATACTTATCAAGCATCAGCATTTGGTTCAACAGATAGTACAACTGGAGAATGGAAAATTAAAACTTCTCTAAGTGTTACTTATGGAAACAATGGTTTCTTTATTTTAAAAGATGGTAATTCAGTTACAGACCAATCTGGTAATAGTAATAACTTTACAGTTGGTGGTGGTACACTTACAAAAACAGAAGATTGTCCAAGCAATGTTTTTGCTACATTAAATCCTTTATATGGAAATGGTAGTTATACTTTTGCAAATGGTAATAATTCTTTAGAGTGTAATAATACTAATAACTGGGGTATAACTGTTCCTGCTACATTAGGTGCAACATCTGGAAAATATTATTGGGAAGCAAGACAAGTTGCAGGTTCTCATACTGATTATAATGTATTTTCATTTATTCAAACTGATTATAATTATACAGGAAGTAATCTTATAGCAAGTGCATATCTAAATGGTATTCAAACTCATTCAGGTGGAACTTGCACACTTTATATAGGTACAAATAATAATAATTATGCAAAATCAGGTGGTTCTAATATTTCAATATCAGATAATGATATTGTTTCTTTTGCATTAGATATAGATAATCAAAAAGGTTGGATTGCTAAAAATGGTGTTTGGATAGACGATTTAAGTGGTAATGCAGG
>Ga0181419_1000842_pt1 | contig 10589 bp, 5 predicted proteins | sample 42SPOviralmetaG_FD_130144 | JGI IMG/M metagenome (GOLD analysis project Ga0181419, IMG submission 130144) | Marine viral communities from the oligotrophic San Pedro Time Series (SPOT) site, San Pedro Channel, CA, USA - 42 SPOT_SRF_2013-04-24 | ecosystem: Environmental > Aquatic > Marine > Strait...
ACAGGAATGACACAATCTGAAATAAATGAAATGGTACAAAGGAACGTAGACCACTTGGAACTTATTTTAGAATATGCACCTGTTGATAGTGATGATGATACTCCAGATGTAAAAGGAGCAGCAGATAGTAAAAAGACTACTCACGTTGCAGCTATTGCTACTGGTAAAAAGTACATAACTGACAATAGTTAATAAGTATGGAACTAACACCTTATTTGTTCTGGAACATCTTCATAACTTTGGTGTTAGCTCCGGTGCTTTATAGCATTAGACAAAACACAGAAGAGGCTAAACGCCTTGACATACTCTTAAACAAAACTCGTGAAGAGATAGCAAGAGAGTATGTAACCAAAAACGAATTAAAAGATGACATGGGAATCCTCATGGATAGGATAGATAAAATCGGAGAAAAGCTTGACAAACTCTTTGAAGTCAAGTAAAATATACTTATAGGTATTTAAATGAAAAAGAATAAACAACAAAAGAAAAGAGTAAAAAAGTATAAAGGTAAATACGTTACTGCTAATAGATTAGATATGTCTAAAGGTGGTAGAGTAGGTTTTCAAAGAGGAGGTCCTAAAAGACCCGGTGAACAAGAACCACCTGCTGTAAATGTTGGACAACCAGTACCAGAACCAGTTATAGGGAAACCAGAACCTACACCACAGCCACAACCACAACCACAACCTGCACTTAAAGAAGATGTAACAATTGTAGAAGACGAACCAGTTAAACTTGGTGCATTAGCATGGTGGAAAAAATTAGGTTATAATTCACTTGCTGAAGCTAGAGCTGCTGGATGGAGATTTGATAAAGATTTAGGAGAGCCAGTTCAAGATGTACCCGATGAAGAAGATGAAACAGGACCTCAAGATGGAGACCAAAAAGTTATAAATGGGTTTTGGCATACTTATTATAATGGACAGTGGTATAATACTAATGTACCTGCTGACTCTAATGATGATGAAGAAACTCCATATCTTCCAGTTCAAGGTGCAGTAGACCCTAACAGAACAGCACGTGTTCAAGCTACTGGAGAACAAGCAGAACGAATGGCTGCTGGAGATTTTACAGGAGTTGATTTACCACAAATTCCAGATGCTGAAAAAATAAGTCAAGAAGGAACTATATTAGACCCTGCTTCAGAAGCTTTTAAAATGCAACAAACTCAAGCAGCAACAGCAGCAGGAGTTGCAGGAATTTCTAAAGAACAAGTATCTCAAGGACAAGCTACAACTGCACAACCAACTCAAGTTGCAGATGCTGCACAAATTACTCAAGACGAATTAACAACTGTATCTGATAAAGATGTAGCTGTAGATGCTGCTGAAGGACAAGTAACTAGAGAAGCTAAACTAGCTGACCAAACTTTAACAGAAAGAGCCAAAGCTGCTACAGTTAAGTTTGACGAAGATACTGCAATGGCAAAAAATGTAGATGCTTTTTTATCAGCAGGTGCTTTTGCTGAAGCTGCTACTGCAGATAAAGTAAGAATTTCGGAAACTCCTGAAGCAGAAAAACAAACTAGAGAAGCTATAACAGGACAAGCAGAAACTAAAGAAGCTGCAGAAATTGTAAACACTGCAGGTTATGAAGCTGCACAACAAAGAGCAGTAAAAGGTACTGCTGCTAAAGGTGCTGCTGCATCTATGATAGCACAGACTGCTGCTATTCCAGAAGACATAGCTGCTGCTATTGTAGAAGACCCTGCAACTGTAGAAGCTCAAGTAGATACAAACCCTGTAGAAGTTAATGCTGCTATTGCTGCACTACCTACAGAAGCTTTAGTATCTTCACAGATGGAAAGTCTATTAGGTGGTATGGAAGATGGTAATATACCTTTATGGGCTAAACCTGCTGTTGATGCAGTTAATGCTGGAATGGCACAAAGAGGTCTTAGTGTTTCTACAGTAGGTAGAGATTCATTGTTTAATGCTATTATACAAAGTGCTATGCCAATGGCTCAAAGCAATGCACAAGCTTTACAAGCTAGAGCAGCTCAAAACTTAAGTAATGAGCAACAGGCTAATTTACAACAAGCTACTCAAGAACAACAATTAAGAATGTCTAATTTAGCTAATAGACAAACATCTGAAAGTCAAACAGCACAAATGGCACAGCAGATGAAAACAATGCAAAGTCAATTTAGACAAGACGCTGTAATGACTACTGCACAACAACAACAACAAACAAGATTAGCTAATTTACAAAATCAACAAAATGCTGCTGTTTTAAATGCACAACAACAACAAGCTACTAATGCACAAAATTTAGGTAATGACCAACAAATAAATTTAGCTGAATTACAAATAGAAGCACAAACAGAAGAAGCTAATCAGTCTGCAGTTAATCAAGAAAGATTAGCAGAAATGCAAGTAGCTGCAGATTTCTTGTCTAAGAATGCTGGATTTAAACAAGACATGGAAAAAGCTAACTTAACTGCTGACCAGCAAATAAGACTAGCAAATCTTTCTGCACAAAATCAAGCTAGTTCAGAAAACTTAAGTGCTGCACAACAAACAGAACTTGCAAATCTTAATACTCAAATGAATTTAAATATTAAGAATGCAGAGTTAGCTCAACAAATGGGTATAGCTCAACTTAATGTTGACCAACAAGCTGCAATGCAACGTGCTACTGTTCAAGCTAATATGGACATGTCTAAGTTTACTACAGCTCAACAAGTTGAATTAGCTAATAGTAAATTTATGCAAACAGTATCTATTACTAATATGACTGCAGAACAACAAGCTACAATGCAAAATGCTACAGCTATGGCAGGATTAGATTTAGCAAACTTATCAACACAAGAAAGACTTCAAGTTGAAAATGCTAAAAACTTTTTAACTATGGATATGGCTAATCTTAGTAATGAGCAACAAGTAAATATTCTTAAAGCTCAACAAGAACAACAAAGATTATTATCAGACCAGTCAGCTCAAAATGCTGCAGCACAATTTAATGCAACAAGTGAAAATCAAACAAATCAATTTATGGCTAACTTAGCACAAAATCAATCTCAATTTAATGCTAGTCAAATGAACTCTATGGAACAGTTTAATAAACAAGCTTTAAATGTAGCAGAAGCTAGAAGAGTTGGTAACGAAGCAGAAGCTGCTAAGTTAGAAGCACAATTAAAAACAGATGTAAGTAAATTTAATTCACAAATAGAAGCTCAACGAGAAGAATTTAATACTAAAAATGAAACAGCAATAGCACAGTCTAATGTTGCTTGGAGAAGACAAGCTAATACAGCAGATACAGCAGCACAAAATGCAGTTAATCAACAAAATGCACAAAATGCTTTTGGACTAACTGCTTCAGCTCAAAACTTTTTATGGCAAGAATTACGTGACGAAGCTGATTTTAATTTTAGAAGATGGGACAATGACCAAACTCGAAAGACTTCAATATACACAGCAGCTTTAGGTAATGATACAGGTGCTTCTACAGAAAGTAACTGGAGTAGTAATTTAACAGCTATTGGAACTTTGATAAACGGATGGTTAAGTAGCGATTAATTTTAGGAAAATATTATGGGATGGTTAAGAAAAAAAGGTAAACAATTAGCAAGTGCTTTTAGAAAAGTAGGACGTAAATTAAAAAAAGGTTTAGGTAAACTAGCTAGAGCTTTTGGTAAGTTAGGACCTTTGGGTTCTATAGCTTTATCAGTTATGCTTCCGGGACTAGGAAATATAGCCAGTTGGCTTGGTAATACAATATCTGCTATGGGTCCGGCTGGTAAGTTCTTAGTAGATATAAGTACTAGTATTTATAATGCTGCTTCCGGAGCTGTTAAATTTGTTAAAGGTAAAATTTCAACTGGACTTGGTAAAGTATTTAATACAGTAACAGGTGCTATTGAAAATGGTATGAATACTCTTAGTAGTTCTGTTGGAGGTAAAGGTCAAATAGGTAGTAGTTTTAGAAACTTTGTAAGTGATTTAACTGGTGGTTTTATAGAAAAATCTGAAACAGGATTAGCTTTAGAACAAGAACAATTTGAATCTACATTACAAGACGCAATAGCTAAAAATACTGGAGACTTTGATGGTAGTAGTTATATAGAAAAAGACGGTGTTTTTACATTTACTGATAAAGAAGGTAAAGTTATAGAAACTCTTACAAGTCCAGACGCAAAAAGATATATGGAACTTACAGACAATGATACATTATTTGATGATGATTATGGAACTAAACCAGTAGTTGAGCCTAAATCTAAAGGTAAACCTAGTATTCTTGAAACTGTAAAAGATAAAGACTTAGGTGTTAAAGATAAGATTACAACAAGTAGAGAGTATGGAGCTTATAAAAAAATTCAACCTATAACAACAGCAGGACAACAAATGATTGCAGGTGAACAAGCTTATGAAAATGAAATGAATTATTACAAAGCTCAAAAATCTGATTATTTTAAAAACCAAGCATCTAGTCAATTATATGGATTAGAACAACAAAACTATGCACAAGTTATGGATATGCCTAAGTTTGTTGACTATAGTAATTTTAATCCTTCTCAAGACCCAGCTCAACAATATTTATCATATAGAGGTATTACTGATTATATAAATCCAATGGATATTGGTGGATATGGTTTTGACTATGAACAATTTCTTAGAAGTCAATTAGGAGATAGAGACTATGCGTAATCCAAATGCTATAGCAAAAGGAGCAGAAGAACATTTATTTGAAGGACCTACAGCAGGTCAATCATTAACTAATGACCCTAGTAATCCTTATCCTTGGGAAAAAGCTCCTGAGATGACTTCTGTTAAAATGGCTACAGAAAAAATATTCTTTGACCTTTTAAAAAAAGATAACCTTACAACTGTTGCGACTTTAATGTCTCAAAAAACTCCTGTTGTAGATATAGCTAATTTATTATTAACAGCAGGATTTCAAAAAGGTAAATGGAATCCAGACCTGATGTTAAGTCTTTTAGAACCTACTATGTATATGTTAATGGCTATAGCAGAAAAAGCTGGTATTGACCCAGTATTGACAAGAGACGATGCTGACGTTATAATAGAAGATGATGAAGATGAATCTTTACAAGATTTACAAAACTCTAGACAACAAGTAAGAAATATAATTCCTGAAGGTAAAGGATTAAAGGATGTTCAAATTCAAAAAATTAATCCTGCTTCAGTTGGTGGAGATATTAAAAAACAATTAGATACTTTAGATAGTGCAAAAATAAAAGAAAGTATTTTACAAAAACAAAAACCTGCCTTACAAAAACAACCAAGTTTATTAGGTAAAACAGGAGTTTAAAGATGGCTGAAGATATATTTAGTAATATGGACAACATGAGTATAGATGAACTAGGTACATCTTTGCTACAAAAAAGAGAAAAATCACAAAGGGCTGCAGCTAAAAAAGCTAAAAAGAATGAAAGAATCCAACAAGGATTAGCTTTGTTACTTATGGGTCAAGGAGTTATGAAGACTCAGTTTAAAAAACGTATGAAAGAAGCAGAAGACTGGCATGAGTTTGACACTTTAAATGCTAAAGACAAAGCACAAAAATTAAATGTTAATGCTACTATTTTAAATACTATAGGTAATAAATGGGATGGTAAAGGTGGTTATGAAGGTTTTAAAGATAGTGAAGATTATTTAGGATTTACTCAAGCAGTAAGACCTTTTGTTGACCAAAAAATAAAAGCTATGACTGCTGATGAATATGATACTATTTATGGAACAAGTACATATGAAAATGCAATAAACTTAGCAACTAAAGGATATGCTGAAAAATATTTAGAAGTAGACCCTAAATCTAAAAAAGCTAATTACTTAGCATATGAGGATAGCTTAAGAGAATTAATAAATGAATCAGATATAAATTTAGATAGAGATGAATTATTTCAAAGAGCTATGGGTTTAGATGCAGATACTTTAACTATGTATAAAAGAAAAAATTATCAAAATATATTAGCTCAATATAAATCTCAAGGTAACTTAATAGGTGGTTTTAAAAGAGTAATGGGTTTATTTAATGATGATTTTAAAAATAAAAATGGATTTGATATTTTTAAAAAATTTGATGAAAGTACATTAGCTGGACCAACTATAAGAGATTTAAATCAAGCAATGAATTTAAAAGGTATGACTAACAATATAGTTAGTAAAGCTTTAGCAGATGCGTCTAAGTCACCTACAAGATGGTTAGAAAGAGCTTCAGGTAAAAAATTTGAAAATTATAGAAAAAATGTAGGTGAAAAATATATTCCGGGTATGGTAGATTTAATTGAAGAAGGGAGATATCCTAGTGAATTAATGACTGATACATTTATAGGTAAAAATAATTTAACAGAATTTTGGGAAGATATATCTGAGGATGAAAAAGAAGATGTAACTTTATATACTAGCACAATAGCATTACGTTTAAAAGAAGATAGAAAATTTTTAAAAGCAGTGTACGAAGACAGTGAAGCTAAAAAAACAGACGGTAAAAGTTTTAATGAATTTAAAAGTATTTTAGAAAACGAATCTAATAGAAGTATGTATGCTGCTATGATGGTTATAGATATGGGATTTAGAGATGAAAGTTGGCTTCCTTTAAAACAAGAAACTTTTGATTCTTTTAACACTTTACCTTCAATTTATAATAAATATAATATGTCAACTATCGTAGGTGATGATATTAATGTTAATGAAAGAGGTGGTTTAAGTTTACCCGAAAGTTATATTGATGCTTCAAAAGATAGAAAAAAAGATATGATAGAATCTACAGTTAAAGACATTTTAACAAATTCTAAAACTGAAAATGAAAGAAATATAAAACTTGGTGGTGAATTAGATATTGAAATTAATAAGTATTTTGGAATGGACTCTCAAGCTTATATAGAAAGTTTAGCTGCTAAAGAAATGAAAGCATCTACTCAAAAACCTTCTCAAGAAGATTTAAAGAAAGTTGGTTTTGGAAATATGTTTGGGGATAATTTAGATTTTCAAAATCCAGTAATGGTTAAATCTGAAATAAATAGATTAAATAAAATATTAGATACTGGAAATTTATCTACAAATCAAGAAAAAACTATTACAGAAAAAGTTAATATTTTAGAAAGGTCTGTAAGTTATTTAGAAAATAAACCAAAACTAGACCCAACCACAAGATTATTTGGTAGAGAAGATAAAGAAATAATTAGTGATTTAAAACAACAATTAATAGATGAAAAAGATGATTTAAGACCTAGTCAAGTTAAAGAAATACAAGATAGGATTAATAGATTAGAAAACCCTGACGAAAAAAAAAAGACTAAATTAAATCCTAACTATAATAATCCTGAATATAATAAATTATTAGATATACATTTAGATAGATTAGGTATTGACGGTAAAGAAAAAGCTACTCAAGATTTAAATGAATTAGCATCTTTTATCTTAGAAGCAGAAAGCGATGGTAACTTTAATGCTGTTAATTTAAATAAAAAAGGTGAGATAACTGAGACATCAGCAAGAGGAGGATATCAATTTAAACCTCTTTCTGTTGAACCTGCTGTAGTTAGATTAGAAAGAAGGCTTGGAAGATTACCTAGATTTGATGAGGTTAGAAAAACAGGAGATGTTAGAAGTTTAAGTCCTGAAGACCAAACTCTTTTATTCATGGCTGATATTTTAGAAAAAACTGCTTATATAAATAATGAACCAAAACCCGGATATGGTGATAAATTATTTAATGACTTTTTAAATGCTGACAATAAAAAAGATAAACAAAAAGCAGCTTATGAAATATATGAAATATTACATCATACACAAATAGACGGTACAATTCCTAGAATAGCAAAATTTCAAACTAAACGTAAATTAAGAAAATATTTTAATGAGTAATCAACTAGACTTATACATTCAAAGCTTACAAGAAGAAAAAGCTAAAGAAGAAGAACAAGAAGAGCAACAATCTTTTTATACTTCTACATCTGAAACTCCTGAAGGCTATGACACCTTTGTAACTGAACCTACGACAGAACGTGAAGTAAACCCTTACGATTCTACTCCGGGTAAAACTACACTTACTGAACTTAAAAATGACCCTGAGTTTGCTCAAAGAGCTTCAAGGTTTTTAGATGGTGTTGGTAGTAATGATAATATCTTTGAATACCTTAGAGACTCTGACTATAGTTTAAGTGCTGCTGCTGTTCGTTCTTTTCAAACAGGCAAGTGGACAGAAGAACAAAAACAAGATTACGCATATTTAAGAGAAAGATTTAATAATGCAGACATAGGTAATTGGAAAGAAAGATTTGGTATGATAAAAGATATTGGAGTCGATATAGTTACTGACCCTGCTAATATTCTTACTGCTTTATTTGCTATTCCTAGTGGTGGTACTTCTTTAGGTGGTAGAGCTGTTTTAGGAACTACTGCACAACAAGCAATGAAGCAATATACAAAAGCTGAATTAAAAAAGAAAGCTGTAAAAGATAGTGTAATTTTTGGAGCTGCTGAAGGTGCTGCTTGGGGAGGACTACATAATTATTTTGTACAAGATATAGATATAGATTTAGGATTACAAGATGATATAGACTTTACACAACTACAAGCTTCTACATTACTAGGTGCTGGTTTTACAGCAGGATTAGGAGGAGGACTTCGTTATGCTACATATGGTAAAGGTTTAAAAGAAGCAGGAGAAGAAACTGCTAAGAAAGTAGACACAGACGTAGACACAGTGCCTGTTACTGATATGCCTGAACCTTACCAACAACTAGAATTTAAATTTAGTAACGAAGAAGTTATAGAAGATGTTGCTCGTGCTAAAACAAGAAAAGAAATCTTAGAAGAGTCTGAAGCTGAAGAAGTATTAGTAGAACCTTTAGAAAAATTAAAAGCTGAAGGTACAAAAGCTCAAAGCAAAGGTACAGTATTTTTACATAAGTTTATAGCAAACACTGTAGGTAAACCAACTACAGAGTTTTTAAGTTACATAGATAAATCACCACAACTTCAAGTACTACTCAAAAAGTTTAGATATGATTATGATGTTACATTAACTGGAGAAGGGTCAGAGCTTGTAAAAGAAAAGTCTTATGGTTTAGCTGTTGGAGAAAGAACAGGTAAATACCTATACGGTTTAGCTAAGTCATTTAATGTATTAGACAGAGTAGGCTTTAGAGCTAGACTAGCTAAAGACCAACAACAAGAATTAAACTTTTTATTAAGAGATAAAATGGTAGTTGGAACTAAACAAGAAGCTCAAGAAAAAGGAAAGTTTTGGATTAGAGATTTAGTTGGTAAAGATTACAAAGGTATTAAAGTTACTGAAGATGTTGCAGTTTCTTATGGTGGTAAAAACTTTGACGGTACTGAAGGTGTTAGAAATATACTAGATAGTTCATTTAGTGATTTAAGTACTGCAGGTTTATTTAAAGCTGGAACAATAAACAAAGGTGGTTTTTTACCAAGACTATTTAATTATAAAGCTTTAAAACAAAATAGAGAAAGATTTCAAAAAGATTTAATTGATGCAGGACATGCTAATCCTATTAATGATATAGATGAAATAACTATTAAGACTTCTGACAATGTAAAGGTTCAAGGTATTAAAGAAGATGCAGTTGGATTAGATGAAGAGATTTTTGGAGAAAACTTTATAGAAACTGCAAGAAAAAGATTACAAGGGAAAGGAACTGAATCTGAAATTATACAATTAGCTAAAGAAATAAAAGCTTCTCGTATTGTAGGTGATATGTTAGAACAACGGTGGACTCCTTTTGAAGTAAAAATGATGACCAAAGAAAAAGTTGTTGGAGATTCTGCAGGTTATTTACAAGCTAGAAGATTTACTAATCTTGATGATAATAAAATTGCATATGTATTAGAAGATGATACACAACAAATATTAGAAGATTACTTTACTAATGCTGCTAGAGCTATTGAAAGGTCTAATTACTTTGGTAGAAATATAGTAGAGTTTGAAAATAACTTTTTACTTAATAAAGGTGGGATTAGAGATGAATTAAAAGCAAGTGGTATGGATGAAAATGAAATTGAGGGAGTTCTTGATAGTCTTAGAAATATGCACAAACGTGTAACTGGAATTGAAACTGATTCACAATCTATATGGAAAAGAAAAGGATGGGCAAGAAATGCTGCTGATTGGGGCAAACTAACACAGCAGATGGCTCATTTACCCTTTGCTACTTTGTCTAGTGTTACTGAACCTTTTTTACTTTTAAGTAGAGCAGGTAAATCTGATGCTCCTCAAGTTATAAGTGATATAGGAAATGCTTTAGTTAAAGAAGGTCAAAGTATTATTGACAGAACTATAAAAGGTTTTCAACGTGGAGTCTTACGTCAAAGAGTTAAAGGTATAAAAGACATAGATGATGAAGCATGGGGTGAATTATATCAAACTGGATTAGCTTTAGAACAAGCAGTACAAGAAAGGCTTGAAGGTCTTGCAGGTGAAGGACTACATGGTGGTGTAGCTAAGACTTTACAGCAAGGATTCTTTAAAGTTAATTTACTTACACAGTGGACAAAGGCTGTTCAACTTGCATCATTTACTACAGGTAAAAGATTAATAAAACAAAACGCTGAGAAACTTTCTAAGGGTGGCTTAAGTGCTAGTAAAGAAAAATATCT
>Ga0181419_1000847_pt1 | contig 10577 bp, 14 predicted proteins | sample 42SPOviralmetaG_FD_130144 | JGI IMG/M metagenome (GOLD analysis project Ga0181419, IMG submission 130144) | Marine viral communities from the oligotrophic San Pedro Time Series (SPOT) site, San Pedro Channel, CA, USA - 42 SPOT_SRF_2013-04-24 | ecosystem: Environmental > Aquatic > Marine > Strait...
AGACTATTGCAAGAGAGACTTGCGGAAAGATATCCAGACTATGACCCAGTGTTAGAAATGGTAGATAGCAGCATTAAGATCAAACAACAAGCCGACCAATCAAATGACATTGCCGACCATAAATCAGCTATTGAATCCCTAGATAGAGTAAGCAAGTACCTAGAACCTACATTGAAGGCGGTAGAGGTCAAGAGTGATTCAGCGTTAACAGTAAGTGTTCAACGAAAGAGATTCGATGGAGTGCAACCCACTATAGATGGTGTTGACGAATAGCAATCTACTGTATGGATAGCCAGTCCCTGGACTACTGTATGCATGTACAGTGGTATGCCTTTCATACTGACCCCCACCCCCGAAGGCGGGCGGACGATATATATATATGCCCCCCGCAAAAAAAAATTGACTATGAAAGTAACTAAGATAAGACCCGACATAGAAGACCCATTAGAGCCACCAGAAGGCTCTCTAAGCGACTTTATCGTTATACAGATAGATGAGGGTGAGGTATCATACAAAAGCTCTCTAGAAGACGAAAAAGCGTTATTTTATATTGACCTTTGCAAACATATTATATTAAGAGATTGGCTTGGAGATGGACATGATTAAAGTTGATACAGATGAAGCAATATCGGATGCTGACTATGAGTTGCTTGCAGCATTCACTGATGCTTTAATTGACCGCGATGTATACGCTATGCACGAAGTCATGGACATAGTGAAAGAACGTATGATTGGTGAGTGCGTTTGTTTAGAAGAAGAGTGTATTTGCGGGAGTTGGTAAATGAGCCATGTTCACAAGCTAGATAAAAAGACCAGGGATAGACACTTCCCTGAGAAGAATGGTGGTAAGGGTAGTCACGCTAGAAAGTCTACAGATAAAAGTAGAAAGGCGTTTAAAACTAATTACGATGCTATCGACTGGAGTAAAAAGTAATGCCGTTAATTGATAAACAAGTAGAGCCGTTTAACCCCAAAAAGCATAAGCCAAAAGATATAGGGCTTGGAGGCCCATCTACCGAGTATTTAATTACTGTAGATGATCCAGACGGAGGAGTAATGGTTATTCCTCGTATATGGTGGGACTCTAAAGGCGAACCTTCTTTGGTAAAGCAAAAAGAAGCTATAAAGCAAGCTAAAAAATATGAAGAATCTAGCGGCAAAAAGTTTCCTAGATTCGCCCCTAAAGCCTATGAAGAAGCTGATGAATTTGCTAGGAGCCGTTCAGATGGTGGTGGAGCAATGCAAGGTGAGCTGGCATCTAAGCCTAGTAAGTCCCTGCTACAATGAACAACATTGAATACAATCTAATGCCCCAGGGGCAAGTCCTACAGGATTTTGCTGATTGCCGGGCTAGAAACTCCTTCATCATGGGGCCGCTAGGATCAGGTAAGACAGTTCAATGTATCCTCAAGCTGTTTGACCTCATGTGTGAGCAGGAACCCGTGAAAGACCCCAACCATAAACACTATGGTGTCCGACTATCTAGGGTCATTGCTGCCCGAAACACCTACTCTGAACTGTTCTCTACCACGATTAAGGACTGGCTAGAGATACACGGGGAGTTAGGTGACTTCAAACAAGGCAATAAAGAACCCCCTACACACTTTCTACGGTTTAATTTAGAGGATGGTACATCTGTCCAGTGTGATGTGGTGTTTATCGCATTTGATCGCCCTGAACACGTTAAGAAAGCAAGGGGTATACAGACAACCTGGGTGTGGTTAAACGAGACTAAGGAGCATTCTAAGGCTGTTCTAGACATGTTAGACCTGCGTCATGGCCGATACCCATCGAATAAAGAAGGTGCGCGTCCTACACACCACGGGATCATTGGTGATAGCAACGCCCCTGATGAAGATCACTGGTATTTTAAACTAGCAGAGATTGAACGCCCGGAGGATTGGTCATTTTTTAGGCAACCCGGTGGCGTGTTCAAAGATGGCGAGGATTGGAAGATTAATGAAGATGCTGAGAATCTCATTAACCTGCCAGATGGGTACTATAAACGCGGTCTAAATGGTAAGACTAACGACTGGATTAAGGTTAACTTAGCGAATGAGTACGGCTTTGTGTCTAACGGCAAGCCTGTCCATCCCATGTATACTGATTCAGTACACTGTCAGCACTTAGACTTTAAACCGTCCAAGGACTTTCCTATCGTCCTGGGCTTTGACTTTGGTAGAACTCCAGCGTGTGCGTTCCTACAGAGAACGTCTATTGGAAGGTGGGTGTGTTTTGATGAGATGGTACTTACCGATTCAGGTGCAGTGGATTTTGCTCCGACACTCAAGCGTTATATTGAGGAAGTGTATCCTGAACATGAATTTAAAGGCTGGGGTGATCCAAGTGGACAGAACAAAAATCAGTCGAACTCAGACACACCGTTCCAAATTATGCGGGCGGCTGGCATCCCCTGCCAACCCACACAATCAAACGATCCATTAAAGCGTAGGGCTGCACTAGAAGTCCCTATGAAAGAGATGTGCATGGATGGTAAGCCTCGATTCACTGTTCTCCCTAAAGCCTCGATGATACGCAAGGGGTTACAGGGTGGCTTCTGTTACCGTCGAGTCCAGACATCTGGAGAAAGATACACTGATGAACCGGATAAGAATGAATACTCTCACCCGGTAGAAGCATTGGAGTACGCATTACAAGGAGAAGGAGAAGGTAGGTCAGCACTAAGAGCCTCTGGAAACTTCACAAAGCCCGTTACAGCAAAGGTAAATTTTAGTGTCTTCTAAGGTATATGTGGTATTTGAAGATGATGCAGTTAATTGGTGGAGTCCCTGGCTAAAGAAAGAATGCCGACACTGCTATGTTATCAAGCCATCAGGCGGTAAATACATTGTCTTCGGGAAAAATCGTGAAGGTTTTGATTTATTCACAACAACTGACGAAAAGAGTATAATCGACAGTAACTATATGATTCGCAGTTATGAGCCAAAAACAGGGAAGAGGTCTTTGTTTATGCTCAATACCTGTGTTGGACATACCAAGCAGATATTGGGAATTAACAACCCATTTATCTTAACCCCCTATCAACTATTAAAGTATTTGGAGAAACATAATGGGATTCATGAAAAGACCTAAAGCCCCTAAGCCAACAGCACAGGAACTAGCTGTAGATCAAAGACAGTCACGGATGATTGATGAAGAGATTGCCGAGGGTGAGAAAAGACTTAAGGCTGTATCTAGAGGCAAGCTAGGTGCTTCATCTCTGTTAACTGGCATTAATAAAATTAAAACCCTAGGAGCGATAACAAAAACACCTGTTACAAAGAAGTCCTACACACCCAGTTCAAGCATGAAAGCTAGGGATAGATAAATGAAATTACCTTCAGAGTTAGGATCACTCGCTGATCTAAAACGCAGGGAGGCAAAAGCATTTGAACGTCAATCTATGTGGCATGACCAGCTAGATGATGCGTATGAATACTTTTTGCCTAACAGAAATCTGTTCGAAGATAGCCGTCCAGGACAAAAGAAGATGGAGCGCATCTTTGACTCTACTGCTCTGGAGGCTATTCAGCAAGGTGCTAGTAAGCTGCAAGAAAACATTGCCCCTATCTGGTCGCACTGGGCTACGCTAGAACCATCTATCAAGGTTAAACGCCTGTTAGAGACAGGTGACTTTAATGTATCTGAAGTCGATATACGCAAGAACCTAGAAGATCAGGCTGAAGTTATCTTTGATTACATCAATCGTTCCAATTTTGGTACACAGTTCTATGAGCATGCTCTTGATCTACTCATTGGTACTGGTACATTAAGGATTGATGAGGACGATAGTGACGAGATGCCCATCATCTTCACTGCTATTCCCCAGAAAGGTATTGCATTTGAGGAAGGCCCATACGGCAGTGTTGAAACGCATTGGCGTAGGTTCAAAGTAAAAGCCAGAGACTTAGAAAGAAAGTGGGTAGGGTTTGAGGCTTCTGAAACTATTAAGAACAAGATCAAGAACAGCCCTGAGAGTGAGGTAGATGTCTGCGAAGGTGTCGTATATATGCCTAAGTCTAGGACTTACTACGGTTGTTTGTGGGTTAAAAAAGAAGACCGCATTAGCTGGATGGAAGACTTTGGTAAAACTAGCCCATGGGTGACTGGTCGCTACTCTAAAGTATCTGGTGAGATACGAGGCCGTGGCCCAGCCCTACAAGCACTGCCTGATGTCCGATCTCTGAACAAAGCTAAAGAGTTTGTATTGCAGAAAGCTGCTATCGACTTAGCTGGTATGTATACAGCTACCGATGATGGCGTGACTAACCCATACAATATCTCTATTAGCCCTGGTGTAGTTATCCCCGTAGGCTCTAACAACAGTTCTAACCCATCTTTGCAGCGTTTGGATACAGGTAGTAACCTAGCCCTAGCGCAGTTTGAGATTAATGAACTACAGGTGTCTATTAAGAAGGCGCTGTTTAATGATCTACGCGACCCTACCGGGGCTGTACGATCCGCTACTGAGGTTGCTATAGAGTCCAGAGAACTAGCTAAACGTATTGGTTCTGCGTTTGGTCGTTTGCAAACTGAGGTATTAGTACCTATTATTAAGCGTGTTGCTGCTATCTTAACGCGTAGAGGGTTAATACAACCTCTCCAGTTAGATGGTCAAGACATTGAAATTAAATTCACATCGCCACTAGCAAGAGCGCAAGATGCTGAAGATATTCTAAATGTCCAACAGGCTGTGCAGTTTGTATTGCAGAATGCCGGGCCTGACCAGGCTAAGATTGGATTTAAGTTAGAAGATTTTGGTACTTGGGTTGCTGAGAAATCAGGTATGCCAGCAGAGTTAGTTAGATCACCACTTGAGAAAGAACAGATTATTCAAGCGGGAGCGCAAGTTGCTCAGGCGGGTATGAAAACTGGTGAGCCACCAATGCAGGGTCAAACTCAAGTATGAGTTGGGATGAAATCGAAAAAGCCTCAGTAGATTCTGGGGCTTCTTCAAAACATAACGCTGAGAAAAGAGCGCAAGCTGCTGAACTGGCTAAGGCATACAACAGATGCTTTGGTAGTGAGGAAGGCAAGCGCGTGTTATCCGATCTTACTGCGCGTTTTATCTATAATAACGATACCTCCTTTGCGTCTGACAACATCAATTATGAGGCTGCATATCATAATGGTGAGGCTGGCGTTATCAAATTTGTAATCAACCAAATACAACAAGCAGAAATACTATGACTAAAGAAGCTAAGAAACGGGCCGTAAAGGCAACCGCAAAAGTTCTTGTGGCTGAAAGTGGGAAGAAATTTCTTGATGAAAAAGGTTTTGACATGAAATGGCTGGATAAACTTGCAGAACAATACAAGTTTGACCAGTTTGATTATGTCGCAAAGTTCTGTGCTTTTCGATGCTACAAAGAAGGAAAGCACGTTGAGTGGATTGACGTTAACGCTTTAGCGTTGTTGAATGGAAAGCGTAAGTTAACTGAGATTCTTAATAAACATTACCCGGTTGACAAAAGCCGGGCGATCATTGAATTCCCCTGGAGATAAACATGAGTGAAGAACAGGCCGCAGTAGAAGAAACAATCAGCGATACCCTGCTTGACGCATCAGCCCCTACCCTGTCAGAGGGTGAATACTTCCTGTCTGACGGTATTAAAGGAAGTGGCGATGTACCTGAGTGGTATATTGCTGACAAGTACAAGTCCGTGTCCGAACAGGCGAAAGCCTACACCGAATTAGAAAAAAAATTTGGTGGATTCAAAGGCGCACCCAAAGACGGTTATGCAAACCCAGAAGGCGTAGAGGCAGATGATGCCCTGTTACAGGAGTTGATCGGCTTTGCTAACGAAACAAACATGTCTCAGGATGCGTTTGGTCAGGCATGGGAACTACTAACAGCCCAGGAACAAGCTGTTGCTGAAGTGGATCAGGAAAATGAACTGGCTAAACTTGGCGACAATGCTCAACAAAGAATTAAGACTGTTGAAGGGTTTATGAAGAACAACCTAGACCCAGAAACTTATGAGCAAGCGCGTGATCTGGTTACATCTGCTGAAAGCATACAGTTAGTTGAGATGTTGGTAAGGGCTACTGCCCCTACTAAGCTGCCGATTGATGGTGGTGAAAGCCCAACCGGGTTAACCTGGGCAGATATCGAGAATGAGATGTATAAGAAAGACGAGCATGGGCAGATGCTGAGAAGCGTTGACAAGGCTCATGAAGCTAAAATTCAGAAAATGATGATGGATTTTGGTGGCAATGCCCCACGGAACCGCGTATACGGTTGATGTCAATAGGGTTGAAGGTGTATAATTAGGACACTGGATACCCTCTCCCCTTGAGGCCCGGTAAATTTAGGTTGAACGCTGACCAATTTACTGGGTACTCAGCTTAAACCTTAAAAAATATTTATTTAATTTACTCTATTTTTTGAGGAATCTATCATGAGTAAGACATTATCCGCAGTAGCGGTCACAGAGTTTGACAGTATGGTTAAACATGCCTATCAGGGCATGGGCCTTCTGAAAAACGCTGCAACACTTCGTAACAATGTAGTAGGTGATACCTACAAATTCCGTCGCATGGGCAAAGGTCTTGCTAATCAGAAATCTACTTCTGATCTAGTAACTCCAATGGACGTAGCGCACGAGTTCAAAACTGCAACTCTTCAGAACTGGAATGCTCCAGAGTACACCGACATGTTCGATGCTCAGGACGTTAACTTTGATGAGAAGCAGGAACTGGCTAACACTATCGCTGGCGCTCTTGGCCGTCGTTGTGACCAACTGGTAATTGACGCAATGGACGGTTCTACCCCATTGACTACCACTGTTGGCAAAGACGTAGGTGGTGCTAACACTAACTTGAACATCGCTAAGGTTGTTAAGGCTCAAGTTGAGCTGCGCGACCAGGGCGTTCCTAACACTGAGTTGTTTGCTGCTGTAAACGCTTTGGGTCTGGGCGGTCTGCTTAACGATGAGAAAGCAACTTCTGCTGACTATCAGACTATCAAAGCACTGGTTAACGGTGAGATCGACACTCTTGCAGGATTCAAGTTTATTATTCTTGAGTCTCGCACTGAAGGTGGTCTGACTGTAGCTGCTAACGTAGTTGATTCTTGGTTCTTCCAGCGTCCTTCTGTTGGCCTAGCCATCGGTATCGACATGAAGACTGAAGTTGATTGGGTTGCCGAGCGTACTTCTTGGTTGTGTAACGGTATGCTGAAGGCTGGCTCCGTTGTACGCGATGAAGGCGGTTTGGTTAAAGTTCAATATCGTCAAGACGTATAAGGAGTACTATCATGGCTTTTGCACGATCAGGTTTATGCCGCTTAGGCGGTTCGGGTAATGGTGGAGCGTCTTGGCAGTATTCTACTGCTGATGCTACCTCTGCCGTAGTAGCTGATACTAACTACTTTGCTAACGCTAAAGATGAACTAGCGGCTGGCGATGCAGTAATTGTTATCGGCACAACTGGTGGAACTCCAACTGGACGTATTTCATACGTTGAGTCAAACGACGGCACTACTGTTGTTATGGCTGCTGGTGTGGTTATCACTGCGTAAAACTGACTGGGGGCTTCGGCCCCCTTTCTTTCAAAAGGTAAATCATGGCCGCTAAGATTAATTTAATTTCTAATGCTCTTATTCTCATAGGTGATTTGCCAATTACATCGTTGGTAGGTGATACGCGAGCGCAAGTAGTTGCAAGCAACCTATACGACAACATAGTACAAAATGAGTTAACCAAGTATCGTTGGGGCTTTGCTCGTAAGAAAGCACAGCTTTCCAAGATCAATGGAACTCCTGTAGGAACTGAGTACGACACAATGTACCAGCTACCCTCCGACATGCTGACGTTAATCAAACTTAACCCCGGCATTCCATATCAAATTCTTGGTGATCGCGTCTACTGTAACTACAGTGGTGATCTATTCTGCGATTACATCTATAACGTATCTGAGGCTGATTGGCCTGTCTACTTTGCTAAGATGATTGAGTACGCCCTGGCTATGGACTTTGCTCCATCTATCCGGGACAGCGCAACATCTATGGAGATAATCTCTGGAGCGTATGTAAACGCTAGTAGGATGGCAAGGTACACAGATGCTCAACAGCACCCAGTAACGCCTATCCAGGATCGCCCATTCGTTAATGTGAGGTTCTAATGGCTAAGAGTCATGTCCTGCAAAACAGCTTTGTAAGCGGTGAACTGTCGCCTATCGTAAAGGGTCGCACTGATCTAGACCAATACTATCAGGGCATGGAGACTGCTGAGAACGTAGTGACTGTTCCTCAAGGTGGTGTTAAACGACGACCTGGGTTTGAGCATATTACAGTACCTCGTTCTGCTGGAAGCAGAAAAACAAACACACCGACTATGCCGCGTGGTGGAACACCCGCTAATATAAATGACGGAAATATTGCTACTAACACAACCACAACAACAGATGTTGGAACCATAACCGACTATGTTATTGCTCAATATGATCTTGGGTCTGCTCAAAGTATTGCTTATGTTGATGTCTTAAACATTAAATCCACTACAGCTACTTCGTTTGTTAATCTGCAAATACAGTATTCATCGGATAACGCTAACTGGACAGGAATAGATTTTTTAAGTGTTAATGATCAAGAACAAAACCTGCGCGTGTATGTAGGGCAAAGCGCTCGTTATTATAGGTTGGTATTGGCGGGGGCTAATAATGCGGGAACAGCCAGAATATTTTTGTCAGAGTTTAATTTATTAGAGTTTGGCGTTACAAGTGACGCTACTAAATTGCATGCTTTTGAAGTAGGCTCTGAAGACAGCTTCTTGTTAATATTTTCAATAGGAAATTGTCGTATATATAAAATTACAGACACATCTACAGAATTCACACAAGATCTGAAAACAGATGCAATGATTAGTTCTGCGACTTTGCCTAAGAATGTTGCTGTAAATGAAAATGTTGCGCTGTTGTTTAATGAGAATCTCGCGCCAAGAAGAATAGTATTTAATAAAAGCACTCTAGCCAACCCTCCTGCACAGTTTTCTTTTGACATTCCTGTGTTTACTAACATCCCACAGTTTGACTTTAATGACGAAAATAGCCCTACACCTACCAATGAAATACAGGTAATGACACTTTCTCATGGAAGTGGGCATACGTGGAAAGAAGGTGATCGCTTTCAAATAGATATTGAAGGTGTTTTAAGTAAAAACATCTCATTTGCTGGCGTCAGTAATGCAGACCAGCGAAACTCTACCATATTTAATATACAGAAAAATCTACAAGAGATGCCTATCTTTGGTGAAACCGGGATAGCTGTTGCGCGAACAGGAACATTACAATACACCATAACGATTAGCGGTGAGTCTACCAGAGCGTTTAAATTGTTCAGTGGATTTCCTACACTTGGAAATGGTGACAATCTTGTTGAGTTTACAAAAAGCCAAACTGGCTCTCCCAGGTCTGAAGATGTATGGAACGCTTTTAGAGGCTATCCAAAAAGCGGAGTGTTTACTGCTGGCAGATTATGGCTAGGCGGCACAAGAGATAAGCCGCAAAGCATTTTAGCATCTAAGGCAGGTTCATTTTTGGACTTCTTAGTAAAAGAGGGTGATGACGATGAAGGTATATTTGTAACTATTAACGGTAAAAATAGTGAGATTGTCGCTATTAGCTCTGACCGGGGGTTGCAGGTATTTACTGAAGGCTCTGAATATAAAGTAGACGGAAACACACCAGGCGACATATCAGTGGTGCAGCAAACGCAACACGGTACGCGTAATACTGGCGCTAATGCTATTGCAGCGCTTGATGGTGCTACTATGTTTTTGGATCGCAATGGCCGCAGTCTCCGACAATATTTGTATAACTTTAATGAAGATGCTTATCGCAGTGTCGATATGTCTGTTCTTGCGTCGCATTTAATAAATGACCCGAAAGATATTGCTGTTGCAACATCTACAAGTTCTGAAGATGCCAGTTATGTATTTATACTTAATGGGGACGGAACAGGAGTTCTTTTAAATACGCTACGAGAACAGGATATTATTGGTTTTACTAAAATAGACCAAGTAAGGCCAAATGGGCAATCAAGCAGTTTTATTAGAATTGCATCTGTAAATAACCGTATAGTAACTTTATCGGCAGTAGACACTTTTGAATTTTCAGTAGACATAATGAATGAAAGTTATTTAATGGATCACAGTGTCAAATTTACTTCACCTCATTCAACTACTGAAGGCGGTTTGCTGCATTTACAGTACGAGCAAGTGCAGTTAGTTATGGGCAACAGCGTACTGCCAAGCCGTACCGTTAGTGCTACAGGGACTATTACTCTTACTACAGCAGAAGCAGCGTTAACTGATACCCTAGAAGTAGGGCAAAACTTTATTCCTAAAGTTAAAACAATGCCTATTAACAGCCGGGCGGCAAACAGTTCGCAGAACGCCTTGAGACAGAAGCGTGTGGATAGAATGAATTTGCGAGTACATGAGTCAGCAGGGGTGTCGATAGATGGCAACCTAGTACCTGTCAGATCATTTGGTGATAGTGGTAACAGCCCATTAAATAGTTCCCTAGTGCCTACTACTGGTATTATAGAGGACAACAATGGTGGTAATGGATGGGACA
>Ga0181419_1000850_pt1 | contig 10553 bp, 12 predicted proteins | sample 42SPOviralmetaG_FD_130144 | JGI IMG/M metagenome (GOLD analysis project Ga0181419, IMG submission 130144) | Marine viral communities from the oligotrophic San Pedro Time Series (SPOT) site, San Pedro Channel, CA, USA - 42 SPOT_SRF_2013-04-24 | ecosystem: Environmental > Aquatic > Marine > Strait...
CCAAAAAATCCTTGACGGATTTTCGCTAAAGCGGGCGATTATGACGTCAGTAATTATCGCCGAATTGGCGAGCGGGACACCATAACTGGTCTCAAATTGGAATACTTTTCGGCACATACTTATAATAGTAGAGCGGGTATAGGACGGCAAAAACTTAATCAAGTTTTTCAATTGCGATTTAAACTCGGTAAAAACTTAAATAAGAACCTAAAGTAAGTTTCGGTCGCATTCGCACGCAACTCAAAATCGAAAAACATCGAAACCTAAAACTAAAATATTAGATAAGGGAATATCAAATAATTTTATTCAATGTAATACTTCAATATCGGGTCAACCTTCTTCGGTCGTCCCCTTGGTCGTGGCGGCTGTCCCTCCCGTTGCTTGTCCCGGTATCTTGCGTTTGCTTGTCTACACTTCTTCAATCGGTTTTCTCTCCAAACTGGGTCTGCGCTCTTCCGCTGATAATACTGGCGCATATACGCATTATATTTTTCTGGGTCGGCACGGCGGTGTCTGTATATTGCCTCCCTGACTGCCTCATTGTAATATATCGGTTCCTGCTCCTCTTCCTCCGTCATTATATAGATTATCTAATATAAAATATACTTTACAACTCATACTTAAAGAGCGTCCAGTTCCTGCTCGTGCTGGGACGGTTTCTCCAACTCTATTATGGTTTCATCTTTCAATGGTTCCCGGTCACATTCCACACCACAGAACCTTATTTTCTGACACCGACTGCTCTCTATTTGTTTGCAGCACCCAATCAAAAAACCGAATAGCATTCCAACTATTGCGATGAAACCTGTCTCTGTCAAAGTCACGTCCATTTTTATAATAGCATAATATATAAATGTCGGATACCGAGAAACCGAAGAAGCGCCAAATGACCCCTGAGGCTCGGGAGAGAATGCTGGCCAATCTAAAAAAAGGTCGCGAAGCAAAAGCGAAGAAATTGGCGGAGGCAAAGAAGTCGAAACTCAATGGGACTACTTCAATCCATCTCGAAGTAGAGCGAGAAAACGATGAGACAAAAGATAGTTTAGGAGGAGAGAACGCTTCCGCTCTCGCTTCTATGAAACTGACTTGTCATGGATGTAAGAAAGTATTCAAACATTCCTCCTCCAAATCCAAGCACCTCAAGATTTGTAAGGTGCTGAATGCGCCTGCCCCTGCCCCCGAACCGCAGCATACTCCGTCTCCAATTTTACAACCTGACCCTCAACTCGCACCTGCGGTGAGGCGGCGGCGGAAGCAACAAAAGGTTACCATTATCGAGTCGGATAGCGAGTCAAGTTCCAGTTCAAGTGAAGAGGAAGAGTTGGTGGTACACCGCAAGCGCAAGAAGAAAAAGAATGTGGTGGTTCGGGATGCAGCGCCTCCACCTCCACCGCCTCCTCCTCCTCCTCCTCTAGTGCGTCAGCCACCGAAACCCGTCGCACCTCAACTGTCCCCTCAGGAAATAGCAGCACGGAGAGAACAAGCAATGATACTTCATATGGCAAGGTCTATGGGTCATGGGGGACTTCAGTGAATATGCGATGTTCATACCCAGACCCTCTATAGGAGGTTTTTCTAAAATGGTTAAGAAAGGTTAAGAAAGGTTAAGAAAGGTTAAGAAAGGTTAAGAATGAGAAAACCCCGTTTGTGTTTTGGAGAGTTGGTATGGAATAGTGACATAGAGAAATACAGACCTACCATAATAAATCTTTACTTTGAGGTTACCTTCTATTTCTCTCCTTGGGTTATTTTTTAAAGGGGATTGAGTGGAGTGATTCGTCGAAGTGGGGTGGTTGGAAACACAACCCTCCAAATATATAATATAACATTCATCTGCTATATTATATGTCCAATTATGCCCCGAAGTTCTTCATATTATTATTCATCGGTGGGGGCAGGAGTTTCTTTCGGAAGAGCGCCTCCCGCTTGGGGTCAGTAGCAAGCCCGCGCGGTTGGTTGCGAGCAATACCCATCATGGGGGTCAGTGCGTAACCATCGACCACGGGCGGCTCTCCGTAGGTGCGGTCGAGATTGAGGGCAGGGGAGATCATACAGGGCAGCACCTCCATCGACTTGTTGGGAAAGTTGGCGCCTCCTAAAAAGGGTCGGTCGTTGAACTGGCTTATCTTCGCAATAAACTTATCGGGAATGCCGCTATTAAAGTAGCTCACTCCGTCGGCAGTCGCGCGAGGCATCAGGTCGGTTCCGGTCGGCATGGGGCGCGGGTCGTAGTTGTTGTAGGCTGTCTGCTGCATATGATTATAGGTGATATATTAATTTAATATTTGCTTCTTCCTGTTGTTGGTGCTCCTCCTCGGAGGTTTTGCTTTCGGTAAGCCTCCTCAGCACGTTGACCCTCCTCTATATTTTTTTGACGTTGCCGCTTTTCTCCTTCGATTTCTACTTTTGATCTATTCTTGCTCCCGGGTTTTCTGCCTCTCCTCATAGGTGACTTTCCTGCCGACGCTGGCGTTATTAACTCTGATGCTTGAGACCTGGTTTTGGCGGGGCTCGTGTAAGATATTTTACCAACTCCAGCCTCCCTTACTCTTTCCATCGCTTCTTCATCACGCGCATCTTTTTCTACTTGCCTGGAGCGATAAAACTGCGCCTTCGTCTCAGCCCTTTCTTCCATCTGTGCTGGCGTCATTTCAGGCTGTCTTGTGAATGAACCTCCAGCATCGACCTCGACTTCCGCTTTCGTTTCCTCTTCACCTTCCGCCTCTACTTGGCCAACCATTTCATTGAGGATAGCACCTACCTCACGTTCCACATTCAAGTCGTTGGCAGTCTGGTAACTCTGTGTCAAAAAGTTTTCAATGACCGCAGCCTGCGAGCGCACTGCCTCAGGTTCGCTCGTGCCCGCCATCATCGTGGCGAGCGTGTGGACGGTGCGAGGCGGTCGGTGCGGCGGCGGGACATACTTGATGCCCGTGTATCCTTTGGCTAAATACTGAGGCGGCTTGGTCACACCCATTGTCGGTATCTTTGCTAACGGAATCGGGTGGTTCTCGGGGCACATCTTTCTAATGTAAGCGTCGGTGAAGATTGGCGGCGGCATTATACATTAAGCACACAATTAAATATTTGGTTATTGTATAATGCAGAAGCACACACTGGTATGTCCGCCTGGCTACGTGGCAAAGAACGGCACATGCGTGCCCAAAGAAAGTGGGTCATCATTTATGGGGGCATCAGGTATCCGATTTAATCCCAGTCGTGGCGGCGGTGGTGGGGGAGGCATCCCTGTACCTGACCCTGACCCTGGTCCAGACCCTGACCCTGACCCCAACCCTGACCCCAACCCTGACCCTGGTCCTGACCCTGACCCTAACCCCAACCCTGACCCTGGTCCTGACCCTGGTCCTGACCCTGCTCCTGGTCCAAGTCCTGACGAGGGAGGCGGTGGCCCCGGCTTAGGAACCATTGTTGGAGGTGCTGCCGCTGCCGCTGCTGTTGTAGGCGCTGCAAAACTTGTAAGCGATGCCGGACAGAGAACGACTGAGAGATTAGCACAGCAAGATGCTCTATATGAAGGAGAAACCGAGGAATTGCTAGGAGGTGACTCTGTGTTTTCGGAGGAAGCAAACGCTGCTGCTGATGCGCTGTTAAATGCTGAGGAGACCACGCCGTTACTAGAAGGAGAAGGCATTGAAATGACGAATATGTCCGCTGACTTGGGCGAAGCTGGTGAGTTTTTTGGTGAAGGTGCGGCCGAGACGGCAGGCGAAACGGCATTGGAGACGGTAGGGGAAGCAGCACTGGAGACGGTTGGCGAAGTAGCACTTGAAACGGTCGCAGAAGCCACGCTTGGTGAGGCGATTGTGGCGGCTGCGGGGGCAAGCAGTGCTGTTCTATTGCCCGTCGCAGCCGCTGCGGCAGTAGGATACGGCATCTATGAACTCGGGAAGATGACCGTGGACGCGCTGACCTACGACGACCCAGTTGCCGAACCTCCTCCTCCTACCCTCGACGAAATAGTCGAACAATCTCGCGCTCAAAAGGCACCGGAAGACGCGACATGGAAGAATAGCGAAGAAGATGAGGCGCCCCAATACGATGCCTACTGGGCACCCTACGCCACGAAGGGTCGTGAGGCGAACACGCCAGGCGACGCACACTGGGACCAAAGCGTCGTCGACGTAGCCCAAGACGGAACGGTCACCTACGGGGCGCACAGTTACGTGCCGGGTGCGAAGAACTTCGACGCTGCCACCGCCGTGCCCCAAGCCGTGGCGAACGATGCGGACGCCCCCGCCGAATAAATTAAATATCTAATCTATAAATATAATGGACACTTCTAACAACAACAGCGGCGGTTTAGAATTAGCGAAGCCAGGGCTCGAGGTCGACGAAATTGAGGAGGTGCGCAAGGAAATCTTGGAACAGGAGTTTAGGGACGGGCAGATTACGCCCAAGGGGTGGCTCAACGACCAGGGCGTGCTGCTGCCCCGCGCGAAGAACGAAGCCCGCCCGGGTCTCAGTGCGGAGGACGAACTGGTTATTGACCAGTGGAACAAGGCGATGCAGCGCGACTTCCCGACCGTGGACATTGCGTGGATAGACATGATCTCAACCTACTGCTATAAGCACCCCGAAGATTCGAAGGCATACGCCCTTGCTCGGATGACCGAGGCGTCCACGGAGGGCGGGCGCTTTACACCCGACGTGGCCAACCCGTTCCAGGCGATGGACGACCAATACCAGCGTGTCCATTCTTAATCCAATTTTTATATGTATTAATACTATATATGAGCATTTTAGTCCACTCCAGAGACATATTTTTATCGACCCAGCAGTCGGGCAGTCCCGGCACTGGCGACCAGACCTTTTCGCGCTTTAGGATGTGCCTCAATAGTGCCCCTATATCATGCGAAAGTGGGCAGCAAACTAAACTGAGCCTGACGCAGTTCTCCTGCTTCCGCAACTTCTACTACATCAATCAATACAATTGCCGTGTGGACGTCACGTATATAGAAGGCGGCGTCCAGAAAACAAAAGCATTCCTTCTCGACAAGCAAGATTACGGAAACATCGGTGACATTGCTGCCGAGTTCGCTAACAAATTAAAGGATTGTTTTGGAGGAACTACCTCCGTAAACGCAGTCACTAAACCTGCTGTTGGCTTTAATATTGGCGACACGGGCGACCGAGTGCTCAGTGCGGCTTTAAGCAATATGCCGGCAAACATTACGGATTTGGTCATACAAACCCGGCAGCACGATGGTGCTTCTGTGACCGGGGGCGACACAGATGTGACGGGCACAAACGACGGAATTGACTGCCCGTCCTTCGGGGACAGTTACGTGATTTTAGGAGGCAAACGCATCGCCACCGCAAGCGCCACTGCTCAGTCATTTGACCTTGACCATGCCGACAATGCCACGACCTTGACCATCAAAGGTTTCTACCCGATGCAGAAGACGAGTATGCAGTATATGTATTTGCGGTGCTCGGAGGCGGCCGATAATCTTCAAAGCCAGAATCTAGGCGAAGATAGCGAGGTTCAGGATTCCCATATGGTCGGGTCGCAGATTATGGCGAAGATACCGGTGAGTAACGAGGTGTGCGCCTGGCAGTCATATTCGTCCCACTGCCCCTATTTCGTCAACTCCACCAACCGGAACATTAGCGAAGTTATGTTTGAGTTGGTGGATCACCATGGCCGTATAATACCTAAACCTGCCACTACGATTGAGACCGACGGCAACTTGTTTAGCGACCTCACGCTGAAGGTGGATACCTACGCCGTGGGAGGCAATGAGCACACGCTCAACACCCCCGTCAAAAATTACAATTATGAAACCAACACTATCGGACAGATACAGGGCGTCATCGGCTAGTCATTGCTTTATTTTAGGGGTTCCAATCTCTCCTAAAATAAAATCTGCGTGTAGTTTATAACATGTCGAATTACCCCGCATTCATGAGTTACTACTTGCGCAGCTTCGCCGGCTGCAGCACAGCAACGTTCCGTGTCCCCCCGCAGGCGTCGGCGCCGCTCGACGCCCACAAGCAAATGTCCTTCAGGTTGCCCACGAATACTCTCGTGTCGTGCAAAGACATCCGGCTGGTCTTTAGCGCCTCGACTACCGTGGTCGGTGATGCCAAGGCGGCTCGCCTCCCAAAAGCATCTGCTCTTATTGAGCGCATTATTGTCACGGCGGGCGGCATTCAGATTGACTCGGGCGTCCAGAACCAGAATGCGCTCACGCAGGCACTCGACAACATGAAGGTGCGCAAACACGACCCGGTCGACTCGCACTCGGAGATGTACCGCAAAGTATCGGGCGTGAATGCGGCCGACTTCGGTGGGGATGATGGTTTATTTGGTAGCACCGTTGCTGAAACTTACACCTCGGACAACGGCGCCACCCAGTTCGCTGTCAGTTTAGGAAACTTTTTCGAAACGGTGTCTCCTAATCTTTTGGATTTAAGCCTCATGCCTGAGGTAGTTGTCACCGTGCATTTGGCTGGCAACTCGGTCATCACTTCGGGTAAGGGTTGCCTTGCTCTCAGTGGTACCAGTTGTTTCACTGAACCAGGTACTAGCCAGGCGACCTACACCGTCTCCAACTACCAACTCCTAGTTCCCTGCTATTCGCTCGACGATGGTATGTATCAGAAGGTCATCCAGTCGCGCATGGCCGACACCGGCTACCTCACCTGCTCGTGGACTGGTTACGATGCCTTCTCGGACACATTTACTGGTGTGACCCGGTGTGCTTCGGCGGCTTCGTCCCTCGATAAAATCATCGCGGTATTCCGTGACGACGGATACACCGGTCTTAACGGCGCGAAGCCGATTGCGGGTATGAATAATGGTCTTGATGAAGGTGAGTTGTCGGTCTCCGCCCTCGACCAATCGGATGCTCGCGGTATGAACTACCTTTCGGCACCGATGAACTTCAGCGCCCCGATGGCTGCCCTCCCGACTGCCGCTGCTCCCAGCCCGCAGGAGCCGGAACTTGGGTTCTCGATTAACTCCGTCCGCTACCCGCAGTTCAACTGCCCGCTCTCGCAGTGGTATCAGCTCACGAAGGATGCGTTCGAGGTGCCGTCGACCCAGTCCAAATCTTACATGGAATATCTCTCGAACCGCTTCGTGATGGCCATTCGTCTCAACCTCCCGCAGTCGCAGGCTCTTCGCGCCAAGAGCGGTCTCGACCTCCGTGGGTCCAACTCGTCAATTCTACTTTCGAACACTTCGGGTGTTGCCACCTTGACCAACTCGAACGTGCTAATATTTACGTCGTCAACGAGAGAAATGAGACTGGGAAGCGGCAAAACTCTACAAATTATTCTATGAGAGCACAAACAGTCTGCGTGTTGGTGACTTACTTACAATTCAAGTAATCCTCTAAATTATATTATATCTTCGACATAATACAATTACTTCTTCTTCTTACACTGGCACTCCTTGAGCGCGTCTTCGAACATGATGAGCTCGTTCAGATTGCGCCGGAAGGCCAGCGTGGGGCACTTCGGGTTGAAACTTATACAGAGCGAGTCGTGCTTATCTTGGAGCGCATAGTCGTAGGCCTGCTGGAACTGAAGGGGGTCGACGGCGCCCCCTAACTCTTTCATGATGGCCTCCATCACGCCGTCCTGCTTGTTCTTGAAGAGAATGAGTTCGGTCAGGTTCTCTCTAATGGCGCGACTGACCCCGCTCACGGTCTTGTAGGATTGGACTTGCATAATCACGCTGAGACCGAGCGACCCGCCCTCTTCGCCGTTGAGGGGCGCTACGTGGCGGTTGAGCGTGCCCAGGCGGGTGAGGCCTTCGCTGTGGTTCATCGCCGGGCTGCCCATCACGTCGTCCAGCACGAGGAGGGACTGAGGTTTGCGCACGGTCGGGTATTTCCACTCGGGCATCTTGACACCCTCGATGATGTTGCCGTCCCAGTCGATGTATCCAGCGGTGGTGAACTCCTCCACCTCATTGTCGGTGATGCTCTGGATGGTTTTATTCGACTTCGTCTTCGCTATCCAATTCTCGTAAATCTCCACCTCGACCAGGTACTGCTCCCACTCGTCGCGGTCGTTCTCGACGGCGGCAATCACACGCTCCACGCACCCCTTTGAAGGTTCGAAAACGTTCTCCTCCTCGATGCCCAGGTCACCGAACTGGGCTTTGTTGGACTGGAATGTGGGGGTTATCATGTAGATGACGTCGTAAAGGTTCTCGGCGTTGGCGTCCCGCACGATCTTCGAGGTCAAATATCCCTTGCCCGAGTTGCGCACGCCGCAGACCATCATGAGCATCGGGTTCTTAAACTGGTAGTGGCTCGTGGGGTATTCGTTATTAAAGGCCTTCGGCGGCGGCTTGTCGAACTTCTTGATTATTTTGGTCTTCATTAGGTTGTATAATGGAGAGATTTAATTCTCTATTTATTTTCAAGAGCCGCTAATCGTTCCGCCAGTTCTTGGTTTGATTTAATCAGATAAGGGATAAGTCCGTTGTAGTGAAGTCCTGATTGTTCGGTTTTACTCCAGCCGTGCGAACCATAGTCGGGGTCGTTCGCAATATCCACGCCCGATAAGTCCATTTCTTCTGGTGTCTGTGTGTATTCGTTTCCGCTCGCATCGTAATCTTTTCCAACCACAACAAGGTGTCTTAATTCTGGAGCGTTGTAATAGACCTCCTGTGCTATTAAACCGCTTTCAATAGTGGAACTTCCGCTCAAATCCATACTTTGATATTTATCGTATATTTGTGGTGTTAGTTTGGAGAGGGTTTCCGTCGCATTTACAATCAGTTTCTCGTTTTCTTTAATGCGGTCGTCACTTGTTAATACCGTGCCGTTTGCTGTCACTGTGCCTGAGGAAATAATATTACCACCTCGTTTGAAGCGAATCTTGCCTGTTTCAACAAAATCATTAAAAATGTAATGAAACATTAAATCATTCACCGTCCCGCCTGGCGAGTCGCTGGATTGGGTGATTCGCCACGTTCTTTCACCAGGGTCAAGGTTGAACGTTCTGGGCAATCGTATTCCCTGAGCTCCATCTACATAAAGCCCTCCGTTCACAGCCAGTTTTGCGGTGTAGTCTGTGGTTGAGATGGGTGTTGGAATCCCTACATTACCAGCTCGTGTTATATTTAACCTTGAGGTATCATTCGTAAAAAAGTTTAGATGAGAACCATCGTGGACATCGACACCGCTCGGCCCACCAACATAATTAATACCAGCATCACCGAAAAAAATGCCGGCTGACTCGTCTTTAAATAAAAGTTTCTTACTTGGTGCGTCTGCAGCATAAACTTGTGGAATAATAACATCGCCTGTTGTGGCTATGTCGCCGTCAGTCGCAAAAGTTGTTGTGTTCGCAGAACCATTGGGCGTGAATACACAAGCACCATCTGATGCTATTTCCATTTTACTGTTTCCATCTTCTATCTTGGTTGGGTCGCCTGCTGTCGTCTGCGACGTCCCATCGGGGAAGGTGACCTTAGACACGGCGGCGTCGCTCCCTTCTTGGATATACCTCGAGAGATTGGGTTGGCTAAAGGGCACGTTCATTTACTATCGAGAGAGATAATAATATATTAGGATAGTTCATATGAGCCCACGAAGGAAGGCAAAGTTCGCCAAGGCAGCATACATGATTGGTAAAGAGGACGGCGTCACCCCGCGCAGCAAAAAGGAAGTCGCCGCACTCTTAGATGACATTGGTGTATTACTCGAACCGGACATGAGCGACCGCAGCATAAGCACGCTCTACGAACCCAAGACCAACACCTACCACATTTCGCACAAGGGCACGCAGTTCGGTTCTAGCACGGGCAGCGCCGACGGACAAGCCGACCTTCAGTTTGCGTTGTTGGGATATAACTCGCACCACGTTCGAGACCGCACGGAGCAGACGGAGGAAATATTGGATAAGATTGATAAGAGAGGCCCGGGCGCCACCGTGACGCTGCAAGGGCACAGTTTGGGCGGGCACACCGCCGCCTACGCGATGGCCAACTCAGACCGCGTGCTCAAGCGGGTGAGTTCGCTAGACACGTTCAACACGGCCGCCCACCCGTCCTATGCCGTGGGACTCGATGTGCCCTTCCACAAGCAGCGCATACTCCATGAAAAGACCACGCACCATCGCATGACCGGCGACGTCGTCTCCAAGGGTCACCTGGTCAACCTCCCCTTCGGCACGTCCAAGACCTACAAGCACCCCACTGATCTCAAACTCGTCGACCGTGCCCTTGACGCCCACCACATTGACCATTTCATCAACAGCGTGCTCGTGGAGAAGGGCAGTGCCCCCGCCGCCGCCGCCGCCATACCAGCCGCCACGCCGCCGCCTACACGTATGGAGGGGCGTGCGGAGCGGTCGGGAGGCGCGCGTGCCCTACAGGCGATGGTCGCGGGACCCGGCGCCGCCTCCGTTGACCCCTACTGGGTATGCCGCCGCACCCCGTCCAGACCCGAGTGTAAGGCGTTCATTAAATAATGTCGCATCTATAGTATAGAATGAACTTCAAGGACAACACTGAGAGCTACTTTGAGGAAGCAGTGCATCCGATACAGGACGGTGGGAAAATCAAGAGG
>Ga0181419_1000859_pt1 | contig 10491 bp, 9 predicted proteins | sample 42SPOviralmetaG_FD_130144 | JGI IMG/M metagenome (GOLD analysis project Ga0181419, IMG submission 130144) | Marine viral communities from the oligotrophic San Pedro Time Series (SPOT) site, San Pedro Channel, CA, USA - 42 SPOT_SRF_2013-04-24 | ecosystem: Environmental > Aquatic > Marine > Strait...
CCCTTGTACCCTGGGCGCGGGGGAATCTTAACAAAGAATGGAACAAGGTTTTTTGGGGTTACTATACAAATGACACAGATTCTAATACAATTCTAGAATTAAAACCAGAATATTTGCACAATTTCAAAAAATATGTTGTGTCTTCGTTTTCTAACAATGAAACTATGCTTTTTGCAGTCTCTTCATCTTCAGCCTTGATGTAGAATTTACTTTCTGTCGTGTTACATTCATGAACAATTGATGGTTTTATATAACCAGACATATTGATAAGAATTTTTATGGTGTTGTAATCTTCAATTTTAATATCAGAGTAATACGTCTTAGTTGTTGTGTGATATGTTGTGTAGCAAAAGTTTTCCGTTTTTTCCAAGGACAAATGTTTTTTTGTGTTCTTATTAGAAGAATCCAATATCCGACATCTACATATATCCAATTTGTTTTTGCCAGATACAATACGATCAACTAGTTTTAGAGTTTCTTCTGTGATATGTATCGGTAGAAATTTTAGATGAAAGAAAGACTTTATATCTATTTTAGATAATTCAATCTTTTTGTTGTATAGGCTTACAATATCTGTTAATATACCAGGGTTGTTGGAATTTCTTAGAAGATAATAAGAAAAAGTTGATCCAACGTTAAAATATTTCTTACACTCATTAATGTTTAGATATAATAAATCGTGTGAAAGAAATATGTTGTGCAAAACTCCCCCACCCATTTGCTTATTAGTTGATGGACCTAACCAAGAAATGGGATTAACAAATAGCATATAACCATTATCCAAAGTACGTTTGAAGAACTTATCAATAAATTTAATGTAAAGGTTTGTTCCACCTTTACTAACTCCACTATCACTTCTAGATTCGTAAGGAGGATTGCCCACAACAAGACTGAATTTTTTGTTTGTGCTTTTAGTAAGAGAGTCTCCCACCCAACTATTGTATTCTGTTGTGGCGCCTCCAGACATTACACGGAGAATCTCTTGGGTAAGAAAAACATTTAGAGGTGAGATGTCCCAGAAGTGGATGATGTTCTCTATAATGAACTTGCGTCTTTTAATTTCAGACAATTTTGGATATTCTAATTTAAACCCTTCATCAAACCTACGAAACAACTCAACTACAAACCCTCCCTTCCCACAACACGGATCAAGGACCTCACGGGGTTCTCTCCAAAAATCAGATGGAACCTTATCAAGCATCTCCCTGATGAGACTTGGTGGGGTAGGAATCTCTGCATTGTTCTTCTTCTCTTCATCGGAAGGTTTGAGGTGTTTGTAGATGAGTTCATGATACACCTTGAAGTCCCCTCGGGTGTCAATAAACCGCTGTTCAATATTCTCGATAAATTGTTTATTTTTTTCTCTGCAAGTGGAACACACTCGCATTACTATATAAGTGTGTTCTTTTTTTATACTTTTTTCTTTGTCACACAGAAGTTTCATGAATTCTTCAGAATAATTTTTGATTGCATTCTTCTGATTATACTTTGCAGACATAATAGCGCCAATAGGTATCACAAAATTCTGTAAGAGTTGGTGCGTCTTGTTCGCAACATCCTCAATTTCTTCGGGGGTGTGTTTTGGATGTGGCTCACTGGGTTCGCAGGGGGGTCGTTCAGTGGGTTCTCTCTCCCCAGTGGGTACATCGGTACCCGTGCCTTCAAAGTTGGCGTCACCAAGTTCAGTCCAACTCATACTTAGAATTGTATCAAGATCTCTGGTGTTCCACTCAATATTGTTCAACATCACAGATACATCATAAGTGCTATCAATCTCACGGATAATTGTCTCAGAACTGATATCATCACAATCAATAATAAAAGTCTTAGACCGGTGAAGGTGCTCAGCGGTATTGAGATTATCTTCAGTCTTTAAAACTTTACGAGCCATGGTGAGAACAGATGCGATAGTATCAGTTCGGCGCTGGATATTGTAGTCTGCGTTAATATATATGGTCTTTCCAGGCTGTCCTGTACCGGCGCGGGCTAATTTTTGAATGTGAAAATCTGTGCTACGGGTGGTATCCAAATGAACAGACAGATCACAATCTTCGTACGTGACACCAACAGTGTTCTTTGAACCTAGAAATAATACAAAGCGCAACTCCTGGTACCTCTTCATTTCTTTCTGAATATCAAAATTAGGGGTTTGGGCGTTATCATACAGAACTTTCCATCCCTTCCATATATCGTGCTTCTCACAAAACTTCACAAGCGCCTGTTGGACTTCATCTATGGTGCCCTCGTTTGTGTGAGTAGGGAGAAAGATTACAACAAGTTCTTTGCTATCTTCAAAATCCCTAGATTTATGTTCTGAGCGTAGGACTCGTGCGCGAGAATAGATTGAATGTTCGTCATTGGGGTTATCCGGGATGATAGTCCGCAACATCTTTTTAAGAAAATCTATCCCGTGAGGACGATTTTTAATAACAAATCCAGACTCATGGTTCCTCGGGTCAATAAGAGCCAGCAAGGACTGCCAACTAAATCCCTTTTCGGAATCGGGGTAGATTTTATTATACTCGAACATTGTTGTGGGTTCCAGATTCATGGGCATATAAATCTGTGTGGGTACTTGTTTATAGTATTCCAGGTCTACATCTGGGGGGGCACCGAGAGCTTTCTGCCCTTCTGGTGATAACATAAGTTTGCTATGTACATTCGTCCAGGTATAGACACATTTATTAGGGATATTAAAATTATTCTGGGTTCCACAGGGGGTACCGCTTGCGAATATCTTGTATTTGAAATTGGGTGAATTGAAGATATTATCAAGACTATTCTCGGTGTATGTTCCGATATGAGCCTCATCAGAAATAATAGTCTGATATCCTTCAACACTCTTATTGAGTCCAACCTTGAAATACTGGATGCTACTTATAACAAGTCCAGTAAAACCACTCGGTACTGGCTGATTTTCATTACGTATAACAAAGATGGGTATGCCTGAAAAGTCTGCATAATCTTTTACAGCATACACAAAAGCATCAATCGTTTTGCAGATTGGTGTGATTAGAAGTATGCGTTCAGATAGTTTGTTTTCAAGAATCCATTTTACCATCAGTAAAATGATGATGCTTTTACCAGTGCGAGGGACGTATTCAAGGAGGTGAATCTTCTCGTGGGGCATGTTATTTACGAAACTACCAAACGCAAGTTGCTGATGATAGTGAATTGTAATTGGGCGACGGGGGTTATTTAGATAATGTTCTTGAATGTAATTATCATCTTGTTCAAGTTTCTGAAATTTATTGTATGCAATCTTAATATCGTCCTCGCCCAACAGAAGGTTCCAATCACAGATTTCTTTGTATATTTTGAGTTTTTCTGGTATCTCATGACTGGACACGCGATCAAGTACCCTTTTTTTGTTTTTACAGATGTACCCAAATTTCATGTTTTCGCGTCTAGAAAATAACATCTGATTAATACCACCCTCGTGATCGGGGTCAAATTTTTTTGTGTACTTGACGCTAACGCGTATTGTTGCACCCTCCAGATTGACGAATTCTAAATCAATTGCTCCGTCTGGACCTGTTGCTACACCCGAATCAAGGAATTCGTCCAGATGTTTTATATCAATCTTGGAATAATGATATTGGTTTGGAAGAACCTTGTACAAGTGGAGAATTTTCACGATTGCTTCATAACGCTGTCCGGCGACACGGGGTTCTATGTCCGACATGAGAACATCAAAAGATGTGCTACTCATAGCTTCTCTGACATCTCTGATGGTGTGCATTGTTCCTACTCTATGGACTGGGCAGTCTTAGGACACGCCTAAACAAGTTTTTGGGAGGTGGATCTTTTTAAAAATCATAGTCATCGGGAGGGGGTTCGGTGCTGTCCAGGTATTCGTCCCAGAGTTCGCCGATGGTCTCCAGAGGAGTATGTTCATCTACATTCATAAAGTCAATCCACTCCCAGAGAAAGTAGTTCCATTCGCCGCAGCGGGGGTCAGAGCCCACACCGAGGCGGTCCCACAGGCTATCGGCGAGTTCATTGGGGTCCATCGCAAGTTTGAGTCCCCACGTCGCGTACGGGTTTTTTTTTCAGAGCAAGTTCAAGTTCTCGCACGCGTGCAGCAAGTTTTTGTGTGTCCAGCGCGAGATCCTTGCACCACTCCTCGAGTTCCGTCTCCATTATACATCCTGTGGAGAGAAAACTTAATACGGACTGGAACAAGTTTTTTTGTCATACATAAACTTCAATAGCATTATACGACACAGGTTCTTGAAGAGACGTAGACAATCCTTTCATATCTGTTGTGCTACATTCATACATGATATAGAAGTCTTCCCCGAGTTTTTGAGACACGAGGAGCAAACTACCAAGAAATCCTGTGAAAGTTTTCAAACCCCCGTAGTGATGAATGAATATAACGCACCCAGATACGAGTACATTGATTATATACACAATTATGTTGCAAATTACAATAGAGGTGTGTCTTTTATTTTCTCTGACAAGTCTATCCATCAAACCAGGTGAACAACTCAAAGAATTTTTTAGATTATCATCGGGTAAACTTTTCACCACATCAAAATTATCTATAAGAAACATTTGTCTTTTCGTTTCAGATAAATAAAGCGCAATGAAATTTAAAAGTGAAATAAAGTTGACACAAAAAGAAAACCTAAGATCTCCATACAGAGTGTGGAATGGTTCGCACATTTCTTTTTGTGGACCGCACACCTGATATACAGTCATGGTGAGCATAGATCCCATTAAAACTCTTATAGATTGGACGCACATGTTTCCAACGTGTTGTATTCTCTCTCTGCAATTCTGACTTATCAGCATCTCTACTCTATGCCACTATAAAAACTGGTCTCACGACATCTCCTGCAGGTCCACAATTATAATACTGGGGTACTAATATCCCCTTGTGATTCTTGCATTCAAACTTTATCTGAGAACTAATTATGTTTTTTATATCTTCAAATTTTGTCTTCCCAGTGTTTTTCAAACAACTTAAGAGCCAGCTCATTTATTAACTATTGAGAAGAATATACCATTCCTTATTGGAGAGTGCATTCTGTCTGATAAGTGGTGGTGGGGTGTTCAGATAGTGAAGAATCCACCTCGCAGTCCCGTCATTGAGTTCAAACTTGGGTGCAGATGGTTTGTACATTTGTTTTCTATATGTTTTCCAAAAACATAATAATTTTATAGACTATTTTTTTGACACAGATCCTTTTAAAAAAAACTCAAAAGTTTCTTCTGGCTCGGTGGTGTATCGCACATTTGATCAAGTTCGTATGGTTCCATATCAAGAACTTTTCCAATTTCAAGTCGTTTCTCGGGGGTGAGAATATACTCTTTGAAAACCGCACTCACGGGGAGTTTGTGTTGTTCTGCGATTTTGTAGATCTGGATGAGACGCGGCATTTCTCTGTGTGTCCCCAAAACTTGAATGCCCCCCAAACAATAATTTTGTTTTGGAAAGTTTTTAAGAGGACATGTAGTAGTGGAGGGTCTTACAAAACTCATGAACTCTCTCTAGTGTTTTGGCTACCAGGGGGGGATCCCTCTCAATAGCGTAAAGTTTCTTCTGGTTGTTAAATTGTTCTATGAGGCGGGCACTCTTCCACATTTGGTTGAGATGGAGATAAATCTGCACTTGGATATTCTCATAGTCGCGAACCCTGTTGAAAAGATTCTTGGTCCGATTTTTAATCTCCACAAGGTTCTGTGTACCATCCTCGCACATCTCCACCCTGTCCACCCTCCCGCAGATGTAGTATTCTGTACCTTTGATTTTACAAACCAACAATTTGTAAAAGTTTTCATCCTTCACATAACACGCGTCCATATCCTTCACAGTGTCATCCTCAGATTTAATACCATGATTGGTGTACATAGTTTTCTGGAGATGCTGATTAATGATGGTTTTTTCTTCTTTTGTAAGATCAGGATGATTAGAAATTACTCCCTGCGCCTTCTTAAGGATACTCTGAACCTCATCAGAAGTTTGTGTAGAGACCGACTTGGCATCGTCAAACAACTCCTTAATCTCCCCCGGGGCGCTGTTTAGGGTTGCCTCGCGCAACTGCTCAATTGTTTGACCCTCAAAAGTGTCTGGGTTGTACCTAGACCACAGGTTTTCAATAATCTCATAGGGTTTCTTGAAATAGGAAACCCCAGCAATGGTGGCAATGTCAGAAACTTTGATCCACACCTTCTTAGCCGTAATACTGGAATACTTGCGAGGATCCCTAGAGAGATGTGAATAAATCCTCCCTGTCGCCCTACAATCATTAAGAGCGTTGTGGGCTCCATCAAAGGTCTCGTCAAAAAGATACGAATAAAGTTTCTCAAGTTTCATGGTGGTGAATAGAATTTTTTTGGTCATTTCGTGGGTACATATCCAATTCACGTCATCCATGAAATCAGTATCAAAACCCGCACGAAAAAACTCACTGCGGAGCACTGCGACATCAAATTTCACATTGTGCCCCACAACTGGGAAACCTTGCTCAAAGAGGGTCTTTATGGAATCATAAACCTCCCTAATAGGAACACCCTCATTATCCACTTGTTCCTGTGTAATCCCATGAATCTCGGTTGCGGCAACCTGCACACCAGGGCACTTTACGAGACTATAATAGTTATCTGCCTCTTCCTCGGTGAATACAACAACAGCTACAGACAGCACACGACTCTGCGAGAACCCCTCAAGATTGGTGTACTTTGCATTCTTGACGGGCACGCCAGTCGTCTCAGTGTCAAACACTAGGAAGGGCGCCATCACTATACTCTAAGGTTGGGTTGTTTTTAATTACATTTTGGACAGGTTTTTTATATTAATATAAGATAATAAAATGTCTGGTGGTGTAGTTCAGCTTATTGCAGTGGGTGCACAAGACGTACATATTATGGGTGACCCCCAGATTTCATTTTTCAAAAGTTATTACAAAAGGCACACAAACTTTGCACAATTCGTCGAAAGACAGACAATACAGGGAAATGTTAAAAACAACGGCATGTCTACAATTAGAATTGAAAAGAGGGGGGATCTTCTGACGTATATGTTCTTGACCGCATTTATAAATAATGCTGTACAGACTATTGCAGACTGGAGCACTATTATTGATAAAATAGAACTTCTCATTGGTGGTCAAGTTATAGATACACAGGATACTACATTCACCGAGGAAATTGCAATAGACACAATGTCCAATACATATACGAAAGGACCTGCAGCTGCTTTACATAGTGGCACAGGAACACAATCAGAATTTTATCCGCTCCGATTTTTCTGTTGTGAGAATTGGCAATCTGCGATACCATTGATTGCTCTGCATTATCATGAGGTTGAGTTGCGAATAACTTGGGGTCCCGGTGCAGAGGGTTATTCTATTCAATTTGCAGGTAATTTTATTGCGTTGGGTGATGAAGAAAGGCGTCTTTACATGGATACCCCCACCCGGGACATTTTAATTTTCCAAATTCAGAAGAGTATTCCAACGGGAGAAACTATACAGGATTTAAATTTCAATCACCCCGTAAAGTTTCTAGCAAGCAGTAATTTATCATCAACCTCTTCCAATCCACTAACTTCTCTTACAAACGAAATAAAATTTGAGATTAATGGGGTAGACATAACAGAGTTCAAATCATCCGCTCCATATTATACATCCATCCCTTCATATTACCACACACAATACTCAAGGGGAAACTTTACTGCTATTTTTATAAATCCATTTTGTTTGGACACGTCAAAATTTCAACCCTGTGGAACTCTTAATTTCAGTAGGGTGAGTTCTTTCAGGGTGATAAGTCGTGAAGTACTTACCCAACCCATATATGCTGTTAATTATAATATACTTCGTGTTCAAAATGGGATGGCTGGGGTGGTATACGCAAATTAAATATCATAATTTAATAAGTATAAATGTCCGGTAGACGCACGGGTTCTACAGGAAGTTTTATTACTGATGAAATATCAGTAAGTAACAGAATAACAGCAAATATCATAGTTACATCAGAAACATTCGCGGTTGCGAATACAAATCCGGTGGACACTTTTAGTGTTGGTAGCACATTTTTCGTAAAAAACAATCTGAAAAGAATTGTTGTAAAGGGGACTACAAAATCAGATTACTACGATGTGTCAAATGTTTCAACTGATCAGAGTATTCTCGTGAATAACGGAGGGTTTCTGGAGGGAGCCAATGCGGTGACACACAATAAAACCACAGGTGATTTTAATGTCGGAGGGAAACTATCATTTGGCAAGTTAAATGTATTGAGCTCTGCTCAGGACGGACAAATGTTGTACAGCAATGCAGGAATTCTCGAGGGTGCGCCTGTGATTTATGATAGGGTAGGAAACGAAACTGTTATTTCTGGTAGATTAACGGTGAATGGTGCTCTTAGTGTAAGTGGGACTGTTTCTCAGGGGGGCTCTACAAATTTCGTAACAGAACCAAACTTTGAACTTACAAGAGGAGCCCAGAGCAACACAATAAGTGCCTACCTTATAAATAGACCAGACTCAAACATAGCCATAAGCGTTCAAGCTGATAATAGTCTAAACATGTCATACACCACAGATTCGGTAGATGATCCCATATCAATTGATACAACGCAAGATCTCCCCGTTAAAATTCAGGGAACACTTATGGTTTCGGGTGGAACACGTCTATCGCAAATTAATTTTATATGATTATATTATAAATGTCTCTTAATATAACAGGTGATACAATCAATAATATTGTTCAGGTCAACAACGGCGATCTCCAGATTACAAATGCAGCAAACAAAATCATCGCACCCCGTGCAGAAATCACAGCAATTTCGGGTATATCTGCAACCACCACCGCCAATGTTGGTATTGCAAATACTTCACCGGGACATCATCTATCTGTGGGTACGAAATTTTATGTAAATGATGATGGCGACGACACAACCCCAGTGGTCAAAGTCGATGGGCTTCTTGAAGCCAACAAGATTAATTTTGGGGGTTCAGCAACCGATCGCGTGTTCATCTCAGATTCAGCAGGTGCCCTCAGCACTTCTTCAAATATCACATTTACTGATTCCATTGCAACGCTTGCAATTTCAAACAATTTCACAACCGCAACTGCCAACATTTCAGGTGTCTCAAACTTGAACTCCATTGTGGCGGGTACGGCAACCCTTTCAGGTCTCGCTACAATGAATGGTGGTATTGATGTGAATGGTGTTGCAGATGTGTCTGGAGCGGCTACGTTGGGTTCAACACTTTCTGTTGCGGGAGACGCCACCTTTAGTGCCGACGCAAATGTAGCGGGGGTAGCCAATGCAAATTCTCTTGAAGTTGTCGGTCTCGCCACCATGAATGGTGGTATTGATGTGAATGGCACGGGCGACATATCAGGGGATCTCACCCTCGGGTCATCCCTCAGTGTAGCGGGGAGCGCCAACATTGCTGTTGATTCCAATGTAGTGGGGGCTCACCACGTTGGGGGGAACACCATTCTAAATACCCTCACGGCTGGGGGGGCTGCGACAATGTCTAGCACACTTGGGGTGACGGGGGTTACAACACTCAGCGACGCTCTCTCAGTATCTGGACTCGCCACGCTCAATGGGGGTGTCGATGTGAATGGGGTTGCAGACGTGTCCGGTGCTGTCACTCTTCAGTCCTCCGCTAACATTGCGGGGGCTGCAAATGTGAATACCACACTTGATGTCACAGGTGCATCCACACTGGGCTCTCTCACGGTGGGGGGCACTTCCGGATTCACAGGGCAGGCTACATTTAATGCAGCAACCGGTCTTCGTGTTGTGAATGATGCACAGGTTGATGGCAATCTCCAAGTCGAGGGTAATCTCATCGTGAATGGTGACCTCACCGTGGTTGCCACCCAGAACCTCACAATTGAAGATCCAATCACCCTCCTAGGTAACACAAACAGTCTTATTAACGCTGACGTGGGTCACATTATCAAGCGCCCCACCGGCAACTCAAATGTAGCCACATACTGGGATGGCGGTCTCTCTAGATACATGTTTTGTCTCACAGACACCGCGGGTGATCAGACACAGATTACCCCAGATACGGCTCAAAATATTATAGTTGATGTCGTAGGCAACATTAACGCACACGCAAATGTAGAGTGCTCCAATGTGGTGACCCAGCACATTACACTGGGGAGTTCTGCAATTACAATTGAAAACAATGTCATCACATTCAAGTAAACTTATTTTGTCTTTTAATAGTATTAGGATGACAAATCCAACAATAACTGGAGATCCATCATCATCAAATATAAATATTGATAACTCAAACCTTATCGTATCAGGAATAATTTCGGCTATGGAATATACAGGTGACGGGGGTCTCCTCTCCAATATATCTGGGGGGTCTTCAAATCTTCAAGACGTTTCCGATACGGGTAATGTAACATCCAATACCATTATCTTGTCTGGGGGTCTGGTGACCGGAAACGTATCGACCACACTGACCCCCTCCGGGGGGGCTTTGACCTTGGACATGGAGTCAAA
>Ga0181419_1000860_pt1 | contig 10488 bp, 17 predicted proteins | sample 42SPOviralmetaG_FD_130144 | JGI IMG/M metagenome (GOLD analysis project Ga0181419, IMG submission 130144) | Marine viral communities from the oligotrophic San Pedro Time Series (SPOT) site, San Pedro Channel, CA, USA - 42 SPOT_SRF_2013-04-24 | ecosystem: Environmental > Aquatic > Marine > Strait...
CCATTCCTGTGTTTACTGTTTTAATATCACATGGAATGTATTCCATCACATCCACCATAGATAGCCCAGATTTAACCGAACCTCCTGGTGAATCGATATGCATTGTAATGTCTCCAGCTCCCGCAGAGGATAGAAACATTAACTGTGCTTGGACGATTGTAGACATATTATCATTCACAGGTCCTGCGACCCATAACAATCTATCTACCATTAATCTTGAGAAGATGTCCATTTGCGTCATACGCATTTCTCTTTCTTCAAGAATATAAGGTGTCAATGAAGCCTGCTTATTATATAAGTCTAAATTATTAGAACTTACATTATATTCTGACTTAGCGAATCTTTCAAACTCTTTATCTTTTGGGAAGTAATTCATTATATCTGTTTTTTCATTTGTTTGATGAGGTCACATGTTTCGTATTCCTCTATTCTTAAAAAGTAATCCATTGCTTTTCCTAGACACTTTATATAACCCTCTTTTGGTAAGTCCATTTGATATTCAGCTCCTTCGTCATCAACTAATATAGCTAACAATTCATCTTTTGGCTTATTACTTTCTATACGTTCTAATATAAATTCTACAATTCTTCTATAGAAAATATCATACTTGGACATTAATAATTTATCTATATCTTCCCTCAAAACTTTATTAGGGTCAATGTGTATCTTAGGTACCTTACTCATTAGATAACAAAGTATTTGTCAAGAAGTTTTTTATATCCTGCTTTATCTAGGGATGTTGTTCTATCTTCATTAATACTTTCATAAATTTCTTTACAATAAGCCTTTGCATTTTCTGTTAAGAAAACTTTCTCACCATCATAGTCAATAAATGCTTCTTTTATGACAAACGTATGTTCTTTCTCTGGGTCAATCTTTTCTATCTTAATAGAGTCTGCTAAACTAAAATGTCTTTCATAAAAATGTAAGTTATCAGTGAAGTGATAATAGTCACCTAATTGTAGATCTGGATAAGTTTCCAGTAATTTAATATGTACAGATTGTAACAAGAATGAAAAGAAAGGTGCATCAAATGTAAGACCATAGAATATATCATTAGATCTCATTTGAACTTTCATATTTAATTTGTTTTCTCTAATAAAGAAGTTAGAGTACATCGTGCGGACAAAATCTTTATTACCTTCAAATTGAAATTTAGGTTGATTAAAAAACATGATAGCCTGTCTACTATTCTTATCAGCAACAAGCGAATCAATAACCCAACCAAATTGTTCTTTGTTAAAAATTAAAGAACCATAATTAGAATTAATTTCATTTGTACCTGGGTTAGTTAATGTGCCCCAGAAGTTAGAGAATGAGCCAATAAAGTCTACATCTCTATCTTGGTCTAAGTACCATGCTAATTCACCTGCTAAGTATTTCCAATTAAACTTTCTTTTATCAAAGTTTGCAATTGGTTCTTTAGGATCTATAACGAAGTTTGAAAGAATTGACTCTTTAACTTTTAGACCTCTTGGATCTGCAGATTGATTCTGTTCTTCGATATGATTAATAATGTTTATGAATGTATTTGAAAAACTCATGTATTATATTTTAAATAACTATAGTAGTTATATGAATTAAATAAAAAAGGTTTACTTAATAATTAGCTTATCTAGATTCTTGTCTTTTGAGATAACATGTATCTTACCTTCTACTAAGGAGCCATCTAAAATAGCATCAGCAACAACATCTTCAACATACTTTTGAATTGCCCTCTTAATCGGTCTTGCACCATACTTCTGGTCGTAACCTTCTTTTGCTAGAAACTCTTTTGCGTTTTTATTAAACTTAAATGTATAATCTTGTCTACCCATTCTACTAATAAACTTATCAAGTTCAATATCTACAATTCTAATTACATCTTCAGATTTTAATTGGTCGAATAAAACAATATCGTCTAGTCTATTTAAGAATTCTGGACTAAATTTATTTTTTAGTTCTTTCTTAATAATACCATCCATCTTAGCTTGTTCTTCTAACATTGAAGATGATGTAGAGAATCCAATACCAGTTCCAAAGTCTGCAAGCTTTCTTGCACCAACGTTGGAAGTCATTACTATTATAGTATTAGTAAAGTCTACCACCCTACCATTAGAATCTGTTAATCTACCTTCGTCAAGAACTTGAAGTAAAGTATTAAAAATATCTGGATGTGCTTTTTCAACCTCATCGAATAAGACTACTGAATAAGGCTTACGTCTTACTGCTTCAGTTAATTGACCACCATCATCATGGCCTACATATCCTGGAGGAGCTCCAATCAATCTAGATACATTAAACTTTTCTTGATACTCTGACATGTCAATTCTAATCATTGCATCAGTATCTCCAAACATATATTCTGAAAGTGCTTTAACAGTTTCTGTTTTACCAACTCCAGTTGGACCTAAAAACATAAATGAACCAGTGGGTTGTTTTGAAGATGCAACTCCAGTTCTAGATCTTTTAATTACTTTAGCTAAAGCCTCTACAGCCTTGTCTTGGCCTATAATAGACTTCTTAATATAATCAGCCATTTGCTTAATCATCTTCATGTCATCGGCGCCTAAGCGCGTGACAGGAATACCTGTTTGCATAGATACGGTTTCACAAATATCATCGATAGTTACTTGTCTCTTTTTAGTTTTTAAACCAGCTTCCCATTTTAGGGTCTCTTCTAAGATCTTAGCTTCTAGGCTAATTTGTTCATCTCTAAGTGCAGCAGCAACTTCATAATCTTGCTTCTCTACAGACTCTTTCTTTTTAACTTTAGTTAGTTCACATTCTTTTTCAAGTTGCTTTATACGTGCCGGAACTTTAACCTCTAGTAAGTGCGTTCTCGCCCCTGCTTCATCTAGTAAGTCAATAGCTTTGTCCGGTAATTCTCTTGATTTAATGTATCTTTCAGACATTCTTACACAGGCTTCTAAAGCTTCTTCAGAATATTCTACTGAATGGTGCTCTTCATACTTGTGTTTAATTCTTGTAAGTATTTCGATTGACTCTTCAACTGTTGGTGCATTAATGAATACCTCTTGAAACCTTCTGGTTAGAGCTCCATCGTCTTCTATTGATTCTCTATATTCATCAAGTGTAGTTGCTCCAATACATTGTACGGACCCTCTGGCCAATGCTGGTTTAAGAATATTTGAAGCATCAAGTGCTCCACTAACTCCACCTGCTCCAACGATAGTATGTAATTCATCAATAAAGACTATTACATCATCTGCCAGCTTAAGCTCTTCTACAATATTCTTCATTCTCTCTTCAAATTCACCACGATACTTAGTACCAGCAACAATGGTTGTCATATTTAAAGAAATCAATCTCTTGTTTAAAAGAACTCTAGCAACTTTCTTATTTACAATTCTCTGTGCAATAGCTTCTACAATAGCAGTCTTACCTACACCTGGATCTCCAAGTATAATTGGATTATTCTTTTTACGTCTTGCAAGGATCTGGCAAATTCTATAAATTTCACGATCTCTTCCGATAATAGGGTCGAGCTTTCCTTCTTGTGCTGCTTTAGTTAAGTCTTCACCAAACTCATCTAGGAATGGTGTTGCCTTTTTCTTTGCTGGGAATCGCTTCCCTTTTTCGTTTTCGTATCCGTCCGCTATGGGCATATTCTTAATGTTTTATTAATACAACTATTATATAATAAATAGTCTAATTGTTTATTAGTTTGCAATATTATCCGCAGCATATACTCCAGGCAATAAGTCTGGTTTATATCTACATCTGAATCCAAATCCACTAACATAACCTACAGCTGCTTTAACTAGCTTATTAGATTTTTTAGCTGGATCTATATTATAGTCTAAATCAATTGTATCTATCTCAATTCCGTGTTCGCGTAGATACAATGCAACCTCAACAGATTTTTCACATTCCATCCATAGTCTAGTCCACATATCTTTTATTTCAGTCATAACCTCTTTTTTATAGATAACATGACATCCTGTAGAAGATACATGAAAGACTAAAGTTGTGGCATAAGTAGTTTTGCCGTTTCTAGTTTGAGAGTCACAACCCATATACATTTTGACATTATGGTATTTGTGGTCTTCTAAGTATTGTTTAACGTATGGAGCTAATTCAAACTGTGGAGCGCCTGTTAGTTTTTTGAATTTCATTAAGTTATGTATTATTAGTAGTCCCAAGCGTCATCTTCGTACTCTTCTGGTTTGTCTCCCCATGAAAAAGAATCATATTCATTATCATCATGATCTACGTCTGGTTGGTCTTTAGGATCTAACATTAGTTTGATAGTTTTGCTTTAATTGTTGGATGGTATTGATAACCTAATAAGTAAAAGTCTTCCCATTGAATTTTATCCAATGTACCATTCAATGCAGCTTTAAAATTAATGTTTGACATAAGCTTGACATCTGGAAGTGGGAATGGTTCTCTCTTTGTTTGTTCGATTGCTTGCTCTACGTGATTCTTATATAAATGAACATCACCGAAGTTTCCAATTAATTCATCTGGAATTAAATCACATTCTTTAGCAAGCATCATAAGTAGTAAACCATAAGAAGCAATGTTAAATGGAAGTCCTAAGAAAGTATCTACTGATCTTTGGTTCCACATTAGTGAAAGATACTTACCATCTCTAACATAGCACTGAAAGCCATAGTGGCATGGTGGTAAAACCATTTGGTCTAACTCTCCTACATTCCATGCGTTAACCATGTGTCTTCTAGAATCAGGATTTTCTTTTATGTCATCAATAAGTTTCTGAATCTGGTCAACATAAACAGGTTCTACATTTCTATCATAATTAAACCAGCCCCTCCATTGTTTACCATAGACAGGCCCTAAGTCTCCCCATTCTTTATCTTGACCCCTTTTAACCTCTTCAATAAATTGTTTTTTATCTGCAACATCACCACCTTTTTCATAATGTTTTTGTACAGATTTTCTATATGCCGCGTAAGCATCTCCATCCCATATATGGCAATTATTATCTAATAAGAATTTAATATGAGTATCTCCTTTTAAAAACCAAAGTAGTTCTGTGATTAAAGTTTTCCATGCCATCTTTTTTGTGGTTAATAGAGGAAAACCATCTTTCATGTTATGACGAATTTGTCTACCAAATACAGAATAAGTTCCTGTACCGGTTCTATCGTCTTTCGAGGTACCATTAACTAGAATATCATCTAGCAACTCGAGGTACTGTTTATCTAAATTGTTCATAAGCAGCTAAAGTATCTATCTCCTCTATCACAGAGGAATGTTACTACATCTCCACCTGGGTTTACAGATTGAATATATTTTTCTGCTGCTAGAATATTTGCACCAGCAGAGATACCAACAAATAGGCCATGTGTTTTTGCTAGTTCTCTTGCTCGTGCCTTTGCATCTTCTGTACTAATTTGTTGAATGTAGTCTACATTATCCATACTAACTAAGAATTTACTACCATCACCAATTCCTTGAATACCATGTAATCCAGGTTCTCCACCTGACATTACTGCAGATTCTGCAGGTTCTACTGCTACCATCTTCATATCTGGAAATTGGGGCTTCATTCTTTCATGGCATCCCATTAGGGTTCCACCGGTTCCAGTTCCAGTAACCATTGCGCTAATTGTTCTCTTATTGTCTACTGCCCAATTTAAGATTTCTTGACCAGTTGTAAATGAATGAGCTTCTATATTATGTTTGTTTCCAAATTGATTGCAGTTAAACCAACCATTCTGTTCACATAGTTCATCTCTAATTTCTATAGCTCTATCAAAGTTACCTGCTTCAACTTCAATTAATCTTGCTCCATAATATTCTAGAGTTTGCTTTCTTTCCTTTGACATATTGTCAGGCATTACAATTACACAAGTTAAACCCATACTTGCAGCTAACCATGCAAAACTAACTCCCATGTTCCCACTTGTTGCTTCACATATAGTATCAAACCCTTTTGATTTTGGATCTTGTACTTTTAATATCCAGCTTGCTGGTCTATCTTTTATAGATCCAGTCGGATTCATTAATTCAGCTTTAGCATATAGACCATTACTGATTTTAATCATTGGGGTATTGCCAATATAGTTGGTTAATTCCATTTCGTTATATAGTTGTAAGTTGGGTAATATTTATTCTACTAAAAACGGAAACAAAGTTTCATCTTGTGAGTACAATAAATATACTTTATGAAAACCTTATTATACTGGTTTGACGAAGAGCGAGAAATGATCTATTTCTCTAACGGTCACCAGTCCTCTGTAGCGAACGGTGGATATTTCTTTTGGAAGATAGACGGCAAGTCTGTCTTTTTTCATGAAGATATGGTTGACCTGCAAAATAAAACTGGATATATATTTAAACACAGAGATCTATGAAAGATAATAATTGGATTTACGTTGACGAATATAGAAGACGTGACGAAGACAATAACAAACATCAATTATACTTTGAAGGAAAATGGATCGATATTAAAACAGGATTAACACGCGATGACTTGGATTAGACACGACTTCGAGAGAAGTATGAACAAACATTTAAACGAAGAGAAAGAAGTAAAACTTAAGGTTGATAATTCTGGCTACGTTCGTATGCTTAATTGGTTTAAAAAGAATACAGATCTTTTAGAACCGCATAATTCAGGTACAGTATCTCCGGATTCTGGTGTTAAACATGCTGATAAAACTAAAGCTCTACAAAAGGCTGGTTTAGATACTTCATTCCCTTATGGTTATTGTTATCCTATTTCGCAGTTTGTATTTTATAGTCTTGGTGGTTATGATTCTGAATATGATCTAAGATTAATCAAGGAAATCAAATTTGAATTCAAAGGTAAGCGTGGTCAAACAACACACTGGTTTATACAACATAAAACTTCTGGTAGAATCATTGATTTAACTATTGAGCAGTTTGATAGAATACCTAACTTTAAAATTGAAGACTTATTTAAAGATTCTAGAAGAGCGAACTTAGGTTTCCCTTATTATAGAACTAAAGGTTCTGGTAAAGTTGAATTCGATCATACTCCTCCTTGTCTACAAACTCTTAAGCTATATGACAGATATAGAGAAGATGTTGGTCAAATTAAAGGCCTAGAGAAATACTGGTCTGCAATGAATTATGCATCTGAAAGAAGAAAGGGAGATGAGAATAAACCCCTTACTGAAATGTATGATTCTAGAGAAATGTCTTCTTTAGATGAAATCGTTAGAAGATACTGGAGATAATTACTTTCCGCTAGCAGATCTGCTAGTACATTTATAGCACAAAACTCTAGTTACCTCTTCAGGTACATTTACAACTTCTGTGCATGGTCCATCAAGTGGAGCAAACTTTACATATTTAGAAGTTTCCAAATCACTATTTTGACATAACATGTTTTTATATTGACCTACAGTTCTTCTTTTACTTAGCTTTGACTTCCTCATCTTGTTCTTGTTTAATTGGATTAGTGACATCTAATTGTGCTGCCAACTTCATTAGCTCTTTAAATGCAAATTGTTTATTGTCATCATTACCCATTTCAATAAACTTAATTAAAGAGGCCATGTGAGCTACCCATGTCCATTTCATCTCTATTGTACTAGTTGTTTCTTTATTTTCTTTTGCCATTATCTTTTATTTATTTCGTCAATTTTTTCAGGTGTTAAAGCTTTTAAGAATTCTATGTATAATTCGATACATGTTTCTACATCTTCTTTATGTGCCATTTCAACTGTGGAATGCATATACTTAAGTGGCATACCTAAAATTGCAGTAGGAGTATTCTCTAGAAAGAATGCAACTGTATCATTGCCATAGCTACCGACATGGTGTTGTAGCGGAATTTCTTTATCTGCCGCTACTTCTTTTAGCATATTTAGAATACCTCTATGATTTTGACTAGCATATTCTAATGATGGACCTTTACCACCTTCAACTGGGCCATGTTTTGCTAGATCCATTTTAGGAGTTGCGGTATTATGGCAAACATCAGTTACCAAGGCTAGATCTGCTTGTAATTCTTTAGCTATTTTCTTCGCGCCAAATAAACCAACCTCTTCTTGCACTGAATTTACTACATATAAATCATAAGGTAAGCCAATTGAGCGGTCGTGTAGTCTTCTTACTACTTCAGCAATAATATATCCTCCAATTTTGTTATCCAGTGCTTTACCTACATAGTAATCACCCATCTCTTGTAGAATATCATCAAATGTAATTAGACATCCAATCTCAACTCCAGCTTCGTTTACCGCTTCCAAGCTATCAAATCCGCAATCGACCCATAATTCATGATCGGCATAGCCTAAGTCTTTTCTTTTTGCTCTGGTATGAATTGCTGGCCAACCGAAAACTCCTGGTACTTTTCTACCATCATGAGTATGTACTAGAACAGTCTTACTTGGAGCTATCATATTGTCACTGCCACCATGTTTTCTAACTCTAATCATTCCATCTTTCTCAATATTAGTAATAATCCAGGCAATTTCATCACAATGAGCTTCAATTACTACTTTATTAGCGTGTTTTCTAGTTCCAGTACTACCTGGAATCAAACCATAGCAAGTACCATAGGCATCTTGTTTAGTTTCACTACAAAAATCTGAAATATAGTCTTGCCAAACGTCTTGGCCCTCTCCCTCTTGCGCTACTGGAGCGTACGAATTCAAATACTTGTATAAAAATTGTTCTTTATTCATATTTTAAAATCTATATGTTAAACCTACTGATACAAAAAACCCACCAGTAACCAAGGCAACAGTATTTGGGTTAAATATATTTGGGTCGTTTATCTTTTGTTTATGCCATATCATATTAGCACCAGACATTGTCATCATACTGATACCTCCTATTATTGCTATTTTCTTCATATTATTTTATTATATAAGAGCTTCCGCCATCCCATGGAATCCATGGTAATTCTTCCCGGTGACCATTCCAGCCACTGAACCATTTCTCATTATCAATATTTTCAAATTTTCTTTGGTATGTAATTAGATAATTATCTGGTTTTAATGCATCAACTAATTCTTCTCGCCATGCTAGTGTTAATTCACTTAATGCCCATGTTGAAATAAAGAGAGTCTTTTTATTTGTATTCTCTTTAACTGGTTTAGTTGTCCACTTAACATTAGGAAAATCTCTTAGGTTTCTTTTTTGTATCTCTTGTACTTGTGGCAGATCAACAATAATATATTCACCTTTAAATCCCATTAGGTTAATAAACTTACACATATCACCACAGCCTCCACCAACTTCTACTATTCTATCAAAATCTTTTAGATCTTTTCCTGTTAATTTAAGGTATCTATAATAGTGGTGGTTTGATTTAATCATTCAAGTAGATGTAATAATTTCACCTAAGTTCCAAGTATATTTTTTGTAGTTATTATAGTTCGAGAAAGCACTGGCATCTGGAGTCATTGCTAATGCCCATTTTTTAAAGTCTTTACCACCTTTATTTTTTAGCCAATGGTAAATCTCGGCAGCATATCCGTAATACTTTGAGTGAAATTTAGTTTCAAAGAGGGGCAACTTCTGTATAATGTTAACATCCCTCCAACATCTCTTGTCTTTTAAATCATTAAATTCTACTTTTAGTTGAATCATTAAATCATCCCAAGTCTCGTTAGTTTCTAAAGCCATATTATTCTGAATGTTTTTTATCGTAATAGTCTTTATACTCTTGTAGATAGCCTAGGGCTAATTCCATTTTAATCTTATAGACATCTCCGTCACTTATACCTTCGCTATCTCCAAAGTCGGCCCATCCAACTTCATGGAGTGCAGAAACCACTGAGTCGTGGAAGTTATTGCCGACGACATTATCTAAACGATCCGCGACCGCCTTGACTTGTTCTCTTGTTAATGTTGTTATCATAATACCTCTGCGCTTTTAACATCACTAGCTATTTCCAGTATTTTATTAATAAATGACTTCGGGTGTTTTACTTTATCATAGTCGCGATGGCTCCCATTATGGAAGAACACCCTCACAGTGCTACCACCTGGTTTGTGGCTGAGTGGATTAGTGCGATAGTCATCTCCTACTTTCATTGAGTTCTGTTTAGTCTTTATAGTCTAAAAGCCTCAATAGTTTCATCTAGGAAATTTTAGTTCAGTCAAGTTCCGCCTTGGAAATTTTTTGAATCCGCGCGCCACATCAAGGGAAATTTTACCACCAACTCTATTACAACCATAGGGGCCATAGCCAGAAAAACCTCAGTGACTTCACCAAGGGTGCGGGCGCTGTGGCTACTCTACTGCCGATAGGCCTCGGAGGCACTCATAGGAATGCCCTAGCAAATTTCCCTAAGTCCTCTAAGTCCTCTAAGTACCTAATGGTTATACCCAAAGGTTATTGTAATAACTCATAGTAAGTATCATTACGCTTATGAACCCATCTTAGCTTAGATGCTCTACACAGTAAGTAAAGTTTAGTATCATTTGTTTAGAGTGCTCTGCACCCTACTGAGAATTTGTGAGCGCGCGCGACCGCTTTTTAGAGCGGCCGTAGTTTGGGACTACCTCGAGGGTAAAACGGTACTTCCCCCGGGG
>Ga0181419_1000864_pt1 | contig 10474 bp, 4 predicted proteins | sample 42SPOviralmetaG_FD_130144 | JGI IMG/M metagenome (GOLD analysis project Ga0181419, IMG submission 130144) | Marine viral communities from the oligotrophic San Pedro Time Series (SPOT) site, San Pedro Channel, CA, USA - 42 SPOT_SRF_2013-04-24 | ecosystem: Environmental > Aquatic > Marine > Strait...
GTAGCTATTAGTAAAGTAAGTGGTGAAACCATACCCATGACCAGACCTATACAGGATCAGTTTGATGAGGTTAACTACGCAGCAGCAGACAAAGCGTGTGGTGTGGTGTATGATAATAAATACTACCTTGCAGTACCTACAGGGTCTAGCACAGTACCTAACAAGATTTTCGTATTTAACTTACTTACAAGCACTTGGACTAGCGTTGACTCCTACCCAGCAATGTCAGGTAGTCTAGCATTTCATGTAGATGATTGGGTAATCTGCTCGCATGGATCTGCACCAACAAGGCGTAGATTATTCGCATGTAACGACACAGGTTGGTACTTAATGGAAGAAAACTCCATTGATGATAGTGGTCGCAAGATAGGTAGTACAAGCGAGTCAGGCACAACTGCAATTGCAGGTAAGCTTGTCACACGATCATACACCTTTGGAGATATTAGCGTGAAGAGTTGGAAGCGTGGACAGTTAGGTGCAAACACAGTTAATGCAGATGCATTCAACATCAAGGTCAATACACTCGATCCAGACGCAAGCACCACAGTATTAAGTCATACCGCAGATGGCACAGAAGAAGCGCTCTTCCGCTTTGGTACGGGTCGTACCCGTGGATATGGTGCAGAAGTTGAGATTAATGTCACAGCAGGCAGACCGAGTTTTAGGCATGTTAGCTTGGAAGCAATTGGGGTAGGGGCAAATGCAAGAAGGGAGGTTGCATAGATGGCAATCACCGCAACAGTTACACGTGGATTTACTTTTGCCACGGGCGTAGATGTATCGGCTGCATCACTTAACCAACTAGGTGAACCAACAGTCACCATCAACGAAGGAAATGTAAACATCACAGGTGGCACAATTAGTGGTCTATCCTCACCCATTGCGATTGCAGATGGAGGCACAGGAAGTGCAAATGCAGGGGCAGCAAGGACTGCACTTGGACTAGGTACAGCAGCCACACAAGCAACCTCTGCATTCCTACAACCAAGCAATAACCTATCAGATGTATCAACCGCTGGCACTGCACGCACAAACTTAGGACTAGGCACAGTTGCCACCCAAGCGAGCAATGCAGTTGCTCTGACAGGTGGCACGATTAGTGGAACAATAATGACATTAAAATCATACGATGTAGCTGGTGTGCCAAGTGCATCTCCCGCCGGGCAAATGATCTACGTAACAGATGGAAACGCAGGTGCAGCCACAGTCGCAGTGAGCGATGGATCTGCATGGAAAGTGGTCGCATTAGGAGCGACAATTAGTACATGAATATTTTAGAGCGAGCTAAGAAGTTTTACGAGGAATGTGAATTGAATATGTTACAGGATATATCTGCTTACATGGCTCATGGTTATGTTCATAAGACTCCTGAGAGTTTTATATTAGCTAAAACTGTAAATAGTAAACTTGATATTCATCCTCAGAATCAATGGGGCATAAAAGACCCAAACGCATGGTATGTACATTGTGCAATTGGTGATGATTGGATCGTGGATTGGATTGAACTAATGCCTTATCCATTACCACTTGTGGGATGGATGAGACATTTAAAAAAGAAACCTGTAAAATTTTACGATATAGAAACAATTCTTAGGAGGAGATAACAATGGGAAGTAGTCCAGACATAAATTATCCAGCGCAGCCAAGTTATGGCGAAGGCATGGCAGACGCACTTAAAGCACAAGTAGAATTACTTACAGGCACAGGTGACTTTGCAAGTACAGGTTCGCTTGAATCCTTGCTTCCACTCGAAGAATCAATTCGTAAGAAGACTGCGCAGACAGACACAGATATTCTGAGGCAGACTCTGCTAGGTGGCACTACAGGTGGAGGAGAGCAAGAGGTAACTTATGATGATGATGGGAGAATAGAAATTGGAAGAGAGGAAGCACCTGGATATGAGATTAAGCAATCATTGCGACACTATGAGGGAGGTAAACTTGTAGAAGGTTTTAGTCAATATAAAAGTAATGTCATAAGATTAGAACTATATTCACCTGAAGGTGAACTATTAACATTTGTAGAAGAAACACCTGTTGGTAACACTAAAGATACTCAAGCATCTTTTGATATTTCAGAAATGAGTAAAACTCTTAATGAAAGAGTACAAACTTTAGAAGGCGTTCCAGAAGATTTCAAGAATCAACTGAATAATAATGTTGAAAATAGTGGGTACTACACAGGTACTTCAGAAAATGTAGGTACGGAAACTGCTGGAGGTTCTGGTTTTTCTAGTTTTAGAATACCTAAAAGTCCAAGTTTTAAAATCGGAGGAGGTGAAGGCGCACCAATCTACGCAAAAGACACAGATGGCAACATAATACAAGATGCCACAAAAGCAGGCACAACAGAAGTAACCACACTACCCACCCAACGCCAAGGTGATGGCATGGTTGACCTGCTTGGTGACAAGCGTAATGTGCAAAACACAGTTGCGAAAGAAGTTACTAAGACAAAAGGAGGGTATAAGCAGACAGGAACAAGAAGAGGTTTGGCTGGTCAGCAAGAAACATATTCAATTTTTGATGATCAAGGTAATGAAATACAAAGCGGTTTAACTTTAACAGAAGCAAAAAGCCAAAGTGGTGATACAGAAGCAACTTCTACGACTGAAACTGTATACGAGCAAGCAGACTCAGGCAGACAAGCTGGATTTGATGAGAGTGGTAACTTCTTAGGTTTATCTGCGTATGGCGAGGACATACAAGCAGGTAACTTGTCTCGTCAACGAGAGCGTGATTTGCAAGATGTTGCTCGTTTATCTGGTACATACCAGGACATCATGGAAGACTACAAACCTGGCACTCAAGAAGCTCTTGAGTCTGCTAGGTCAGTACTAGAATCACAAAAAGATTCACTTACGGGAGCAGGGGCAATTGGTGGGCCACAAGGTATAACTGACCCACTATCACTAACAAGCAAGGGATTTACCGCAGCACAAAATACCACACCTGTTGACCTAAAGACAGGCACTTCCTTTACAGGTGCATCTGTTGCAGATCCAATGTCCTTAACTGCAAAAACAGGATACGATGAATTAGCAGATATTACCGGGCAAAAGCTAACTGCTGGCACAACATACAATCCAACTGCAAATGTAACAGGTAGTGGTTACACCGCAGCACAAGCAGCAGACCCATTAGCCTTAAGTGCAGCCACATCTTACGATCCTTCTGCTGGCGTAGAGGGTAGGGGGTATAGTGCAGTTGCAGGCTTAGATGGTGGACGTATTGAAGCAGATAGTTTGCGTGCTAGATTAATGGCAGATGCAGAGGCTGGACTTGACCAAGGACTTACAGATCGTGAGGAGCGACAAATTGCAGAAGCTGCTCGTGCAAGATCAACCATGATGGGTAGAACATTTGATCAGTCAGGTGCAATTGCAGAGGCAGAGGCAAGGGTTGCTGAAGACAACGCACGCAAAATGCAGAACCGAGCATTTGCACAATCTGCACTTGGACAAGAAGCAGGGTTACAACAATCTGATCTTGGGCGTGGCTTGCAAGCTGCCATGCAAAACCAAGCAGCACAAAACCAAGCACTTCAGTATTCTTCTGGGCAAGACATGCAAGCACAACTTGCCAACCAAGCAGCAACCAACCAGGCATTACAAGCTGGTATGGCAGCAGGTTTGAGCCAAGAAGCATTAGCTGCACAACAGAAACAAGCACAAGAGTTTGCCAACCAACAAGCAAGTAACCGAGCATCAGAGTTTGGTTCTGCTCAAGCATTGAATGCTGCACTTGCAAATCAACAAGCAAGTAATCGTGCAGCAGAATTTGGTGTGCAAGCTGGACTAGGACGGGAACAAGCACAGGCAGGCTTTGCACAGCAAGCTAACCTAGCTAACTTAGCAGCAGAGCAACAAAGGCGAGAAAGTGGTTTGCAAGCTGGTCTAAACCAAGAGCAGTTGAGAGCAAACATGGCACAGCAAAAAGCAATGGCAGATGCTGGCTTTACTCAACAAGCTCGCGCAATGGGATTAGAGGCTGGACTTACGCAAGAGCAAGCAGAGGCACAACTTAATCAGCAGCGCTTAATGGCAAATCAGCAGTTTAGCCAGGAGGCAAATAAGTATGGTGCGCAAGAAGATATGCAAGTTCAGCTAAACAACTTAGCTAACCAAATTTCAAATTACCAATTTGAGACAGGCGCGCAAATGGATGCGGATCGCTTAAATGAACAACTCAAGCAGTCAGGTATTCTTGGTTACATTCAAGCTGCCGGTGGACTTGCAGCATTAGAAGACTCATCCACCCTTGATCCATTCCAAGCAGTACTTGGCAGAGGAGGAGGAGGAAGCTTGCAAGCCGGGCAATCTGTATTTGGACAAGCTGGCTATGGACTTAACTCAGGCCCTGCATATTTGAACCCAGAGAGTGGACTAGGATACATACAGAATCAAGCAACTAACGCAGCCAACATGTACAATGCACAAGTAGCAGCAGATGCAACTAAGACTGCTGGTATATATAGTGGACTTGGTTCACTTGGTGGTGGCTTGCTAGGTGGGGCAGGTGCTGCTGCAAGTGGTGGAGCTACATTACTTGGTGGATTCTGCTGGGTAGCACGTGAAGTATATGGTGAGCATAATCCAGCATGGTTGTTATTCCGTAAATGGATGCTGAATGATTCACCATCATTATTTAGAAAAGCCTACATAAAATACGGAGAACGCTTTGCAAACTTCATATCAGACAAGCCAAGATTAAAAGCAAGAATCCGTAAGTGGATGGACTCAAAAATAAGGAGATAAATATTATGGCAAGAAAACCATTCTTTAGCGGAAATTACGGATCAGCGCTAGCACGGGTCGATACTCGACCCATTATGGAAGCAGGGCGTGCGCAAGGGCAAATGTATGCCAATATGGGGCAGCAGATTGGAGGCATGATTCAGCAGTATGGGCTTAACAAAGAGAAGCGTGCAGAACTGACAGGTGAGATTGAGGCCATGCTTCCGCAATACATGGATTCATTTACTAGCACAGGTAATGAGGTAGATGATAAAAAGAATTTCCAAAGACTAGAAAAGTTTAGCAAGGGAGATATGAGCATGGCAGACCTTAAAGGTCTAGCTGGCGAGCTTGCTATGAAGGATAAGGTTGAGGCTAGAGCTGCGCAGAATGAAGCACGCACGATTGCTAACGAGATGGGTAGAGTAAATCTAGATATAAATAAGCAATTAAAAGATACACAGATACAACTAGGAAAAGACAAAGGTGTTATATCTCGACTTGCAACGGATTTAGCAAAAGAAACAAATCCACAAAAGAAAGAGTTACTGCAAGCTCAGATGTCAGATGCAATTGCTAATCTTGGTCTTGGTGATCAAAGGAGAGAACTTGAAAGGGCAACTATAGGTGCTGCATCAGATAATTTGGACTACAAAACAGACGCAGAAAAGCAAGCGGCTTTACTTAGCTCTGCAACAAGTAAAGCTAACATTGGATTAGTTGAACCAAGGGCTGAAGCTACTGAAGCAGCACTTGAAACTTCTGTGATGCAAAATGAACAGAAACAGAGTCTCATGCCTGGTGACACAAGCCTAGCAATTAAAAAGCAAAACCTTAATTCTAAAAATATCGATACTGAAAACTTTTTAATTGATGCATTTGGTGGCGCAAAAGGTAAAGCTGATTTTGACTACCAAGGTGTAAAGCTAAGTAGGAAGAGTTTTAAAAAAGGATTAGATTATTTAGATGCAAAAATTGACTATACTAATTACCTATCAACTGCAAAGAATGTTCCCGTTGATACTAAAAAGCAATATGCATCTCTTGTTTCACATTCTGGTAAAATATTAGATACTACTGTTGAAGATCCTGAAACAGGAAATCCAATCACATTTGAAAAATATATGGAAATATCAAACGATGGTGATGCACGCTATCCATTAACAGGAGACGGTTCGGGTGCAGCAGGTGTATTATATGGCAACTATTTGAGCGCACAAAAACAAATAATCGATTTTGGAAAAACCATACAAGTGCAAGTTGATGATGGGCAAGGTGCAGGTGGTAGTCCAGCACCTACAGGGTCAACAATGAATGTTGGTAATATGCAACCGCAACAAGCAATGCAAGCTTTGCAAGATCGTATAGGTGAGATTAGAAGTCAATTGCCACAACTTAACGCACAAGAGCAACAACTTGGGCAACCTGGTCAAATGACTACAACTGCCTTTGATACTTCGCCATTTGGCAATACCAACACACCATTGGCAGTAAGACCACAGACTATTAGTGATGTGCAGAACTCTAATATTCCACAACAAAGATCAGACTTGATGGCAGAACTTCAGCAACTTGAGGCAAAAAGACAAGAACTACAAAATCAATTCGGAGTAAGATAATGGCAATACGCACAATGTCACTTGGTGAGGCTCTTGAGAATGGCTATGAAGTTATTGGGCCAGATCCAATCTATCGGGAAGAAGCAACAGGTTTTGAGACTGCAATAAGCATTGGCCTTGAAGTTGTTCCTGCAATTCTTGGTGGAATATACGGAGGTTTACCAGGTGGTGCAGCCGGATCTGCTGCTGGTAATTACCTATCTCAGCAATACCGCATAGGCAGAGGCTTGCAAGATGATGTTGGACTAGGAGAACTTGGAGCAGCAACTGTGCTTGGTGGTGTAGGAGTAGGTAGGCTTGCTGGTATGGGTGCAGCAGGGAGAACCGCAACACGGGCAGCACAGGGTGCAGGTTTAGCAGGGGCAGAGTTAACTGCACGCACATTCATTGATGAAGACCGCGCACCAACACAGGAAGAGATTGCAACCACACTCCTGTTTGGTGGTGTGTTTGGTGGTGGATTAGGTGCGGTAGAAGCTAAGTTCTTAAAGGATTTAGGTCTACCTGCGGAAGAAGGGCAAAAGCGTTTAGAGTTTAAAGAAGCAGTACAAGAGCAAGTTAAAGAAGCAGGTGGTGCAAGTAATTACGAGGTAGGCAGACCTGTAGGCTTTTTTACATTTCGTGACCCACAAGGTAACTTTACATTTAGAGACCCAGATTACCCACAGTTACAAACAAGATTAAATGTTTTACCGCAATCTAAATTTCCAAATGCAGGGATGGATTTAGGGTTACCAAATAAACAAAAAGGCGAAATCATTGAGGTAGATGCAATACCTGTAGAAGACTATGCAGAAGGTTTACTTAGTGGTATAGAGAATAAGCTATTACTTGAATCAGAGGACATGATTAAGGGAATATCCTCCGGGCAAGAGTTAACTCCAGAGATGCAAAATTTGCGAAAAGCTTTTGAAAGTAAACTAGCATCTGACAATGAAATCTTCACAGGCGTAAATCCAATTGTTGCAAAAGGTAACATTGGTGACACACGGAGGTTGAGGGAGATTGACGAAGAGTTGGCAAAACTAAATCACCGAGGCAGTGCAGGTGAACAAGGTGATATTGCATTAGGTCTGAGAAGACCTCCTACTGTTAATCCTAATTTAACAAAGTTGAATGACGATGCTTTCGATGCTGTTGAAATAAAAGCTAGAAAAGAACTAGATAAGCTCGAAGATAATTACTTCAATCAAGGAGGAATGGAGCAGAACAATTTAGGATTAAAAAGAAAACTAGCTGCTGCACAAGATGCTTATTCTGCTGTTGAGTTAGAAAAATTTAGAAGGCAAATAGCCGGAGAAGAACCTTGGTTTATTGCTTCTGAGTTTAGGACATTAGCAGGAGGCACACAAAACGCTGAGACTGTTTTTAAATTAGCATTACTTGGAGAGACAGTTAAGAAAAGGGGTATCCAACAAGAATTATTTGATGAATTAAATGCCAATGTGGGTAAAGATATCAACGCACAAGAGGTATTTGCTGACCAAATAAACAAAGCAAAACTTGCTACAGAAAGATTTAAGAAAAAGAATCTAACACAAAAAGTACCATTATCCAAACAACGCAAGCAACTAGAGAAAGAAAAGCGCGCGTTAGAACGGAAGCATAATATTGTACAAAATGTATTGCTTGGTGGCGCAGGGGTTTCCGCTGCTGCTTCCATGTTTACAGAGGATGAAGAAGCTAGTGGTAGCAGTCTAGCAATGGCAGGTCTTTTAGGCTTTTTCGGTATTAAGAAAAGCAAGAAAGTAACTGAGGCGTTAGCAAAAGGCGCTAGAAAGGGTGAAGCTAAAAACGCAAGCGATGAAGCAATCCGTGCGAAGGGTGGCACACCTGAACCTGATCCTGAACCAATTGGAAGAGCAGCAGTAGAAGCAGAAAGAAGGCAAGCAGCAGGTGATAGAATACCAGCTAAAAGAATTGCTCCTATAGATGACATAAAAAGATTTTATAGTGATGAACTTATCAAGCAACTTGAAGAAACCAATGATCCAAATATACAAAATATTTTTGCTGAAGAACTTTCTGAACGAGCAAGTAGAAACACTCCAAGAGGAAGAGCATTAAAAGAAAAGCTATTCAGAATTGCTACTACAGATAGTAAAATTAGTGATGAAACATTTGATATTGTTAATAAAGCTAGAGACACTCCACTTGGCACACAAAAAACAAATCCAGATGTTCGAGGGGTAAGCAACTCAAATAAGTTTCAATTGGCACAGGCAGCACAGAGCGGAGACGAAGCAGCACTGCAAGAAATTCGCAGACGTGCTGCAAAGAATCCACGAACTAAAAAGTTTTTTGAGAAGGAAGGTTTAATCACAGGCTTGCTCACCACAGGCACAGGTGCAATTGCACTTCTTGAAATGATGGAGGATGATGATGATAGTGTATCTCGTGCGTCCTTGGGTGGGTTTGAGCTTCTTACAGCTTTGGCACTAGGCACGCTAGGATACAGAGGAGCAAAGAAATATATTAAGAGTGCAGAGTTTAAGAAAGCAAAGGCACAAATAAAAGCTAATCCATCTGCTGCTGAACCAGATATTATTAAGCAAGCTCGCATAGATCAAACTTTGGAAAGAAACGCTTTTGCACCCCCGGGTGAATTTAAGGAGGCAATGAAGTCTGCACAGGACTTTGTACGTAACGCTCTTCAACCAATGAGTCGTACTCTTAAAAATATTAACAAAGCATTACCTGCTGTATTTAGAAAGCACGAGGGAGAGATTGCAACGAAGACACGTAAGTACATGGACAAGGTTTCACCTTTCATTGTGTCCATGACTAAGCGTTTAAAAGATAATCCAAATAAACAAAGATTATTTAAACAGTATTTACTTAATGGAGAGTACACAAAAATCTCTGATGAAATTTTAACTCCTAATGCACCACAAGTTCTTTTTGATCAGATGGGTGAAATGCGCAAGTCATTAGATGATTTGCGGAGCTATGCACGTCAAAGAGGGGGTCTTGATGTGGGATACATTGAAGCATATTTTCCACGCAAAATTAAAAACTATAATCACTTCCGCAAGGCATTAGATGAGGAAGAAGGACTAGGTGGAATACGAACAGAGTTAGATAAAGCGCTAGATGATTATGCTGCTAACAATAATTTTAGTAGTAGAGATGCAATACCAAAAGATGAAGCTGCGGAGGTAGTAAGCAGGACACTGCGTACACCTCCATCTGGTGGCATGACTCCCGGTAATGTAAAGATGCGTAGTATTGAAAGTGTATCACCAAAAATACTAGATGCCTATGCAGACCCAGCAGAAGCACTAGGTGATTATGTTCAACGCATGGTGCAAGCCACAGAGCGTAGAAACTTTTTACTACGCAAGCCAGATGCAAGCGGATCTAAGGTTGGATTTCAAGGTAGCCAAGATACGATCAATGCAGATCTTGGTATGCGTATGGAAGTATCTGAAGATATGGTGGGTGCATTAGCAGACAGGTTGCGCAGAGAAAATAAGTTATCACAAGAAGATGTGGACAAACTCAAGGAAGTTATCCGGGCAAGATTTAACAGTAAGACAGTAAGTCCATTTTTCCAAGGTGTGAAGAATGCAAATTATATCGCAGTCATGGGTAACTTTGGATCTGCAATTACACAGCTTGGTGACCTTGCATACTCAATACACTTTAATGGCTTTGATAATACCTTTAAGACTTTGTTTAACCGCAAAGATAACTTCGATTTTGTGAAACACTTTGGGCTAAGTGATAGTTCAATTGATGCTGCAACGAGTACCCAAGGGCTAAGTAAAGTACTTGATAACGTGTTTACGTTTACGCAACTCAAAAGGTTAGACCAACTTGGTAAGAATACCACCATGAATGCATCATGGAAAAAGTTTAAGGCACAGGCACAAAAAGATGCCCCTGGATTGCGTGACGAACTTGCACCTGTCTTTGGAAGAGAGCGTGCCGGAGATATGGTTAAACAATTACAACAAAGTAATCCAGCAAGTAAGAACTTACCTAAAGCAGTTGAGGAATTAATATGGTATAAGTTCCTTGATCTTAGCCCGGCAACTCTTGGAGAGATGCCATTGTATTATAATACTAGTGGTAACATGCGTATCGCTTACATGCTTAAATCTTTTACGCTAAAACA
>Ga0181419_1000869_pt1 | contig 10449 bp, 7 predicted proteins | sample 42SPOviralmetaG_FD_130144 | JGI IMG/M metagenome (GOLD analysis project Ga0181419, IMG submission 130144) | Marine viral communities from the oligotrophic San Pedro Time Series (SPOT) site, San Pedro Channel, CA, USA - 42 SPOT_SRF_2013-04-24 | ecosystem: Environmental > Aquatic > Marine > Strait...
GTACAATAGGATATCATTATCCCATGTTTAAGTTTAGTGAATGCCCTAAGACATATATGTGTAGATACACACCTAATGCTAAGAAGAGAGTATCAGTTCAAGACATACTAGATGGCCTAAAAGATGGCTTTGAATAAGAGAAAGAAAGAGAATTAAAATGGCAGCTTTTAGACCTATACTACAGCCCGGTGAAACTGAGGCACAGGCCGTACAACGCACTGTAGGCAATATGTCTTTAGAAGAATTAAATGCCCCAAGGCTTGCAATAGGTGATCCCTCTGGTGTGTTTAAGGCTATGGATGCTAGAAAAGCTCAACTAGAGGCTGCTGCAAAACAAGCACAAGCTCCTTCTAATTCTCCTATAATGCGTCCTCCTACAGGTTACACTCCGCTTACAGACAGTCAAAAAAGTATGATTTTTTCACCTAAACCCGTAGGCGGTTCCAATATGACACCAATGCAAGACAAGCTAGACACGCTCAACCAAGAGCTTGCTGATCTGTACGCTATGGATCAGACTGATCCTGCTACGATTAAAGCTATAGAAGAAAAGACCAAAGAGCAACAGCAAGCTTCCGCTAAGGCACTAACTGAAGGTCAACAAAACCTTACATCTACTGCAGTTAAAACACCTGAACAACTAGCACAGCCAACAACTGTAGCTACAATAGACCCTAATACTGTAGGTGCTACTATTGATCCCACTACAGGTGATGCAGGTGCAGCTAGTACAGCTACTGCTGCCTCTCCCAGTGTTACACAACAAGCTGCAACTCCTTCTGGCCTTACCCCTGCTACCATGCAAGCTACTGGTACTCAAGCTGCTTCAGAGGCAGCACTGCAGGGTGCAACTGGCGCACAAGGCACTGTGTCAACTACAGTTGACGCCGCCACTCAAGACCCTGCAACTTTGGGAGGTAGAAAGCTTGACGTAGCTCAAATTACAGACCCAACTAAAGTTGTAGTTCCTCCTGCACGTACTTTACAAGAAGGTGAGCTTATAGGCGGCTCTGCTGTAGACATGGCAGCAGTAAAGGAAGCCACAGAGATACAAGCTGCTCAAGCTGACCCTTCAAAATCTGCAAGTGTAAAAGGTCAACTAGATGACTTAATGGATGACTTTGAGGACGGTGCTACCCCTGCATGGGCTGCAGGAGCCATGAGAGCCGCTACAGCAGCTATGAATGCACGTGGTCTAGGCTCTAGTAGTATGGCAGGACAAGCTATCGTACAGGCGGCGATGGAGTCAGCCTTACCTATTGCACAACAAGACGCACAGATTGTAGCTCAATTTGAAGCCCAGAATTTAAGTAACCGTCAGCAGGTTGCTATGTTTGCTGCACAACAACGGGCTGACTTCCTTAAGATAGACTTTAATCAAGACTTTCAATCGCGTGTTACTAATGCAGCTAAAATTAGTGATATAGCAAATATGAACTTTACTGCAGACCAACAGGTTGCATTAGAGAATGCTAAGATGGCTCAGACTGCCAATCTAACAAACCTTAGTGCTAAGAATGCTAAGATTATGGCTGATGCTGCAGCTATATCTAACATGGAGTTGACTAACCTAAGTAATCAACAGCAAGCCTCTGTAGAGAACGCTAAGAACTTTCTCCAGATGGATTTAACTAATTTATCTAATGATCAGCAAACTGAGTTATTTAAAGTACAGGCACTACAGCAATCTATTTTAACTGATGCTGCAGCAGATAATGCAGCTAAACAGTTTAACGCCTCTAGCGTAAATCAAACACAAGAGTTTATGGCTACGTTGGCATCACAAGTATCACAGTTTAATACCTCTCAAGCTAACGCTATGGAGCAATTTGCTGTATCTGAAACAAATGCAATACGGAAGTTTAATGAAGAACAGCGCAACGCTAGGCAACAGTTTAATACACAGAACGGTTTAATCATAGCACAAGCTAATGCACAGTGGCGGCAGAATACATCTACTGCCAACACTGCAGCACAGAACGAGGCTAACATGCAGGATGCTAAAGCAGCCAATGCTTTTACTGCCAGTACTTTAGATCAAGTATGGCAACGTGAGCGTGATCTTATGTCTTACGCTTGGAAAACAAGTGAGACTTCGTTAGATAGAATTAACGATGTAATTATTGCTAACATCAGTGCCACTGCATCAAAGGAAAATGCACAGACTACTGCAAGTGCATCAGATCGTAGGGGTGAGGCTGAAATGTGGGGAACTATTGGTTCTGCTATATTAGGCTATAAGTTTTAAAAGAGGGTAATATGAGTAGTTTTATAGATAGAGCCAGATTAGAGACTTTTGCAGACAGTATAAAAGCATCTGTAGTGCCTGAAAAAAGTGAAGATATCACTGAGGGTATTAAAGACGTTTACTCTAAGTCAAGCTCTAAAGGTTTAATGTCTCCTAGTATAGAAGACTTAACTGCTGATGCAGATGAGATTATGAGTCAGACTGATGCAGATATGTCTGGTAGTGAAGATACATCTTATGCAAGCACTATGTCTACATATGATGACCTTTATAAAAAACAAAAGACTAAAACTAAAAAAGTTAGCACCAGTAACTTTGGTGAAAAAATGATGGCTAGGTATATAAGTGAGTTAAACTTAAAGCCATTTCAAGCGGCAGCTTTGGCGGGTAATGCCGACTATGAAACGGGCGGTTTCAAGTTTATGGATGAATTAAAACCAACAGTCAGGGGTTCTAAAGGAGGAACTAACGTCTTTCAATTTACAGGTTTGCAGCCCGGCTATAGAAGGTACAACTTTGAAAAGTATGTAGAAGAAAACAACTTAGACCCTAGAGATTACGATGCAGGAGTAGACTTTTCTATTTTTGAATTAACTAAAGGTGATCAAAAGTCTGCTCTTAAAAAGCTACGTGAAACAGAAACACCAGAGGAAGCTAATAGAGTAATTGTAAATAGCTACTTAAAGCCTGACAAAAAGAAAACTAATATGCCTACTAGAGAAGCATTAACAATAGAGTACACTAATAATTACAAAAAGGATACCGTACAAGATGGTCTCTAAAATAAGTGGTCCTATTCCCGGCCAATCTCTCACTGACACACCTAAGAACTACCCTTGGGAAAGACCTCCTGAGACTGCTGTGCCAGAGGAAGCTATTAAAATTCACCTAGATCATATGGCTAAACCTGCTTTTATGGATAGCACTATATTTTTACTAGAGATGGGTTTGCCTGTAGAAGTATTAACTAATACTACTATAACTTTAGCTGTAGCTGAAGGCTTGCACAGCATTGATGTAGGTTTAATTATTGCTCCTGTAATACACAAAGAGATAGTCAGCATAGCTGATATGGCAGGTATTGAATATGAAGAGTTCTTCTCTGAGGAAGCAGAAGAAGAAGAAGTAGCTAAAGCACGTGTTAAAGCTAAGGTTATGCGTAAGCTTAAAAGCATTAAAGATAAAGGCACTAAGGCTGAAGTGTCCGAAACTATAAAAGCTTTATCTAGTGAACAAACAGAAGAGTTTGAAGAGATGAGAGAAGAGCAAGAACCTATGGATAGTCCACAGCCACCACCCCAAGAGCCACAAGGCGGTATGGGATTAATGAGTAGAGGGGCGTAAAGATGGCTATAAACTTAAGTAGAATAGCAAAAGGCGTAGTGTTGCCCTTAGCTGCTGGTGCAGCCAAAGGGTACATGGCTAAACGTGATCTCTTAGAAAAAGAATTTAGAGAAAACAAACGTAGACAAGAAGAGTGGATGGCTACGTATGGACGTAAAGCCATAGCTGACAATCAAGCAAAAGAAGATACTATTGAAAGTGCAGCGCAAAGAATAAAAGGGGCAGGTTTACCTGATTCAGACGTAATACAGTTACTTGAAATACATGGGCCTGAGAGTGTGTTAGAGCTTTCTAAACTTGTGCAAGAATATCAAGCTAAAAATAGAGAACCTTTGACTGAAGAGTTAATGACACAAGCTTTTGAAGGCATAGAAGATTATGATGTAGAAGGTAAAACTATTGAACAAGCTGTACAAGATGCTTTTGAAGTAGTTAAAATGCGTGATACTTCTGATCCTGTTGATACAGAAGAGATGGGCTTTTTAGAAAGATTAAGTTATAACTTAAGCGGTGAAAGAGAGAGCGAAAAGTTAAGAAGGTTCTTAGATCAAGACTATGAAGGTGGTTTATCTATTAATGAAACTAGAGAGTTAGCTTACAGAGGTATGCCTAGAGGCACAGGAGATTTAGCTGCTTTTGACACAAGTGTATTTCAGACAGGCTATTCTAGTGAAAGTAAAGAAAACACTAAGATGTTAAAAAGTTACATACAAACTCGTACTTTAGATTTGTTAAGCGGTATAGATTTTGTTGACAATGAAGGTAATGAAACGGGTCTGCCTTACAGTGATGTAATTAGACTTTCTGATGAAGGCATGGGTATCGCTCTGAGACCCAGTGAAATTATGGATAACATTCTTCTAAAGAAAGATACAGATGACACTGTTAGAAATGCTTTTGAGCAAGCTATAAGAGACTCCTATGATGATCGTGCTGAATTGTGGGCAAACAATAATTTAGCTGAAATGTTCTTTGGTGGGCCAGATTATTTAGCATCACTTAGGATGACTGTAGAGCAACAAATAATTGAAAAAGTTACTAATGAAGAAATAACTGATGAACAGGCGCAATTAATAATAGACAATACTTTTACTAGGACTGAAGATAGTGCTGAAGATGTGGAAAAAGTAAAAGAGTTTTTAAGTGCTAATCCTTCACTGCCTTTCATTATTGTTGATGGCACAATACAGCCAACAGAGGCTTTTTTAAGTGAATTAGAAGAACAAGGTGGTAGTGAAGGTGGTAGTGAAGGAGGTAACGAAGGTGGTAACGAAGGTGGTAGTGAACCTGTAACACCTGCAGAGTTTGATCCAGATACCTATGAGTTACTTGTACAGCCAGAACCAGAGTCAGTAGTACCTGCTTTGCCTGAACCTGTACTTTATACAAGTGGTAATGAACGACCTTCTAGTAAAAAGGATAGAGAAGATTGGTTTAACGAGTACGGTAGCAAGTACTTTGAAAATGGCTCAAAACGTTACGTAGCACCTAGACCTACAGAGGTAGGCGATGCACAACGCTTGTGGGATGATTTGTGGGGAAGTTCACATGACTTTACAACAGGCGCACCTTTAATTGATGAGGAAGATCAATAATGTCACAGCTTTATGACTTCCTAACCAATAAAAAAGAAAAACAACAAGAACAAGAGCCTGACTTTATGACCTACACAGGGGGTGAGGAAGGCTCTTTTGGGCTTACTGATTTATCTGAAGATCACAACTACAATATTATTGAGAGACAAATGAAGTCTCGCTTTGGTATGTCAGAGAAGAATTATGACAGGCAAGAAGTAATTGACAAGTGGGTTAATTACAACAGAAAGTTTAACTTTGGTAATACCCTTAGTGTACTAGGAGAAGCTAGTTATTTAAGTAAAGCAGACGATGAAGAAAAGTTTAATGCTCTTAACTCTTACAAATTGTGGGATAATATGAAGGGTGCTTTTGAAGGCGGTACATTAGGACAAAAGCTAGACAATGTGTATGACTACGGTGTAGCTTTAATTGTAGACCCTCTTAACTTAGTAACTTTTGGGGCAGGTAAACTTTTAGGTGGTGGTGCTTCTAAAGCTGCAGCAGGGGTAGCAGAAGAGGGGCTAAAGATAGCCACAGATAAGATACTTAAGAAAGCAGGTAAACGAGGTGCAAAGGTTTCTGACTTATCTCCTGCAATTAAAGCAGAACTAGATCAAGCACGTAGAAGAGTTCTAGCTAAGACTATGAACAGGGAAGCTGTAGAGGGTGTTGAAGAGGGTGCAATAGAAACGGCTCTTAAAAAGACTGCAGGTAAAGAACTAGCTTATGGTGCAGCAGTAGAAACCCTTGGTATGATTGGTATTGATGATATACAACAAAGAGCCGCCTACATGAAAGTTGGCTTTCAAGATGAGTATAACTTTTTAAATACGGCTCTTATTGCAGGTGGTGGTTTTTTTGGATACGGACTAGCTAAAGTTATACCTCATCTAAGCGGTGAGAAGTTACCTACGTCAGTAGCACTTGATGTATTTGATGCAGCACAAGGGGCAGAGGCTGCAGCTAAAACACTGGCTAGAACAGAGTCAAAAAAAGAAGCTAAACAAAAGCTTGACGAGATTATGGCTGATCAAGAACAGAAGACAGCTTTTGTAAATAATCTTAGAAAAAATACTATAGCAGCAGAAGATTGGGCTAAAACAGTAATGGAGGGTAGACAGATTTCTGCTACCCTTTCTGACGAAAACCTTGAAGCTATAGCAGAACAAACGGATGAAGCATTTAAAGCTTTTCTAGTAGGTGATGAAAAGTCTTTTGGTGGTCTTCTTACTATATTTAAACAGGCAGGTTTGACGCTTGATAAAGCTAATGATCCTTGGAAGCACGTTAGTCACTTTCAAAAAGAAGTAATTAAAGATATGCCTGATGAATTAAAGCAGGAAGTAAAACGCCTGTATGATGCTACACTATTAAAGTATAGCAATCGCCATAAAGGTATAACTGACTTAGACGAGGGTATGAGTGTGCTTGCTGCAGAGCTTAGTGCATCAGGTACAAAGCTGCACTATCAAGGACTGTTTATGAAAGGCTTAAAAGAAGCTCAACAAAAAAAGGGAGCTTTTAAAGATACTAAAGGCATTACACCAGAAGACTTATTGGTAGGAGAGTTAGACCCTCATACAGGGGCAATAAAGAACCTTCCTGAGAAAAAGAAAGAGGGCTTCTTTGAAGCCATGCAGAGGCGTCTTATACAGCTTCTTGTTACACACCCTGCAACTGTAGCTCTTAACTTGTATGGCTGGTCAAACACTACTGCATTGTCTACTGCTTCAGATATATTTAGAGCAAGTCTTTACAAAGGAGAGTGGGCAGCAAAGCACCTTGTAGGAAATAAAGAAGAAGCTGTAGAGGCAGGTAAAAAAGCCAAGCTTTTGTTAGATTTACAAGGTAGAAAAATACGCAACTTAATGAACCCCTTTGCAACTAAGGAAGAGGTTTTAAACTTATTGTCTGCCAACCCTAAGCAACAGAGAGAGTTGTTTCGTTATATTGCAGGTGGTGTAGACAGCAAAGACGTTCTTAAAACTATTAATATTAACTTTGATGACATAGAAAAACCCGGCGTTTTTGACAGAATAGTTGATGGTATGCAAACGGTGTATGGTGTTAAAGCTGTAGACATACTTACAAAAACTCAAGAGTATATGTACAACATAGATAAACAGATAATCAAAAAGTACGGCATGAGTTATTCTGAATTTATAGGTGCTAAGGCAGATGTATTTGATGATGCAGGTAAGAAGATTGGTACGCAGCCTTTAAATTGGGATAAAATGCGCTCAGATGAGTTTGTTGAAGTTCAATCTTTAGCAGTGCAAGACTCACTACGTAATGTGTTTTCTAAGTCTTATGCTGGTAATGAGTTTAACAAGTCTAACAGAACTTTAATTGAGAGAGTTGCAGGTGAAATAGAAGCTGCACGTGCCTACCCTGTAATTGGTGCTATGATACCTTTTGGTCAATTCTTTAATAACACTATAGCTTTTATGGCTGACTACTCAGGTATAAGTGCAGTGCATGGTTATTTTACTCAGTCTGGTAGGCACAAAGCTGATCCATTTGATATGTTCACTAAAGGTGCTATAGGTTTAACTGCAGGGTATGCTGCCTCTGAGTATGAAATGAAGAACTTAGGTCAAGGGTTAGCTTGGCATGAAGATAGGGATGATGATGGTCAAGTAATATCCAGACTTTATGACTTTCCGTTTAGCTTTTGGAAAGGTGTAGGCAGAATATTTGCTCATCTTCGTCAAGACGGTACAGTACCAAAGGAATTATATATTGACATAAGAGATACTTTTGGCCCTGCTAACTTGACACGATCACTAGGCGAAACCAATAAGATGCTAGGTGATCTGGCTTTAGATGCTGCTTCTGGTAATGTGCCTGACCTAACAGATGGTCTTTCTAAACTATTAAGTGGTGCTGGCTCTCTGTATTTATCAGGATACTCAAGACCCTTAGACCCCATCAATCAAATTGCTGCATTTGCTATGGGTGATGCTTACAGTGAAACAGATAGAAAAATAGGTAGTGAGTTTGTAAATAACTCAGTGCGTTACGTTGAGAACATATTTGATGCACTAGACTATTTTACTGGATTAGAAACTGTAGAGGCAGGTAAAAAAGTAGGAGAGTTTGTAGGCTTAGATGTAGGCGGTGAGGCAATAACTAAACAAAGGGCTTTAGAGGAAAGAGAAAGAAGCTCCCCTATTGGTAGATTGTTTGGTTATAGAGAATCACCTGCACCTAATTCTTTAGATAAAATATTTGCGGATATAGGTATGCCTGAGTGGAAGACTAACATTAAGGCAAATATACCAGAAGCTAACAACGCTATGAACCGTATAATTACTAAACACTTAGAGTATGAGGCTGAAAAAGCTGTAGATAAACCTAATTGGGATACACTACCTCAAAAAACAAAGAAGAAACTTTTAAGCAATTTAATATCAAGAGCTAGAAAGAGAGCTATGAGAGAGCTTTTTAGAGGCTCTCAGGACGATAAACGTCATGCTCTTATGTATGACATAAGTAAAAGAAGCTCTAATGTACAACTACAAGATATTGAAGTTGCGTTAGAAGAGTTAGGTATAGATAAAAAACCAACTGAGTTATCTATGAGAGAATTGCGTTTATTGAAAAACTTTTTTAGAATACAGAAACGTAAAGAAAAACGAGATGTAAGAAGACAATTAAGGTAATAAAAAAAAGGGGCGGTCACAACGACTGCCCCTCTTACTTTGTTTCACGTGAAACATTTACTTTACGCCATGTAACTCCGAGCAGTACCTAGCCCATAAATAAACATCCCTAACGCTCTGCATAACGTGCTTACGCTCTGGGCAAGGCTCTATATGTTTAACTATAAAATTATCTAGTCCCTCACATAGCTTTGTTAAGTCTTCAACAAAGATTTGCCTATTACCTTTGCTATAGTTTAGTGCCTCTTCTTCTAAGTTCACAGTGTGCTACCTTTCGTGTGTGTGTGTGTGTCTTTATAGCAACACTGTAAAGCTTATCGTAAGTGTTGTCAAGATGTTTGTTGACCTCACTACTATCATGTAACTTATGTACCTTTATCTACATTAAACGGGAATGCAAAACATTGACTAACTGCTTTTGCATTTTCACTTGGTCTTGAATTGTATAGCCTTAGCATATCTACCTCTCTCCATTGTTGACAAGACTCCTCGGTTGTAAAGGCTACGTTTGGTGAAAACACTATGAAAGTTTTCTCACTTGTTGTTGGTTCTAGCATCATCATTACTACTGTGTAAACCCATACCATTTTATTACTCCTTTAAGTATTTGATTGCATTTTCTAAGTATTTAGGGTTATCATTAAAGGCTCCTAGACCTCTATTGCATTTGTGACATAACCAACCTCTAAAGCTGTTTGTAATGTGGTCATGATCAAGCACCCATGAACCATTCCTTTTATTACCCTTACCTGATACTTGTTCTTCCGTAGATAGGCATATAGGACATACATGAGTTTTATCTGGTGGTTCTATTTTTTTCCGTAAACTGTTACGAATAATAGAAAGTTCGTTGTTACATTTTTTACACTCAGGTCTTTGGTAGTTAGAAGCACTGTGCATAGAAAAAGCAGTTAAGGGTAGAGTACGATGACATTTATTACAGGTCTTGTTGTTACCATCTTCTATTTGATCAGGTATACTTTCAAAAAGACTTAGTTGCATCTAGGTTATATCCACCATTTCACACACATCACCAGTACAAGCCATAGTTTGCATACCAGATGTGTTGTCTTCTATTTCATAGTTATCAAATAAACTCCAATCTACTTTAGGGGGTGACATATCTAACATTTCATAGTACTCTTCTTTAGTACACTCTTGATAGGGTGCTTGTTGATAAGTATGTTCATTAAACGGAAGGAACGACACACCTGACATTTCATCAAAGTGTTTGTATACAAAGGCTCCTACCTCAAACCACTCATCTGCCTTAACGTTAATCGTGACGCTAGGCTTATGCTCACACCAATGACGTTGATACAACAACCACATTTCTAGTTGCTCTAGTGCTGTCATGTCAGCCGTACACACTGCACCAATAGGTGACTGCATAGGAAAGCTAAACACTGTTGTAGCGTCAGGTTTCATAACGTCAGGCTCACTAGGTATACCTTGGTCACGCATGAATGCCGTTAGTGGGTCTTTGTTATCACCACGCACAGTACGGATATAATAGGGAGAGTGACGAGCATGAATGCCAGAAGATGAGTCAACCAGTTGGGAAACTGTTCCACTGGGCTTGACACAAGTAATAGCAGTGCTATGAGGGATACCA
>Ga0181419_1000874_pt1 | contig 10403 bp, 10 predicted proteins | sample 42SPOviralmetaG_FD_130144 | JGI IMG/M metagenome (GOLD analysis project Ga0181419, IMG submission 130144) | Marine viral communities from the oligotrophic San Pedro Time Series (SPOT) site, San Pedro Channel, CA, USA - 42 SPOT_SRF_2013-04-24 | ecosystem: Environmental > Aquatic > Marine > Strait...
CTTCCCTGCTAAGGAAGAGTACGGGTAACTGTACCGAGAGTTCGAATCTCTCCCTTTCCGCCAGGAAAAATTATGAGAAATATTAATATATTTTATTTAGAAGACGGATTTCAGTTTACTGAAGAAGTAATTCAAGAACATGCATCTTATGGATGGACAGGACGAGAACCATTGCCGTTGCATATTCTTACACAAATAGAATTAGAACAAAATTATAATCCTTTTAAAGAAATGTTTGATATAAACATTATTAATAACGGAGATATAAGTAAATGTAGCAAACAAGATATTACACTTGTGCCTATAGATACACAAAGTTTTCCTATCACAATAGAAAATCGTAAATATTACGAACTATCACCTTTTGGTAAAGAGATAGATAAAGTAGTACAGCATATACTTTCACTAAATTTACCTAATTTAGCATTTTTATTTTATTCTAGTACTGAACCTTATTTCTTTGATGCAAATATTTATTTCGCAGAATTAGGTTCAGCAAATCCTAACATCAAAATTATTTTAAGTGGTTCAGGAGAAACAGAAGATTATTTTGGGCACTTTACTAGACATACTAGTAGAGTACCAAATGTACATAAAATACACAAACTTTGGTATTTTGATAGAGTACATTTTATGACTTTTGTATCGGAAGAAAAAGAATTTAATAAAGTACATTTAGAAATGGAAGGCTCAACATCAAAAAGAACTAAAGATTTTTATAATATTGTGCCAAATAAATTTTTATGTACATTAAGAAATTGTCGTTCTCATAGATTACTCTTTTCAACTTTATTAGAAAATAGTGACATGGGATTAGATGATATTACTTATGGTAGATTCTATAGTTTAAGACCTACTGATCTTAATAAAATTACAAGTAATGAAATTACAAAGGAAGAATACCCTTATCATATAGACTTAATTACAACAAGTTTGACACAATTATTAAGAAAAGAAAACTTAGATGATAGTTTTGTAAGAAAAATAATGGATAACATTATGAGTAGACCTCACATTATAGATATGAAAAATATAGATGATAGAGGAATACCAGGCCCTTGGTTGTATGATGATTGTGATATTGTAATTACACCTGGCGGTGAGCCTTACGGATATGGATATGTAGATGAAAAACAGTTAATACCTATGGCATATAAAAAACCATTTTTAACTTTTGGTTGTAAGGGTATATATGAAGAATTAAAAAATATAGATTTTAAAACATTTGATGATTGTTGGCCTATAAACTTTAATGAAGCAGATACACTTTTAGAAAGAGTTACAGGATTCTTTACTGTATTTGAATATATAAGAAATTTAAATCCTGCATCTTATAATGAACTTTTAGAAAAAACAAAAGATAGTGTAGAATTTAATTACAATCATTTGATACAAGGAACATTTAGAAGAAAAAGTAATGAAGCATTTTTTCAGGAGGTACATAATGTCTGCAGTTAGAGGAGCAAGGCCTGTAAGAAATAAGGAAATACAAGATTTTCATTTTCATATAGATAAAAATAATTTAAAAAATGTATCATTAGAAGAATACGAAAGTGTCTGGAGAGAATGGATAAATTATACAGACACTAAAAGTTTAAATGGATTAGATAAGTTTAAACATGTAGATTATACACAAGGCACTAGCCAAACATTTGATCAGTTTATTTTACGTCATAGTAAAGACAGAGAAATTTTAGTCTTAAATGGTGACTTTCAATATCATGCTTGTTTAGGTAAGCATGTAGAATTTCAATATGTAGATTATCCACATCATTTTGAAAGTGCCTTAAAAGGTCCAGATTTACATGCCTTAATTATAAGTGCTCCATTTAGTGATTTTGGTTGCATACACCCTGACTTTGAACATATTATGAGAGTATGTCATGAGCAAAGCATACCTGTATGTTTAGATTTAGCATATTGGGGTATTAGTAAATTTGTACATATAAATTTAGATCTTTATCCTGCTATAGAAGAAGTTACATGTAGTTTAAGCAAACCCTTTTTTACTTTAGAAAATCACAGAGTAGGAGTTAGATTTACAAAAGAGTATGTAGATGACGGTGTAAGTATGTTAAATGAAGTAAAAATGCAGAATAATTATAGTATGGCTTTAGGTGTTGAATATATGCGTAATTTTTCTCCTGATTATAATTGGGACAAGTATAGAGACTTATATGAAACTGTTTGTGGAAATGAAGATTTAGTTTGGACAGATACAATGATTTTTGGTTTAGGCGATGATATTAGACATTCAGAATTTAATAGAGGCGTAACAGGTAATTATAGAGTCTGTATTTCGGACTGGTTAGGAGATTGTTAAATAAATAGTAGCATATTATTACACTCCAGGAGACAGACATATGATAGTAAACTCACACAACGATTGGGACCCATTGGAAGAGATAATCGTTGGACATGCTCACCACAGCAGAATTGCAACTGACATATCCGCAAGAAGTTTCAGTTACGCAAATTTTCCAAAAGAAGACGTAGTGAAGTTAGAAGGCACTTATCCGCAATGGGTAATTGACGAAGCCAATGAAGATGCAGACGGGCTCGCAAAAGCATTAGAAGATTTAGGTGTAATAGTACACCGCCCAAAAATTATAGATTGGGATAAAAAGAACTATGACATAGGCCAAGGTTGGAATACAAAAGGCTGGTATAGTTGGTGCCCAAGAGATTTAATACTACCATTAGGAGATATGTTAATCGAAACACCTACTCCTGTAAGAGCAAGATATTTTGAAACAAGATTATACGAAGACATTATGTATGAAGCATTTGAAGATGGTGCTTTATGGATGTCAGCACCGAAACCAAAGTTACATGATGACATGTACACTTTTGAAGATATAGAAAATAAACCAACACTATTAGATCATGAAATATGTTTTGATGCACCTAATATTGTAAGAGTAGGCACAGACTTATTATATCAAGTTAGTAATTCAGGAAATATGAAAGGCTACAAGTGGTTAAAAAGATTACTAGAGCCTATGGGGTATAAATTACATTATAGTGAACTTTATAGTTTTGCACATTTTGATAGCACTATTGTTCCACTAAGACCAGGGTTAGTATTAATGAATAGCAGTAGGGTAACACCTGATAACTGTCCTGAGATGTTTAAGAAGTGGGATAAAATATGGTTTGATGATTGTGTAGTACAAGGTAGTAAGTTAGCAGAAGAAGGTTACATGCCTCCTTGCTCACCATATATTGGAATGAACTTACTCAGTGTAGATGAGAATACAGTAGTATTAGACTCAGCACAAGAACCTCTAATGCGAGAACTTGACAAGTACGGTATAGATAGTGTACCTGTACAGTTTAGACATTCTATGACGCTCTCTGGCGGCATACATTGTGCTACTTTAGATCTAAGACGTAGAGGAACTTTAGAGAGTTATTGTGATTAAGTACGGGCATATAGACAACTGTGGTATAACAAATGAACAAATGAGTCAATTAAACTTTGACGATTACTTCCAATGTTACCAACAGTACGATAAAATAGAACAATACTATACTAAACATAATAGCAGTATATGGCAAATGTTTGAAAAGTCACCTCAATGGGTACATGATTTAGCACTTAAAATACCTCAAGATTTTGACCATCATGTTGTAAGTGTTATAAATGTAGAGCCAGGGCAAACTATTCCACATCATGTAGATAAACATTTTAAACTTAAACAAGAACATGGCGAAGGCGAAAGTTATCGTTACTTAATATTTTTAGAAGATTGGAAACGTGGACACTATTATGAAGTACACGATCAACCCTTTGTCAAATGGAGAAGGGGAGATTGGGTAAAATTTGGAATAGATGACTGGCATTTGGCAGGTAATATGGGAGATGAGCCATTTTATTCAGCACAGATAACGGTTCTTAAAAATGCATAAAGGACATAAAGATATTTCATTTGTTACAGATGAAATGATTTATAGAGTAAAATTTACTGAACATACTAATACAGTTTATAGTGCAGGTTTTTGGGATAGAATTGGAGTAGCAGTACCTGATTATCCACATGATTCACCTTGGGTGTATCAAGTATTTGAAAGTGATTGTGATTATTGGGTGCATGAAGTTAAACATTTATTTGATGATGTTTTGAAATATAGTGTTGCTACAGTTAATTGTATAAAGCCTGGAAGATTTATAGCACCGCATACAGATACACTTTTTAAAATAAGAGAACATGTTAAGAAAGAAAAACTAAATGTAAAAGGATTAGAACCTGTAAGAATAAATTTATTTTTACAGGATAGATTAATGGGGCATTATTTTGAAATGGATAATGAATGTTGGATAGATTACAAAAAAGGGGATTTTACAGTAATCAAACCTAATACAGAGCATTATGTTGCTAATTTAGGATACCAAAATAGATATACATTACAAGTAACAGGATTTGCTGAGAAAGGAACTTTTTAAGGAATACACATGAGAATATTCATAACAGGAGCGGACGGTTTTATAGGTCAGCACATGGTTGAGAGATTAAAAGATAAACATGAGCTGGAATTTTTAAAAGAAGATCTTAGAGATCATGCAAAAGTTGGATTTCAGATTAAACAATTTGATCCAGAAATAATTGTACATCTTGCCGCAAGAACAGAAGTACAAGATAGTTTTTATGAGCAAATTACATTTAGTGAAGTAAATTATGTAGGAACCGTAAATCTTATAGAAATTGCGGCTACATTACCTAATTTAAAAAACTTTGTATTTGCAAGTACAATGGAAGTATATGGTTGGCAACCTATTAGTGATTTAATTAGAGACGGAAAGGAAGAGGGTATAATTGCATTCAATGAAAGTACACCTCCTAATCCAAATGCCCCCTACGCCGTTGCAAAATATGGATGTGAAAAATACTTAGAATATGCTCACAGAAGTTATGGATTACCATTTACAGCAATACGTCAAACAAATGCTTATGGTAGAAAAGACAATGACTTCTTTGTAACAGAACAAATTATTACACAAATGTTAAAAAATCCAAATGAGATAAATTTAGGATACGGCGAACCTTATAGAAATTTTATTTACATTGATGATTTATTAGATGCATGGGAAACAGTAATTACAAATCCCGATAAATGTGCAGGAGAAATTTTTTGTATAGGACCTGATAATGCAATTAAAATTAAAGATTATGTAAAAATGATTGCAGATAAATTAGATTGGAAGGGCCATATAAACTGGAATACAAAACCAGCAAGACCCGGTGAAATATATTTGCTTAATAGCACGAATCATAAAATTACAACACGATTAGGCTGGTTTCCAAAAGTAGAACTTAACGAAGGACTAGATAGAACTATTGCAGTTTGGAAAGAAGTTTTAGAAAAAAACTTGCCACACAACCAGGACCGCAGATTTTCTAAAGGCAAATAATGTTTAATGTTACATTAGTACAGCCTAATTTTCAGACTGGTCCTAAACACCTTAACAGTTACTATCTACCTTATAGTGTTGGTTCTCTTTGGAGTTATCTATTACAAGACGAGACTATAAAAAATAACTTTACTGTAAATAATTGGATATTTAGAAGAGAAGAATTACACGATGTAGTAGAGAGATGTAAAGATACTGATATAGTTTTTATAAGTCTTTATATTTGGAATAAAAATTATTGTCTAATGTTAGCCAAAGTTTTAAAGGAAGCATATCCAAATATTAAAATTATTCTAGGTGGACCAGAAGTACCTCACAGAAATCCAAATTTCTTTAAAGAAAATTATTTTATAGACTCTATTGTAATCGGAGAGGGAGAACTTGCTGTTTTAAATATACTAACTTCTTATTTAGAAAAGAAACCCTTAGAGCAAGTTTATGAATACGACAGAATAAAGGATTTAAACCTACCTAGTCCATATACATTAGGACTTTTCGATGATCTTTTAAAGGAGTACCCAGACATAGAATGGGTACCTACATTGGAAACAGATAGAGGTTGCCCTTATAGTTGTACGTTTTGTGATTGGGGAAGTGCAACAGCAAGTAAGATGTATAAATTATATGATGAAAGAATACTTGCAGATTTACAATGGGTAGCAGATAATAAACTTCCTTACCTTGCTTTAACATCTAGTAACTTTGGAATTTTTAAAGATAGAGATTTAATGATTACCGATATGATTATTAGAACAAATAAAAATACAGGATTTCCAAAAGGAATAAGTGTAAGTTATGCAAAAAATAGTAATGATACTGTATTGGAAATTGTTAAAAAATTTATAGATGTTAATATACAAACAGGAATTACTCTAAGTTTACAAACAACTACAGAAGAAGTTTTAGAAAATATTAAAAGAAAGAATATGAAAATTAATTCTATAGAAGAAATTATAGAGTCTGCTAATGCTAAGAATGTTCCTGCATTAACAGAATTAATTTTAGGCATGCCAGGGGAAACAGTTGATACTTGGAAAACTACACTAGAACAAATTTTAATAAATCAAATACCAACATTAGATGTTTACTTTTTACAACTTTTAGTAAACTCACCTATGTATGTAAAACAAATACAAGAATATAATTTAAAAACATTTGATGCATATGATTTCTTTTATGGTGTACAAAATGAAAATTTTGAATATGATAAGCAACACAAAATATCTGAATCTATAGAAGTTATTAAAAGTACAAATACTATATCAGAAGAAGAGATGGCCGAAGTATCTTTGTTTACTGTTTTTGTATTAGGTTTTCAAATGTTTGGGCTGTCTAACATTATGTCTACACATTTATATGAAACTCAAGGACTATCCTATATGAAGTTCTATGAAGGTCTATACGACTTTCTCTCTGAACACGATAGTAATATAAATGTATGGCTTAAAAAGTTACAAAAAGGGTTTATTGACTGGAAAAAGACTGGTTATATGGATACAAACATAGATGGTGTGCATATAGAAGGCTGGAAATTCTTTCATTCTTTAATGCCTATTATACAACAAAATAATTTAGTACCACATTATATTAATCTTGTTGCAGATTATTCTAAACAATTTACAACATCAGATGTGTTAGAAGATTTTGCGAAAGTATCAAACCTTCAAATCAAGCAATTTGAATCACAAATACACGATTCTGTTCAGGTTACAGTCAAAAGTGACCTTTTCCCAGCAAATTTAATTGTTTCTGATAGATACGGAGACTACTTGGATAAAAAAGAAGAACATTTAGATATGCTCTTTTTTGGAAGACGTAGAGGATGGCACCTTAATAAAATAAGTCTTGACAAATAATTAAAGTTCTGTTAGACTAGTTTTTTTGAGGAGTATTATGGAAACTTATATTATATTTGCTATCTTTATTTTAACGAACTCTTATTTCTCGTTTAAAGCAGGTGAGAATGCAGGTAAATTTATTGGAATGTTATCTATTGTTCAGTTTTTCCAAACCAAAGGAGTATTAAAAGATAAAAAAGAAATAGTTGGGTTTAAAAGTTGGCCTGAGGCCTTACAAGTTATTTACACTGACCCAAGAGAAGAACTATTTGAGGATTAAACACATACATGGCACGAAGAAAAACAGTAAGAAGTATTTACGTTACTAAAGAACCTGATTGGAAAGCATTACGGTTAATTACAGAACCAGAAGAGCAAGAAAAGGCATTTAAAAGTTGCGAATATTTTGTTAGAACAGAAATAGCAAAAAAGAAACTTGTAAGTGCGTCTAAACTTTGGGTGAAAGAAAAATCAGGTTGGACCAAAGAAGAAATAAAAATTGTAAACGCCTGTCCAGACTGGAGTTTTACAAGTCCAGGTATATCACTTTTTATACAATATAAAATTGGCTACATGCCAGAATCTATAGAAAAACATTATCACGATAAAAGAAAAGAAGAATGGTTAAACCGTGGTAAAATAGTCTTAACAGAAAAGAAAGAAAAGGCAATAGCAAATCCTAAAAAGGTTATAAGCATACAAGAAAGAATGAAAATGCAAATAGAACACCTTTGTGCTGACTGGGAATATAAATTAGATTGTTTTGTAGAAGGTACTGTTACTTTAAAAGACTTTGATCCATACAAATCTATGCTTACATATCAACCTGAAATAAAGGCGGCTCATGCCACACTTATAAAGCAGGATTTTGAACCTGCATATCAAGAAGCATTAGAAGTTCAAGAATGGTCTGATCCAGATATTAAAGAAGGTTACGGACATTTCACACCTAAAATGAGAAAAGAATTTGTACAATTTTTTGAAAAAATTAATACAGCATGTGATACAATTATAGAAACTAAGAAGACAAGTAGGAAGGCTCGTAAACCTAGAGCTCGTTCAAAAGAATCTATAGTTAAAAAATTAAAGTTTCAAACAAACTGTCCAGAATTAGGTATAGCAAGTATTCATCCTACTGATGTTGTTCATGCTAATGAAATATGGGTATATAATACTAAAACAAGAAAGTTAGGTGTGTATCATGCTATCAATAAAGACCCTCGTGGTATGGGGAGAGACGGCCTTATGGTAAAAGGCACAACTATACAAGATTTTGATGAAGATAGTAGTTTTCAAAAGACATTAAGAAAACCTAAGGAACAAATTAAAAATTGGACAGGATCTGCAAAAACTAAATTTGCAAAAGCATTTGACGAACTAACCACTACAGGTATAAAGATGAACGGTCGAATTAACGACAATACTGTCATACTACAAGCATTTTAAAAAATGTATTCCTATGATAAGGGTTTTACAACAAATGCTATTACCCAACCAAACATAATTGGCGAATTAGATTCAGAAATAATACAAATTGTAAAGGATCAACTTAAAGAAACTGATTGCTTTATAAACACCACCTGGATACGGTACGAACCAGATTTAACAGATATTGTAAACAAAGGCAACCGACTGGTTTGTTACAGTGGTGCTGATTGGAATAACAAACATTTTGAAATAAAAGATGAGAACGAAAGAGTATTAGACTTCAAAAGAATTTGGAAATATATACAGCGAAGTAATTGCGAAGTTATACATGTTGGTAATACCAGAGGTGATCATTATTTTAGTTTTTGGTTAGAATTTATTTCAAGGCACTTAGATAATTATAAAACTTTTGATACTTGGGATATAGATACTCCACTAAAAACTTATATGTGTTTGAACCGTAAGCCACATACACATCGCAAAGAACTATACAATGATCTTGAAAATAAAAATCTGTTAGATTGTGGTTATGTAAGTTTAGGAGGAGTTTCCTGCCCTGTATACTTAGAAAATGATATTGTAAACGTAGAAGGCAATCAAGCAGTTAACGGAGATGTTGGTATAACAAATGACATACATAGTTTAGGCCATAAGCAAAATTGGAACAATCATTTTTTAAATGTAGTTACAGAAACTACTACATATACAGATGTTTTTATAACAGAGAAAACATTTAAGCCTATTATAGGTGAAAGACCGTTTGTTATATTAGGTGATAATAATATTTACAAACAACTTAAAGAATGGGGATTTGACACCTTTGATGATTTATTTGGTACAGGATACGAAGATCCTAATTATCAAAATCGTATCAGTTGGATATCTGAGATTATTGCACTTTATAAGGGAGATAAGCATTTACACTTGCTATTAGAAGATATAAAACCAAGATTACAATATAATAGTAATCAACTGCATACAGCCATAGAAATCAACCGAAAAGCATTAAAAAGTTTAGGAATCTGATAAATAGTACTATGCCAGTAGATCAAATAGGATATAATAACAGAGAAGAACTTATAAGTGAGTTGCAATTACGTCTGGCAGATGGTATCGTAGACGTAGAATTAGATAGAGCACATTATGATGTTGCTATAGACAAATCCCTTGCTCTGTATAGACAACTTAGTGCAGGTGCTGTAGAAGAAAGTGCCCTGTTTTTAACAACATTAGAAGGTGTAACGGAGTACACATTACCAGATGAGGTAATGGAAGTGCGAAGATTATATAGAAAAGGTGTTGGTACTAACAGCGGTGGCGGTACAAACTTTGATCCTTTTGATGTTGCATTTAATAACATGTACTTATTACAAGCAGGCCAAATGGGCGGACTAGCAGTCTTTGATGCATTTAGTCAATATAAAGAAGTTTTAGGTAGAGTATTTGGTAGTGAATACAATTTCTTATGGAATAGAAATACTAAGCAACTTAAAATTTTAAGAAACGTAAGACATGAAGAAGAAATTGCTGTAGGCATTTATAATTTTATACCAGAAAGTATCTTATTAAAAGATATATATGCCGCAAATTGGTTGGCCTCTTATGCTCTTGCTCAGTCTAAAATGATGTTAGGTGAAGCAAGAAGTAAATATGCTAGTGGACTTCCTGGAGCAGGAGGAGCCATACAGTTAAATGGTGATGCATTGAAACAAGAAGCAATGGCA
>Ga0181419_1000881_pt1 | contig 10338 bp, 19 predicted proteins | sample 42SPOviralmetaG_FD_130144 | JGI IMG/M metagenome (GOLD analysis project Ga0181419, IMG submission 130144) | Marine viral communities from the oligotrophic San Pedro Time Series (SPOT) site, San Pedro Channel, CA, USA - 42 SPOT_SRF_2013-04-24 | ecosystem: Environmental > Aquatic > Marine > Strait...
ATTTTAATTGATTGTAAAAAAGGGAGATGGGATTTTCCTGAATTAAAAAAAGTGGCGTTAGAAGAATATAAATATTGGGAACCGGAAACTATAATTGTGGAAGCGAAAGCAAGTGGAACACCCTTGACTCACGAATTACGGACCATGGGTATTCCCGTTGTTAACTTTACACCTAGCAAAGGAAATGATAAACATGTAAGAGTTAATTCTGTTGCTCCTTTATTTGAAGCTGGCATGGTATGGCGACCAGATGAAAGATGGACAGAAGAGATGGTGGAAGAGTGTGCAGCTTTTCCATACGGTGAACATGATGATTTAGTGGACAGTATGACCCAAGCTATGTTAAGGTTCCGTCAAGGTAATTTTGTTGTTCATCCAGAAGATTACGAAGATTCACCATTGCAACTTGGTGTACAACGAAATTATTATTAGGAGGGCCTATGGTCGATAGTAGAGTAAAACAATTAAGAGATCTTCTTGAAGATGCAATCTCAAATGGTGATCAAGATCAAATAGAAATTATACAACAAGAATTATTTACAATTAATCCTAATTACGTAAAAGATTTTGCAGAGGGTGGTTTTGCTAAAGGTTCAGCAGAAGGTTCCGTGATAAAAATGAAACCAATGAGAATGAAATCTGGCGGCGCTGCTAAACGTGGCTATGGTAAGGCGAGAAGATAATGGCTGTAGATAAAAGAATTTCAGGAGTATCAAATCCAGATTTAACAATTGAAGAAGATGTTCAAGTAGGTATTAAAGAAACACCTTTTGAAACAGAGTTTGATGAACAAGTTGAAGTAGAAGAAACAGATGAGGGCGGGGCAGTTATAGACTTTGATCCGTCATCCAAGCCACTTGAAGCGGGATTTGCAGACAACTTAGCAGAATACTTAGACGATGGTATACTAGGCAACATTGCTAGTGATATTGTTGGAGAAGTAAAATCGGACCGTGAATCACGGCACGAGTGGGAGTTTTCGTATACTAAGGGATTAGATTTATTAGGATTTAAACATCAAGAACGTTCCGAGCCATTTCAAGGAGCGAGCAGTGTTACGCATCCACTATTAGCAGAATCTGTTACACAGTTTCAAGCATCAGCATTCAAAGAGTTACTACCACCAAGTGGTCCTGTTAAAACAAGTATCATTGGAGCAGAGAGTCCAGAAATTATAGCGCAAGCAGATAGGGTTCAAGATTTCATGAACTATCAGATTACGGATAAGATGGAAGAGTACACACCTGATATGGATCAGTTACTTTTTCATTTACCTCTTGCAGGGTCTGCTTTCAAAAAAGTTTATTACGAAGCAACAAGACAAGCAGCTGTTTCAAAATTTATTCCTAGTGAAGATTTAATTGTTAATTATTTAGCAACCGATTTACAATCAGCGGAACGTGTTACACACATCGTTAAGATATCACAAAATGATTTGCTCAAACAACAGGTAGCAGGATTTTATAGAGACGTTGATGTACAAACAAGTAATGAAGAAACAAACATACAGAAAAAATATAATGAGTTAGAAGGCGTAGAGAAAACAGGATACGAAGAAGATGTTTATACGCTGTACGAAATACATTGCGATTTAGACATAGAAGGTTTCGAAGATGTCGACGTTACAACCGGCGAGGCTACGGGTATTAAGGTACCATACATTGTAACAGTTGATGAAGGCTCCAATAAAATATTATCCATATACAGAAACTATCAGGAGACAGATCCCCTTAGAAAGAAAATTGAATATTTCGTTCACTACAAGTTCCTTCCTGGTCTTGGCTTTTACGGTTTTGGTCTTATCCATATGCTTGGGGGTTTATCAAGAACGGCTACCTCCACGCTTCGCCAACTTATTGATGCTGGAACGTTATCAAACTTACCAGCAGGTTTTAAAGCGAGAGGAATTAGAATTGCCGATGATGATGCACCATTACAACCAGGAGAATTTAGAGACATAGACGCACCGAGCGGGGACTTACGTTCTGGTTTGATGCCATTACCATACAAGGGTCCTGATCCAACGCTATTTAATCTTTTAGGTTTTTGTGTTGACGCTGGACAAAAGTTTGCAGCAGTAGCTGATATAAAAATTTCAGAAACAAATACAAATGCTCCAGTTGGTACAACTTTAGCCATGATGGAACAAGGCGCAAAAGTAATGAGCGCTATCCACAAACGTTTACACTACGCACAAAAACATGAGTTCAAATTATTAGCAAAAGTATTTGGAACTTTCTTACCACCTGAATATCCATACATGGTTGTTGGTGGTAATCAAATGATTAAGCAAACAGATTTTGATGATCGTGTTGATGTTGTTCCTGTTTCTGATCCAAATATGTTTTCAATGTCACAAAGAGTGGCAATGGCTCAACTACAATTACAACTGGCACAGGCAGCACCAGAGATACATAACTTACAAGAAGCATATCGTCGAATGTATCAAGCTTTAAATGTTCAAAACATTGAAGCCTTGTTACCTCCACCACCAGAACCAAAACCAATTGACCCTGGTATAGAGAATGCAATGGCTTTAGGACTAAAACCACTACGTGCTTTCGAAGTTCAAAATCAACAGGCACACATTGATGCGCATAGAGCGTTTATGTCTAGCTCTTTGGTTAAATCTAACCTACAAGTGTTAGCATTATTACAAGGACATATTTCTGAACACACAGCATTGCTAGCAAGACAGGAAGTTATGGCACAAATGGGACCACAATTACAACAAATGCAACAACAGATGCAAAATCCTATGATGGCACAAAATCCACAGATGCAACAACAGATGCAACAAGTACAACAACAGGTAGAATCACAGATTGCTACTCGAATTGCTGAATTAACTAATGATATGGTAGCGGAAGAGCAAGATTTAATAGAGGCACAGGGTACTGATCAGCTAGTTGCGCTACGTGAAAAGGAATTAGACCTACAACAACAGGATATTCAACGCAAAGTAAACGAAGGAAAAGAAAAAATTGCCTTAGATCAGATGAAATTTAAACAAAAAGAAGATTTACAAACACAAAAGATAGATTCTATTGAGGATATCGCAGAACTACGTGCTAGAGTAGCCCTTGAAAAGGAACAAGGAAGGGCAAAGCGTGACTAATTACGACAAATGGTACAAAAGTCTTTATCAAACGGCTAGAAAAAACATTGATCAAGAAAAAATAGACCCTATTGAATTTGCAACAGCGTTAATTAACGTGTCAAAATTAATACTGGTAGAAGAAGTAGGTGTTATAGAAGCTGAAAACTTATTTGATTTTGCTAATAAAAGTTTTATAATAGAAGCTGAAAAGATAACTTATCATTAAAGGAGATAACATGGCATTAAACAACCCAAAACCAAAATTTATAAATGGTTCGCTATATCCAAATGCTAAAATGACAGTTTCTAGTGACATGAATCCTTATGCAGGTCCTCATGTAAATAAAACTGCAATAGCGGATGTTTACAGTGCTACTATGGAAGGACCAAAAGTAAAACAAAATTTAGGCGCTGGACCAAAGGGTCAACGCAGTAAGGTACAAATTAAAAAAGTACCGTTCAAAGGTTTATTTTAATCGTAAATTAAGATAAGCTACTTTTTTTTAAAGGAGGTTTTTATGAATCTACTAAAAGATCTATGGGATCATTTAAAAGAATGGTCGGATTGGAAAATGAAGGACTGGATCAAGGCGGCTATTGTTGCAGTGATCGTGATTATTGTAATCGGAGCAATATAATTTTATGGTGTGGCAATTATTAGCGAAGCCCTTACTAGGTGTGGCCACAGACGCCGTGAGGGGTTTCGTACAAACGAAGAAATTAAAAGGCGAAGTTAAGATCGCACAAATCCACGCAGAGAAAAAAAGAAATGAAGACATCGCTGCTGGAAAAATTAAGTGGGAAGCGGCAGCTGTTGATCAAATGAAGGGTAGCTGGAAAGATGAAATAATTTTAATTTGTCTTTTGGCTCCAGCGATTGCAGTCTTCGTGCCTGGATGGACAGAACACATTAAAGCTGGGTTTGAAGCCTTGCACTCACTTCCGGACTATTATAAACACTTATTGTATTTGGCCTGCTCAGTTTCATTTGGCGTGAAGGCGGGACCAGCAGCAATGAGTTTATTTAAGAAGGGTAAATAATGGCTAAAAGAAAATTAACAGATTTAAGTGGTGATGGTAAAGTAACTCGTAAAGATGTTTTGATTGGGCGAGGAGTTATCAAAGCTAAAAAAGGTGGAGCGGTTAAAACAAAAAAGAAATCTACGGTAAATAAAGCTGGAAATTATACTAAACCCGGACTACGTAAAAAAATATTTAATCGCATAAAATCACAAGCTTCACATGGGACCGCCGCAGGACAATGGTCAGCGAGAAAAGCCCAGGCAATGGCAAAGGCTTATAAAAAAGCAGGTGGTGGTTATAAATCGTAATGGCTTTAGCGAAGTCACAAAAAAGTTTAAAGGATTGGGGTAAACAAAAATGGAGAACAAAGTCTGGAAAAAAATCAAGTGTTACTGGCGAGCGTTATTTGCCAAGTGCAGCGATAAAAAATCTATCTTCACAGGAGTATGCTGCCACTACAAAAGCTAAAAGAAAAGCTAAGAAAAAAGGAAAACAATTTTCTAAACAACCTAAGAACATAGCAAAGAAGACAAGGCGTTTTAGATAATGCCATTTAGATCTGCAAAGCAAAGAGCATATTTGTATGCGAATGAACCTGAAGTAGCAAAACAATTTGCTAAAGAACATGGAAATAAAATTATTAAAAAAAGGAAAGGCGGTTTTGTCAAAGTCAAACCACGAGGGTTTGGAAGAATGTTGGCAAATAAAAGACCAGTAACGAAGGTGTATGTATGAATATGGAAAGACTATTACAATCCGTTAAGGATCATGAAGGATATAGAAACAAGGTGTACCTAGACACGCTAGGAAAAAGAACGGTGGGCGTAGGACACTTGTGTGTTGAAGATTTTTGGGAAGAGGACAAAGAATATGAAGAAAAGTTTTTGATGACAATTTTAGAACATGACTTACAGACAGCAGTCAAAGGATCTAAAGAATTAATGGAAGAGCATGGGTGCGTAGATATAGATGATTTAGCTAAAGAAATTATAGTTGAAATGATTTTTCAATTAGGCAAGACAGGTGTCTCTAAGTTCCGCAACATGTGGAAAGCTTTATCAGAACTCAATTATGTGGGTGCAAGTTTCGAAATGCTCGATAGTCGTTGGGCTAAACAGACACCCAACAGAGCTAATGGCATGGCAAATCTTATGAAGGGAATAGGTTAGTGGATATCATAAAAATAATTGACTATACGAAAAAAATAATAAAAACTAGACAAGAACAAGTTAATGACGTTATAAGCAAGGGTGTAAAAGATTTTGAAGAATATAAATATCTTCTTGGGAAATTACACGGATATAACGACATAACACAGGAACTCACGGACCTGCTAAAAAAACAGGAGCACTATGACGAAGACGACTTTAATTAAACCTAGACCCGCTAATATAATAGATATTAACGAAAAACCTTACAAAACAAAAAAAGAAGTAGAAAAAGTTCCAGAGCCTACAGGTTTTAGAATTGTTTTATTTCCTTTACTCCTAGAAAAAAAGACTAAAGCTGGATTACATTTAACAGATGAGACTGTAGCGGAAGCTCAGATATCTACAAATGTTTGTAAAGTTTTAAGAGTAGGCCCAGATTGCTACAAAGACAAAGATAGATTTCCAAATGGCGCTTGGTGTAAAGAAGAAGACTGGGTACTTATTACTAAATATGCGGGATCAAGAATTCGTATCGATGGTGGTGAGCTTAGAATAGTGAATGATGATGAAATACTGGCAGTCATTGATCACCCAAAAGATATATTGCCAGCGAGTTTATTTTAGGAGAATAGTATGGCTGAAGAAAAATTAATACCATTAGATACTTCTGGAAACGACGTTGAGATTACATTGAAAGAAGAAGACAGCAAAGAAGATATAGCTGTTGAGGAAAGTAATATTAGGGAAGTTCCAAAAGAAGAAACACAAATCGAAGTTCAGGAAGAAAAGCCTGAAGAAACAAAAGAAAATAAAGACGAACTAGAAGAGTATAGTGCTACTGTTAAAAAACGTATTGATAAGCTTACTCGCAAAATGCGTGAAGCAGAACGTAAAGAACAAGCAGCTATAGAGTATGCTAAAAGAGTTCAAGAAGAAAATAAAAAACTAACTTCTACATCTTCAGAAAATAATAAAGCATACGTTGAAGATCTTTCTAATAGAGTTGTCGCACAAATTGATGCAGCAAAAAACAATTTAAAAAATGCTATTTCAAGCGGAGACGTGGATAAACAAGTTGAGTATCAAAGAGAAATAGCTTCTTTAACTCAGGAAGAAGATAGAGTTCGTAGAGAAAAAGTAAAATTAGATAAAGTAAAACCAGTTGCAGAAACACCTATTACTCCAACAGCTCCTAAGCAAACTACTCCTCCCCCTGATCCAAGAGCTATAAAATGGGCAGAGGATAATTCATGGTTTGGAGAAGATCAAGTAATGACTTACGCTGCTTATGGTTTACATCAACAATTAACTGAACAAGAGGGTATTGATCCTCGTTCTGATGAATATTACGAAGAAATAGACAAAAGAATTAAAAAAGAGTTTCCCAATCGCTTTAAAGATAGTAAAGTAGAGGAAAATAGTAGTAATGGAAAACCCGTCCAAGCCGTTGCTTCTGCAAATCGATCGACTAAAACTGGACGCAAAGTTGTGAGACTCACACCCTCACAGGTTGCAATAGCAAAGAAACTTGGTGTGCCACTTGAAGAGTACGCAAAACACGTGAAGGAGGCGTAAATGACTGATTCAAATAAAAAAACAACTTCACGCAAAAACGAAACCCGTGAAGTAAACGCTCGTAAAAGAGGTTGGGTTCCACCTTCTAACTTAGAAGCCCCTGAACCGCCCGAAGGTTATCACCATAGGTGGGTAAGGTTTGAATTTAGAGGAATGACAGACGATAAGAATGTCACTTCTAGAATCAGATCAGGTTATGAACCTGTGAGAGCAGATGAATATCCTGATAGACTAGACCTACCGGTATTATCCGATGGTAAGTTCAAAGGCATTATAGCAGTTGGTGGATTAATGTTAATGCGTTGCCCGATTGAGGTTAAAGAAGATAGAGATGAATATTTCGCTAATTTAACTAACGATCAACAGCAATCCGTTGACAACGATCTTATGAAGGAAGAGCACCCTTCCATGCCTATTTCGAAAGAAAGGCAATCTCGGGTTACATTTGGCGGTGGTAATAAAAAATCTTGATGGTCAAGATCTATATTACTACTAAAAGTCTAAAGGAGACAAAAAATGGCTAATATAGATGCAGCATTCGGTCTTCGTCCTTACGAAAGATCCGGATCAAACTATAATAACCAAGGCGTTAATGCGTATCCTATTAACTTTGATGGCTCAAGCAGTGGAACAACAAGTTTAATTTGGACTGGAACTCCAGTCATCCCTCTAGCTAGTGGATTAATAGACGTAGTAGGAAATGCTAACGGCGGTACTGTACCTTTGTTAGGTGTCTTCATGGGTTGTAAATACATTGCAACTGATGGAACTCCAACATGGGCACCATACTGGCCTGGTTATGCGGCGATTAAGCCGTCAACAGAAGCGATTGCTTATGTGGCTGACAATCCTCATGCATTATTTGTTATTAATGCTGACGGTGCGTTACCAGATAGTGCTTTGTTTGCTAATGCAAACTTTGCAACAGCTATCACTGGTACTAATACTAGTGGTTATTCTCTAGGAGAATTAGCAACAGCAACTATCGCATCAGGATCTGCAACTTTAAATATGAAGATTGTAGGATTTGATGACGAAGCTTCAGTAGCAGAAGGCGCTGTAGATAAAACTGCAGCAGGCCGATTAGCGGTCGTAAAACTTAACGTTCATTTCATGGACTCAACCGCAGGAATATAGGAGATAGGATATGGCTATTAATAGAGCACAGCTTGCCAAAGAACTAGAACCTGGTTTAAACGCCCTGTTCGGTTTAGAATACGCACGCTACGAAAACGAAGCTGCTCAAATTTTTGAGCAAGAAACAAGTGACAGAGCTTTTGAAGAAGAAGTTATGTTAGTTGGATTCGGACAAGCAAATGTAAAAGCAGAAGGATCAGCAGTTGGTTTTGATACCGCTTCTGAATCTTTCACTGCAAGATACACTCATGACACAATTGCATTAGCATTTGCGTTAACTGAGGAAGCTGTCGAAGACAACTTGTATGACAGCTTATCAGCTCGTTACACAAAAGCCCTAGCAAGATCTATGGCTTACACAAAACAAGTTAGAGGCGCTAACGTATTAAACAATGCGTTTACAGTGACTGGTGGAGACGGAGTTACATTAGCTAACACTGCTCACCCAACAGCACTAGGTGGTACTTTCTCAAATAGAAGTGCAACTGATGCGGACCTTAACGAAACCTCATTAGAACAAGCGATGATTGACATTGCAGGTTTTATCGACGAAAGAGGGCTAAAAATTGCAATGAAGGCACAGAAGATGATTATCCCTGTGAACTTGCAGTTTGTAGCTGATAGGATCTTAGAATCCACACTCAGAGTTGGTACTGCTGACAATGACATTAACGCTCTGAAAAATATGGGGATGCTACCAGGTGGTTACACAGTTAACCATTATCTAACGGATACGGATGCATACTTCATTAAAACAGATTGTCCTAATGGCTTTAAACACTTCACAAGAGCTGCCCTTGCTACTGGCATGGAAGGCGATTTTGACACAGGAAATATGAGATACAAAGCAAGAGAGAGATACAGCTTTGGTTACTCAGATCCTAGAGCTGTTTACGCTTCTCAAGGTTCATGATCTAATACTGGATCCTCCCAGGTTAAAGAAGGCGGTTGCAAGACCGCCTTTTTTATTTTACAAGAGAGTATACTCAAGACTTAACAAGACAACTAAAAGGAGGTTGACATGGGTACAACTACATTTTCTGGTCCTATAAAAGCTGGGACTGTAAGAGAAGGAGCTAGTGAAAATTTAGGTTTCACTTTAATGGCTCAATCAGCAGTAATAGATATTATTGGTGCAACAAACACAACTACAATAGGTATTGTTCCTGCTAATTCACAAATCGTGGATGCTATCATGAATGTAACAACTGTCTCTAATGACGGCGGTACTGGCGTAGTGCAAATTGGCACAGCAGCCGATCCAAACGCTTTTATGTCAGACACAAACGTTAAAGCATTAGGTGTAACTCATACAGGTGGTACAACTGCTGATGCTAACGATATTGGAACAAGTGATGTTACTTGTACGGCAACTTATACAGCTGGAAATGGTGACGGTACTACAGGAGTTGCTACTGTTACTATTCTTTACATGCAGAACAATAACTTAAGTTAGAGGTTAGTATGGCAGATACAGTAACAGGACCAACTATCTTAGAAGAGAACGACAATAGAGTTACAATCAAAGTCGTTGTTCAATCGGATGGTTCAGGTGGTACTACTGTTATGGGTGATGTGTCAGCATTGACTGCGAATATTTTAGGTCAAGCAGTTAAATATCTTTCAGTTCAACAACTATGGTTTAGTTGTTCTGCAGGAGACGGAGGCGATGCTTTTGCTCGTCTTGATGCTGAAGACAGTGATGGAGATATACCTATAATTACATTAGTTGGTAATGGTAATTTTGATTTTAGACCGTTTGGTGGAATACCAGCGAATAAATCAAATAACTCTAACGAATATGATATTAATTTGGTAATTCCAAGCACAGCAGACTCGGGCAACACATTCAGCGTAATAGCAGAGTTCCAAAAACTATATTAGGATGGCTAAAGATCCTAGATTAAAAAGAGCGGGGGTAAGCGGTTTTAATAAACCAAAGCGTACCCCCAATCATCCAAAAAAATCACATGTTGTCGTTGCTAAAGAAGGCGACAAAGTAAAGACTATTAGATATGGTCAACAAGGAGTTTCAGGCGCAGGGAAAAACCCTAAGTCTAAAAAAGATAAAGCAAGAAGAAAATCATTTAAAGCCAGACACGCAAAAAATATATCTAAAGGAAAGATGTCAGCAGCGTATTGGGCAAATAGATCTAAGTGGTGATGAGAATACTTTTTTTTATTTTAACTTTTATATTAGTTGTTGGTGTAATAACCAGTGCAAGTGGTGCAGATACCAACACGGTCAGTTCTACGGTAGTGACGGATAAATCAGTACCTACCGCAAATGCTCCAAGTGTTGTTGTCAACAATTCTGATATTTGTAAGGTAGCTACATCTGGTGCTATACAA
>Ga0181419_1000883_pt1 | contig 10328 bp, 12 predicted proteins | sample 42SPOviralmetaG_FD_130144 | JGI IMG/M metagenome (GOLD analysis project Ga0181419, IMG submission 130144) | Marine viral communities from the oligotrophic San Pedro Time Series (SPOT) site, San Pedro Channel, CA, USA - 42 SPOT_SRF_2013-04-24 | ecosystem: Environmental > Aquatic > Marine > Strait...
AGAGGGTTGAAGTTTTGCGTTATGAGGGGGGCCAGGGGTGCGTTTTCTATTGATGACGATTTCAGGAGTCATGACCTGCTCAGTCCTGAAGGGATGGTTGCAGGATGGGCATCGACGGTAACGGATACGGATGCCGTCTTTAAGCCTGGCGCATGTGGTACTGATGACGGGCTTGCCGCAGTTTGGGCAATCGATTGGCATTTGTGTTTTGAGGGTGTGAATGGCCGGGAGATGGATCAGCCCCTACAGCTGCCCTGTTTTCCCCTCTTGAGGGTCTTGTATGCAGTCAGGCTTCCCGGCCCGTTGCAGAGGCTCCTAGGCCCCTCTCAGAGCGTTCAAGAAGCAAAGACGGCCTGATTGATAAACGCTCTCACGGTTTGGTCGTCCATTTTGCGGCCAACGCGAACGCCGGAGCTTGTGATCAGCTCATATTTGCCAGGGAAGAACTGGTTGATGAGTGCGCCAGCGCTGCGGGCGTCAAGGTGCTGATTTGCGGAGCAGACCAGATCCCAGGTCGTGGCGGTTTTGGTTGCGGTCATGAATCTCAAGCGAGGGGTGCCATCTCTGGCGTGCCCAAACCATAGCGCCTGGAGGGGGCTTGTCAACAGTTACGTCTGTTTTTTTTGGTTACGAGGTCAAACCCCTTGCTATCACTGAAATGTGACGCTGTAACAAAAAAATCTATTTATATAGAGGTTTATTTATTTATAGACATATAGGTATGTCTGTTTCTATCTAAGTATCTATATATATTCATCCTCCACCAAGCGTTACGCCGTTACTTTTGCCGAAATCAGTTGCAGCGCAGCGGGTTACAGCGTTTTTGCCGCTTGTTTCGCTTGTTACGCCCTTGTAACAACAAACCCTTTGCGCCGCAAGGGAGTAACAGGGAGTAACGGTTTTGGAGTGTAGTTATCTGAAAAACTAAAGCTCATCAGCGGCAACCGCGATGGATCTGGCGATGCTGCCGGCCCCGGTGAATCGCATCGGCTTCTTTTTGGATGCCCCAGGCAGTCGAGCAAGGGTCAAAGGCCAACAATTTTCCCATTGGGTGGCTTTAAGGATCGATCGAATGCCCTCAGCGGTGTTGGAAATGCAGATCTCACGGTCATCCTTTTCGACGCGAATGCCAAGCCTGAGGAGCGCTGAATTGGCCGGTGTCACGGTCAGGTCAAAGTCAGTTTTATGGCCTAGGCAGATGTCGATCAGTTCACCCACGGTGCGGGTGTAAGAGCGGTCACCGGCTTCCGCCCTGACGGGGTGCTGCAGGATCTTGCTGAGGCAGTTGCGTTCATCTGATGGGCCTTGGTCTTGCTGGTCATCATTCCATTGCAGCTGGGCCAGGAAAAGCTCAGCTGTTTCAGGCTTAGGTGCTTCGCTATCAATTAGGGAGTAGGCACCAGCCAAAAGCGGGCCGTACTGATCGCCGGTTCTGGAGCTGCCGAAATGCTTACGTGCGGCACGAGTAAAGGTTTCGGTGCTTTCTAGGATCGTTGGAAGCATGGCAAAGGTACGGGCCATTAGTTGTTGGCCGATTTCTGGGGTGATGTATTTGGCGAGATCAGCGTCTAGGGCTTCCCAATGTGTACGGCGGGTTTCAGGGTCCATTTCATGCGGTGAGCGCATTGAAATTTCAACAAATCTGTTTCGGTCAGCGTTTTGCTTTAATGCGGTGCCGATCGATGAAAGAAAAAACATCGAGCGAACCTTGTAGGAATTGGTGACGCCACCGGGGGAGCCTTTAATTAATGCAGATCTGGATTCAGTGCTTGCGACGCGAGCTAAGCCGAGAATGTTTTGCATTCGTTGAGCGTCTGCTTTTTCGTTGGATTCGGCTTCATCAAGGATTACGGGAAGGGCATCAGTACCGAGCTGTTGACGGATGCCGGCTTCAGACGTGCCGCCTTCAACTAATAAGGCCATTTCATCAAGGAGGGGCGTAAGGAAGCGGCTGAGGAATTCAGATTTACCGCTGCCGCTTCCTGCTGTTAGCCAGATATGTGGGCGCCAGCGAAGAGCGCCGCAGATCGGAGCAGTAACGACCCAGCCAGCGATGAGCGCACCGTAAAGAGGGTTTGACCAGTGAAAGCGATTTGCGATGTTGCCGATTTGAGCTGCGTAATCGTCGCTTAGCGGCGGCAGACCTTCGGCGCCGTCAATGCGAACAAGGTGCTGATAGCGATAACGGCTGATCAGTGGCTTGGTGATGGGCTTTGCTACGCCATCAACTAGGAGGCGATCGCCGAGGTGAATGATGGTGCGATTTGCATCACGCCATGCGCCACGGCCACGGATGCGGCCAGGGTCAAACATCCCGACAGCTGCTTGCTGTTCAAATAGCGCTGACGCTGCAGATGTCCAGTTGACACCGTTGTCATTTCTGCCGGGGTAAATGGTGGCCCAATATGATTCAGACGCGAGGCTTGTGAGCATGGTCGCGGTGTGCGACTGCGTTGAGATGCGTTTGATCAGGCCATCTCTTGATGGCTGGTAGTAGTAGCCGCCTTGGGAGTCATAACCGAGCAGCTGAAAGGGGCCGGTGCTAGTTTCTTGAGGGGGGTTTGACGCCTCTGTTGATAAGTCGGGTATTGAGCTGGGAGTGATGCCCCAGCTTTTTTGTTGTCGATTTTGTTTTACATAGTCATGGGCTTGGGCTGAAGTCCAGTCAGTGGCGTCAGCTAAATCCCAAGCTGATGGGGTGTCTGGGGGTGCAGGGATCTCGCTAATTGAGGCGCAGCCGAGGTCGTGCAATGTATTGGCGATTTTGTCGGCGGCTTTACGGCCAGGGCCGTCGTTATCAGGCCAAATTGCAACACGGCGATTCTTAAGTGCGGCCCAGTTTGATTTTGTGATGGCCGAGGAGCCACCGGACCAAGTGCAAACGATGGAGGAGGGGAATAGGCGGCAGGCTGCGTCGTATGTCTTTTCGCCTTCGACAATTAGGACACCAGCATCAGGCCGGGTGTGTAGCTGGTGGGATAGGAGGAGGGGCCGGATGCCTTCTGGCGCTTTCCGTATCCATTTGTTGTTGACCCATGTGAGGGGCCGAATCTTTTTATTTGGGAACCGGCAGATGATGAAGGTCTGGGAGTAGTGATGAACGAGTTCAGCACCTTGTGTCGGCGGATCTGATGGCGGTGCGCTGAGGCCAAGATGCTGTTCGATTTTTTGTGCGGCTTCTTTGAAGCTCATTCCAGTTTTGCGGATTAATAGGGTCATGCCATTGCCGGCGCCACCTGATTGATGCTTGCCGCCGCATTGATTGCAGTACCAAGAGCCGGAGCCATCTTGATCGTCGAAGCGATAGCGATCTTTGCCACCGCATAAGGGGCAGGGCTGGTGTTCATTTGTGAGCTGTTTAGCTGTGATGCCAGCAATGGATGAGAGCAGTTGAGGCCAGCGACCTTGGGCAGCCTTGTTGATGTCGGTTGTCATAAATGGGGGATAACGATGCGATAAGAGGCGTTTGGGTGAATGATTGAAGCGAGATGTTTGGCGTGTTGCGGGCTGTAGGCACGCACCTCAACGTATTGGCGTGGCTGCCGGCGGATATGACAGCAGACCGTGAAGAGCAAAAGCTTGTGACAATTCACTGATTAGCGGCCTCGATGCGATTTAGCAACCTGCGAGCTTCACGGACGGTTGATTCAGTGGCTTGGTATGACCAGCCGCGAAATTTGATCTGATGTTCAGCCCATAAGGGCAAATTATTAGCCCACTCAATTGCAACAGCAATGGAGCTGGGCTCACAGCTGTGAGCGTCTTTAAATAGTTTTTTGAGCAGGTGAGATGGATCTGAGCGCAAGGCCATGCGAGTGATGAGAATGCCTGCCGACGTTACGGGGCAGGGTCTGCTGCACCTTGGTCGCTGTTGTATTGCTTCACAATCTCTAGGGCTTCCTCTGATGAGCGTGCGATCCCGGCGATTCCTCCGGCGGCTTTGACCTGAGCGATGAAGTTGAGCTGTTCGGGTGTCGGTCGGCCTTTGTCTTTTACTTCGATGGCAGTGAACACGGCGACACGTTGGCCGTTGATTTCTTTTGTCGTCCAGCCGATCAGATCTGAGCTGCCTTTTTGCAAGCCATAACGAACGAGGCGCCCTTTTTGGTCCTTTAGAGCGCCGACATTGTTGCGAAAGATCCGGCTATGGCCGTGGCCAAGGGTCAGCCTGATGCGTTGTTGAATTAGAGCTTCGTTTGATTTGTCTCGCTTTGTGCCTGTAGTAGGCCCATCCGGGTTTGTATCCACGTTGCCTGCCTAGCTCTTGAAGAGCTTCCAGCGTATCGGCTTCAAGTTCTTCAGACCTGCGTTTCAAGCGGATTTGGGTTTGATCTAACTCAACAACGATCACATCTCCGGCCTCTTCTAGTGGCTTAAGTTCGCGGGGCCCTTTGCCAAAAACATGGCCGCACTCTCGTTTCTTGTCGTGGTCCCATTCCTTGCAAACCGTTGTGGTAATTGGCAATATGGCGTAACAATCAGGGCATTCTTTTACCGAAAGCGTTTCTTTGCGTTCTTTGTCTTCAAGACTCCAGTCTCGTTCGTCAAGGTGAAAGCCGTGGCGCATGGTATTGCCAACCATGTCGACAATGGTGGCGTGGCTTTTGCCTGGCGCTGGCCTTAGGCATCTGCCGATCTGCTGCAGGTGTAGCGCGAGGGACATTGTGGGGCGAACAAGTAGACAACCGCCGACGCTGGGCAGATCAAACCCTTCTGAAATAACCATGCAACTGGTGATCACCTTAATTTTGCCTTCTGCTAGGGCTTGAAGGCGTTGTCGCCGAACGGTTTTCGAGAGCTTTCCGTCAAGCACTACGGATGGGATGCCTGCTACGCAAAACGAATCGGCGAGCATTTCAGCGTGAGCAACCGTCAGACAAAATGCAACAGCGGTTTGACCATTGAGCTTGGCTTTGTACTGCTTAACGGGCGAATCCAGCGCCCTACGGGTCAGTGCTTCTTCCTCTAGAGCGTCTAAATCAAACTCATCACCTTTTGTCGGCAGAACCTCGTCTTCGCGGCCTGGGTGACCAAAATATTTCGGGTGACCAAAATATTTCGCCGGGACTATGTGACCAGCCTCTTGCAGCTCTAATGCTTGAGGGCCTTCGATCATGATTGAAAACATGTTGCCGAGGCCATGACCATCGAGGCGTTCGGGCGTGGCAGTAACCCCTAGGCGCATTGCATTATCAAAATGGGCCAGGATCGCCTCCCATGTGCCGGCAACTGCGTGATGAGCCTCATCGATTACGACCAGCTGAAAGAAGGCTGGGTCAAGCCGGTGCATTCGCCGGGCCAGTGTTGCGACGGATGCGATCTGAACGCCGTGCGATAGGTCTTGTTTCCAACCGTTGGCAATGATGCCGTGATCAACGCCGATGTCTGCAAGCGTTCGGGATGTTTGTTCGACCAGCTCTTGGCGATGAACCAAGATCAGGACACGGTTGCCTTTAATTGCGGCTGATTCGGTGATATAGGAAAAAATGACGGTCTTCCCTCCGCCAGTGGGCAAGACAAACAGCACTGAGCGATGCCCGCACTGCATGGCATAACGGATTTCATCAACAGATTTCTGCTGGTAATCCCGTAGCTGGATTTTCATGTGAAGAGATGCGACTTCAAATGAGCGTTTTTTAGATGCTCGCGGCTATGTTGCCGAGGCATCAAAAGCACCCTATGCCAAAACTGACGCATCACCCGAACTTGAGCAATGAGGACTATCACGCGATGTCAGCGGTCAGCCCTAGCAGGCTGAAAGAGCGGACAATGCTGCATTATTGGGACCGCTTTGAGAATCCAAACGCGATCAAGCCAGCGCCTACGCCAGCGATGCAAAAAGGTACGGCTTTGCATACTGCGGTCTTAGAACCTGAGACGTGGGCGGATGTTGTGGCGGTTCAACCGCGACTAGATCGACGAACAAAAGCAGGCAAGGCGGCTGCTGCTGAATTTGAGCAGGCTGCTGCAGGTCGGGTTGTTTTAAGTGCCGAAGATGCCGAGGAAGTGGCGTTAATGGCTGATGCTGTGCGCTCCCATCCGGCGGCAAGATTTTTGCTTGAAATGCCTGGCCAGATTGAACAGTCCTATAGCTGGACCGATGCTGCGACGGGCGTTGAATGCAAAACCCGGCCTGACTGGCATTCAGCAGATCAGCGGATTGTTGTGGATGTAAAGACCACGACTGACGCAAGCCGGTCTGGCTTTGCCAAGAGCACCGCAAACTTTGGTTATCACGTCCAAGCGGCATGGAACCAAGACGCTCTTGGCGCTGAGCAGTTCATCACGATCGCGGTGGAATCAATACGGCCCTATGCCGTAGCGGTTTACCCAGCGTCGCCTCTGATGATTGCAGCAGGACAGCGCCGGATCAGCAGAGCACTGGAGCAGATTGCGGAATGCCGAGCTTCTGGTGTCTGGCCTGGTTATGGCGACCAGATCCAAGAGCCGCTTGAGCTGCCTGGCTGGTGCAATGACTGAATCTCAAATCCTTGAGCTTTACCGCTACAGAACAAACCCTCAACCGCCTAATTATGACGAACTCATCATCGATTACGACAACGCAGTCACCAACGCCGCTCACGTTCTTGCACGACGGCGAAGCACTGGAGCACCTGTATCGAGTAGCGAAAGTGTTCTCGATGTCTGGGATGGTGCCTCAGCATTTCCAGGGGAAGCCTGAGGCGTGTTTAGTTGCATTGATGTATGCCGAGCAGCTTGGTGAGCATCCAATGGTGATGTTTCAAGAGGTGGCGATCATCAAAGGCAAGCCGAGCACGAGCGCCAAGTTTTCAATCAGCCGGGCGAATAAGTCAGGGCTGCTTTCTGGCCCGATCACATGGGAGACCACCGGCAGCGGTGAATCGTTAGTTGTGACGGCAGGAGCGACGATGAAAGAAACAGGTGAGCGGATTGACGTGTCTGTCTCACTGGCGGAAGCCAAGGCTGATGGCTGGACTAGCAACTCAAAATATCGGACGATGCCTGAGCAAATGCTGAGGTGGCGATCTGCAACACGGCTAATTAATTTGTTTATGCCTGAAGTGTTGCTTGGCCTTGGCGTCAAAGAAGAGATGGAGACGATTAAGCCTGCAAGGGTTCAAGTTGAAGACGCGCCGGCCACTAATGTTGTGGCGGAGCTAAATGAGCAGATCACAGCGCAGCAGTTGCCTGTTGTTGTTGAAGAAGCGGAGCCGTCTCCTGCTCCTGCTGCTGACATTGCTGACCCTTTCTGATTTTTTCACTATGACTGGACAAGAAATCATGGCCGCTGTTTTGCGGTCTGCCTCACATAATTTTGTAGGGCGTTTGGCTCGCGCCCCTGAGCTAAAGACTTTTGATTCTGGCAACTGCGTCGCGAAAGGTCGCATCGCGATCAATAAGGCGGGAGCAAAGAAGGATGACGGTTCCAAGCCTGACTGGTTCACGGTTGAAATCTGGGGAGCGCATGGAATTGCATTCAGCGATCAATGCGCTCAAGGGGATCTTGTGGCGGTTGCTGGCCGGGTCAAGACCAACCGATGGAAGACCAAGGACGGCGAAGACCGCACTGATCTAATCATCTGCGCGGACCAGTTCAGGAACGTCACCCAAAACCCTGAGCCATTGCCAACCCCTAAGCCGGTTGCGCCTGTTGACGTTGCCGCGAAGGCAGTGGCAGACACGTTTGCGGGTGAAGTGACCGCAACTCAGGATGATATTCCGTTTTGATTGTTGCGGTTTACAGCTGCAAAGGTTGCATCGCTTGGAATCCTGAGCGATGCTTCCTCAGTCCACATCACCCGACTTCGATGACATGCCCCGCATCATTTCAGATCAAGACCTTGGCCAACATCTCAAAATTACAGGGAAAGCCATCGCTGCCGCAATTTGCGCCGCGTATGTTGCCGGCCTCTTCCTTGGGGAAGCAATCCATAAGACATCAGACGCTATTGCATCGTTTTGGCGGTTTCTGTTTGTTCCTGCTGCCTGTGTTGACGATCGCAACGGTAGTGATCGAGCACAGCCCCAGCCCTGCCGCACAATGCCAACGCTGACAGCTGCTGACCAAGAGTGGGTTGAGTCGTTTATTACTGGCCTGCAACGGCGCCCTGAACCAGTAGCATCAAGGGATTTTCTAATCCCTTTGGTTTGATGGATTCTGCCGGGCAGTACCTAAGCGAAATTGCCCGGTTCCCGCTGCTAACGGCAAGCCAGGAGATTCAGCTAGGCAGGCAGATCAGAAAATACGTCGAATTGAGAGACTTGCCCAAAGATCAACTAAATGACACCCAAAAACGACAGATTAAGGCTGGCACTAGGGCAAAGGAAAAGCTAATAAAAAGCAACATGAAACTAGTGGCAAGTGTTGCTAGGAAGATGCTATTTAAGGCAAACCCGAAAACCTTAACTTTTTTTGATTTACTGCAAGAGGGTTCAATTGGGTTAAGCCGAGCGGCTGAATTATTTGACCCTGAAAGAGGCTATAAATTCAGCACCTATTCATATTGGTGGATTCGCCAAGCGATTAGCCGTGCAATCTATGGAACTGACAGGATGATTCGCATCCCTGATTCAATGTTAAATCGATTTACAAAGGCCCAGAAAATTTTAAAAGATTTTTACTTTGAGCACGGCTGCTCGCCTTCTCCTAAACAAATCACTGAGCTAACAGGCTTGCAGCCAAGTGATTTTCAATTGATGGCGCAGTCATATCATCACAAGTCATCCGATGATCCGCTTTTTGAAGGCGATCAAAAAGTTTCCATAATTGACGCCTTTTCTGAATTGAACCCTAGAGCGGGAGATTCTTTTGAAACAGATATAGAGGTAAACGAACAGATCGGAAAAATACGAGTTGCAATGCTTAGATTAGACGAAGAAAGTCAGCAAATAATCAGCGATTATTTTGGCCTTGAGACTGGCGAAGAAAAGAATCTTACCCAAATCGCAAAAGCCAAAAAAACATGCAGGGAGAGCATTAGGATGAAAAAAGACCGAGCCATCAGAAAGATTGCCGTTTATCTTAAAACTAGCTGCTAAGATCTTCTAGCTGAATTTCAATTTCTGAAATGTAGCCAACAGCTTGACTCATTACTTGCTCTCTTTCGGCTAAGGTTCTGACTAGCTGGCTGCAAAGTTCTCTGATTTCCTTTTCAGTGCCTTGGCTTAAGACAGCCCGAGCATGACGCTCAATTTCAATCTCTTTCTCTAGGCTTATTGATGGCACTAGCCATTGAGCAAAAGCCATATTCCTGAATGTATTTAACTCATGGTAGGAAGCACCCCCCCGGTCATGCAACAGGTTCAAACTGCTACTGGCACGACCTGGCGGGTGACGTTTGCAGGGATCACCCGCGAGCACCGGCAACAATGGCAGGCTGAAATCTATTATCAGCAGGCGATGGATGCTTACAGCGAAATGCTCAAATGATCCAACTCCATTGCGGCAATTCTTTAGACGTTCTTGCCACGCTCGGAGATGACAGCGTTGACAGCATCGTCACCGACCCACCTTATGGGCTGAGATTCATGGGGCGCAAATGGGATTACGACGTCCCGAGCAAAGAGATCTGGGAGCAGTGCCTACGTGTCCTGAAACCTGGCGGTCACCTTCTCGCCTTTGCTGGCACCCGCACGCAACACCGCATGTGCGTAAACATCGAGGATGCAGGTTTTGAGATCAGGGACATGATCGCTTGGGTCTATGGCTCGGGGTTCCCTAAGTCGATGAACGTCGGCAAGGCGATTGATAAAGCAGCAGGCGCTGAACGTGAGGTTTTGGGAGTGGCTGGCAAAAGCGGCAGCATTCGCAACAGCATGGCTGGAGACTTTACCGGTGGTGAGTACATGAGCACCGCACCTGCAACACCAGAAGCCCAGCAATGGGACGGTTGGGGCACGGCATTAAAGCCAGCGTTAGAGCCGATCACCGTTGCGCGTAAACCTTTCACTGGCACCGTTGCAAATAACGTGCTGACGCATAGCACTGGCGCCATCAACATCGATGGCTGCAGGGTGGGGACTGATGAGAACCTTGCGAGACCTTATGGAGGGGAAAACAAAATCTACGGTGATTTTGCAATGCAACGCGGAACAATTACAGGGGAAGGGCTGACAGGTCGCTGGCCTGCCAATTTGATCCACGACGGCAGCGATGAAGTGACAGAGCTATTCCCGCAAACAGGGAACGGTAATAACAAAGGGGTTTATAGTTATGCAGGAAGAGAATATGCCAATAAAAATACTTCAATGTTTAACGGTGATAAACCTCAGGCTCCTAGTAATTTCAATGATTCAGGCAGTGCAGCTCGGTTCTTTTACTGCCCAAAGGCAAACAAGAAAGATCG
>Ga0181419_1000884_pt1 | contig 10323 bp, 15 predicted proteins | sample 42SPOviralmetaG_FD_130144 | JGI IMG/M metagenome (GOLD analysis project Ga0181419, IMG submission 130144) | Marine viral communities from the oligotrophic San Pedro Time Series (SPOT) site, San Pedro Channel, CA, USA - 42 SPOT_SRF_2013-04-24 | ecosystem: Environmental > Aquatic > Marine > Strait...
GACAGTGCTGTATACATTGAGTCTGAAGATATCTGGTGTGACCCGATTACTCTTGAGGCTGATTACTTTGAGTGTGACTGGACTAACGAGTGGTATTCCAATGATGATATGTGCAGGACTGAGGACGGTGAGAAGGTGTGTAAGCAAGCACTGGATGACCATGATGAAGAGTGGTATCTCAGAAAGAGAGATGGCATCTACTACACTAAACCAGAACCATTAAATGAAGAGGAGCTATAATGTATAGTATAATAGAAATGTTGGGGTACATGAGACCTCAAGGATCAGACGCACAGCAATTGTTTTGTGAACGATTCATCGAACCAACCTTTGGCAAACCTGATGAGCATGGTAACTACATCTTGCAGATAGGCCATAAACCTAAGCGTTGCTTTACTGCACACCATGACACTGTGCATAGACAGGGCGGTATGCAAAAGCTAGTTGTTACCAATGACGTAGTGACTGTAGCTGATCCTAAAGTATCTAGCTGTCTAGGTGCTGACTGTACCTCTGGTGTATACGTCATACTGTCTATGATTGAGGCAGGTATTGAAGGTACGTATGTCATTCACGCAGCTGAAGAGGTTGGATGTAAGGGTAGCATGGAGATGGTAAGAGACTATCCTATGTGGCTTACCTACACCAAGGCTGTAATATCTTTTGACAGGTACGGTGACAACTCTGTGATCACACACCAGATGGGCTTTCGTACTGCATCAGATGCCTTTGCTAATTCATTTGCAGATGCACTCAGTATGCCACAACTCAAGCCTGATACTGGTGGTTCATACACTGACAGCAATGAGTATGCTGAGATTGTACCTGAGTGTACTAACATCAGCGTTGGTTACTACAGTCAACACAGTACCACCGAGTCACAGGACTTAGCCTACCTAGAGAAGCTAGTGTATGCATTGGAGAATGCTGACTGGTCTAAGCTAGTGTATGAGCGTGACCCAACTGTTGTCGAGACTATCAGCAGAAGTAGTCGGTATGGGTACAGCTTTGGCTATGATGACTATGGTTTAGGTAGTTTCAAATACGAAAGTAGTATGGATAATGTAGGTCAACTCTTTGAGATTGTCGCAGATAATCCTTTTGCTGTCGCTGAGTTACTAGACTCACTAGGTATGACACCACTAGACTTAATGGAGGAGTGTAAGATAGATGATCCTAATCTATACAATAAAATACAAGATACTAGATATAGTATGTGACACTGTGTCACGCTTGACTAAGATATGATTTGCATATATGTATTACTTAAAGTATAACTATAGGTATTTAATAATTATAATAAAAGTTATTAGATACTTTAAGTTAAACTTTAAGTACGGAAAGGACAACATGGAAGTATACCAAAGACCTGATGACGCACATGATGATTGCGCACACTGGATAGGAAAGATATGAAACTTAAAGATGCTATGGAAAAATACTTTAGAACAAGACAGTTTAGCTCCCTGTCTAGATCCTCTCAACTAAACTATGAGTATGCTCTAGCATCTGTCTGTCGTATGTCTGTTATGGGCAAGACACTTGGCAATGTTAACATCAAGAAGCTTAACGCTGCTATGTGTCTGGAGATATATGACACAGTAGAACTGGGAACCTCAACATCAAATGCAAACCATATTGCTAGAGTGTTTTCAGTTCTCATGAATTTTCTAATCTCAATAGATGAGATACCAAACAACCCGATGGCTAGGGTCAAGAAGAGATCAAGCGAACCTAGATCTGTGGTATGGACACATGACCAAGTGATGTCTTTTCTTGACTCTGCCTTCAGTAATTTTGAATGGAGAAACATAGGGCTAATTGTTCTCATGTGTTATGAGTGGGGACAGAGACCAATAGACATTCGTAACTTGACTTGGGAATCAGTTGACCTAGAACAAGGTAAAGTTACAATCACCCAAACTAAACGTGGTGCTACCGTTGAGCTACCAATACCTGACAACTTATTAGATATGCTAACTGAACAGAAAAAGGATTGGGACTTTCAAGAATATGTAGTACCTCATCACAGGACACAGGACAGTGCCTATAGACCACTAACAGTATCCCAGATGACCTCCCTGCTTGGAGAAGTTAAGGCTACTGTAGGGCTTCCTGATGACCTGCGAGTTGGTGACTTGAGAAAGACTGCGATAGTACAGATGATTGAAAGTGGAGTAGATCACCTAGCTATTCAGTCTGTCTCTGGTCATAAGAGTGTATCAAGTTTAAATCCATATAATAAATTTAGTTTGAAGACAGCACAGTCTGCATTAGAGAGGAGACAAAGACAATGAAACTATACAAGAACAGTGACGGTGTATGGGCAGGTACACAAGCAGATGCACGTAAGATGTGCGGCAAGGACTACACTGTAGTTGATGTGCCAGTAGACAAACCTAACCTATTAAAGTTTCTTAACCTAAATCAGGTTGGCTCTCTTACTAGTAACGATAAGCCAGATACTTCAGATGAACCTGTTACATTAAACAAAGATGCTATGTCATGGATCAGATGGAGTCACGACTGTATGTGCAGAGGACAGTATGATGATGCAAAAGAAATGCTACGTAAGGGATTAGAGTTAGCAAGAAAGGACAGAGACCAATGATGTGGATATTAGTATGGATGCAACTTGTAACTAATCAAGGAGTTGATTACTACCAGTTGGGTAACTATGGTAAGAAAGAAGAGTGCCAGTTGGCATTGAAAGAAGCAGTGGTGTTAGTCAACCATAGCTCAGAAACACTAGCATGTTTAGAAGTGGACACAAGATGATTGAAGCAACTTACATAGATCACATGGGGGATGACCTCACCATAGTAAACTCAGCACGAGTTAGCTTTGGTAAGAAAAGTGATTGGCTTGAACGTGTTTACTCTGGTGAAGCTCAACTATTACCTGATAAAGATATTAAACTAATACACTACTTAGCCAAGCACAATCACAAGTCACCATTCAATCATGTCTTTACTACCTTCCATGTCAAAGCACCTATCTTTGTAGCACGGCAATTACAGAAGCATGAGTATATGCCTTGGAATGAAATCAGTAGACGCTATGTAGATAGTGAGCCTGAGTTTTACGAGCCTGATACATGGCGTGGACGTAGTGCAGACAAGAAGCAGGGTAGTGAAGGTGTGGTAGATGTAGGCGATTGGGGTGACACAAATTGGGCTTGTCTTAAAGCCTACAAAGATTTACTTTCTCATGGTGTAGCACCAGAGCAAGCACGTATGGTATTGCCACAGTCCATGATGACTGAATGGTACTGGTCAGGTAGCCTCTATGCATTTGCAAAGATGTGTGGGCTACGTCTGCAAGATGATGCTCAGTATGAGACAAGGCTTGTAGCCGAACAGATTGAAAATAGTATGATGAAATTATACCCCATATCTTGGGAAGCATTAAGGATGTACGCAGAATGAATTGGGTAATACTAGTGACCTTAACTATAGGCAATCCTTTCATTGTCTTTAATAAATCTTTTGAACATGAGGATGCTTGCGTAAATTATGTAAACAACCCTGCCCATTATGATACACTTGCGATAGAGATCATTGCAGTGGCAGGTTTCAATGACCCTGTTACAGGTATAGTTTGTCTACCAGAAAACAGAATAGATAGAAGGAGAAAAGGATGAGACTAGCAATAGTAATTGATTTAGATGGTGACATTATGTATGTGCCAGAAGATACAAAAGGATTTCCTAATTACCCTAAGCCTAAGTTATTTGATAACCTCAAGGATGCAAGAGAGGAGTGTGCTAAGTGGAATACTGGTGTGATAGTAGACTATAATACTAACAGGTCTGTTGATGAGGTAAGTAGTTACAACGACATCAGACCCTTTAGTTTAGATGAACGTAATAGAGCAAAGGAAAGGAACGATACAAACTCATGAGCATTTATTATTCAGGAATGGTTCTGTATTTACTTGGAGCTATTCTAGTATTGTCCATAGTAGAAAAGGTAGAATATGGCAGCCCTTTAATTTTTGCCTTGACATGGCCGATAATTTCTGTATTAGTAATCTTAGAAACAATTTGGGATTTAATCTATGGCAGAAAACGATAACCCACATTTAGCTTGTCCGTATGTAGATTGCGGATCAAGTGATGCATTCAATTGGAATGATGATGGCTTCGGTCACTGTCATTCATGCAGTAATTCCTACCCGATGAAAAACATGCCAGAAGTTTTTGACTGGGTAGCACAAGAGTATCCACTTAAGGAGAGGAGAAATATCATGGATATAGAAATTGATGGTATGACTTACGATGGTATCAGAGGTATTGATCCTGATGTCTGTGAGTTATACGGGATACAGTTACAGACTAGTGAGGGTAGGCCAACACGTTATGCCTACAAGTATCCACACACTATTAAGTACAGAGCCTATCAAGATAAGTCCAAGACTTGGATGAAAGACAAGGGACTTGGTATGCACTTCTTGTTTGGCCCTGAGTTTAACGCAGGTACTAGCCAACGTATCTATATAACTGAAGGTGAGTTCGATGCTGCATCTCTCTATCAGATACTTGGTAAAACATTTCCTGTTAAGTCTCTACCTAGTGCAAGCATTGGTGAAAAGTTTATCAAGCACAACCATGCTTATATGTCGTCATTCAAAGAGATCATCTATGCCGGTGAGCTAGATGACGCAGGACGTAGAGCTGCTGACAAATTATACCAAGCATTTCCAGATAAGTTCTGGTATGTTCCTATGACTAAACACAAAGATGCCAATGACTTTCTAGAGCATGGCGATGGTAATGATCTGATGTGGGCTGCAAAGAAACCACAGCGTTATTCACCAGAGAATTTCTTCTGCTCTGATGTAGATGTCGAACAGGCAATCTTAAATGAAAACCCTTACGAGTACGTACCCACTGGTCATTCTGGCCTCGATGACAAGATACGTGGTATGGTTAAGGGAGGTCTTACCTTTATCAAAGCTCCTCGTGGTACAGGTAAGACCGAAGTTATTCGGTACTTTGAGACTGGGCTATTGCGTGACAACGATACACGCATAGCTCTACTACACATGGAGGAGATGAAGTCCACAACCTATCGTGCTATGGCTACCTATCATCTTGGCATTAACGTAAGAACTAAAGATGATGCGAAGGAGAATGGTTACTCAGAAGAAAGTGTAATCAAAGCCGCACAGGATATGACACAAGGAGAACGTACAATTGTTTTTGAAATGCGCAGTCATGACGATCCTCTTAAGCTCCTCGATTATACCAGACTTGCTGCATCTGTATATGGAGCTGATTTTATTTTTGTCGACCACGTTCAACGACTTGCATATCTCTCGCAGTCTGGTGTAGATGGTGCGACAAGCACACTTACTACGTTAGGTTCACGTATGGCACAGCTTGCCAAGGAACTTAGCATTGGTGTAGTATTTATATCACAGGTCAATGATGATGGACGTACAAAGTATGCAGGGTCTCTTGAAGAAGAAGCTATCATATGTGTAAAGATTGAGCGTGATGCTGAGTCAGAAGATGAGATACTTCAGAACACTACTAACTTTATTGTTGACAAGAACAGACCGTTTGCTAAGTTAGGTAAAGCAGGGTCAGTTTACTACGATCCAGAGACTACCATACTAACTGAAGAAGCACCATATCAAGGGAGTGTAATTGCAGCATGATTGTATTTGACGTAGAAGCTAATGGTTTATTAGATGATGCTACAAAGATACACTGCCTGTCTTATACGACTGACGGTGTTACTTATGATACACTGTTTGACTATGACGGTATGAAAGATCTACTACTAAACCAACAAGGTTTAATAGGTCATAACATTGTTAGGTATGATGTACCATTACTAGAAAAGATCTTAGATATTAAGATCGAAGCTAGGTTGTTTGATACATTACCTATGTCTTGGGTTCTCAACTACAATAGACCTAAGCATGGGCTTGAGTCTTTCGGTGAAGACTTTGGAATACCCAAGCCTAAGATAGATGACTGGCATAACCTTACTCAAGATGACTACCGACACCGTTGTGTAGAAGATGTTAAGATTAACTGGAAGCTATGGCAAGATGTACTAAAAAGGTTTATGTTTATCTACAAGAGTAAGTCTGAGTTAGATAAGTTCTTTCGATACTTACAGTTTAAGATGGACTGTGCAGCAGCAGCTGAGAAACTAGGTTGGAAGTTGGATGTCGGTTTAGCTAAGGATTGTGTCGCAAAACTAACAGACCAACAGTCATCTAAGATTGATGAACTAAAAGGTGTAATGCCTAAAAGAAAGATTACTACCAAGAAGTCCAAGCCTAAAGTTTGTTTCAAGAAAGATGGCTCACCTTCATCTCATGGTGAGAGATGGTTTGCTTTACTCGATGATCACAAACTACCTAGACACTACGAAGGAGAAGTAGAAGTTATCAAGTGTTGGGATCAACCTAACCCTAACTCTAATGACCAAGTAAAAGATTGGTTGTATTCACTTGGTTGGGAACCTTGTACATTTAAGTACAATAAAAATAAGGAGACAGGAGAAGAAAAGAAAGTACCTCAAGTACGTAAGGATGGTGAGCTTACTCCATCTGTAAAATTACTAATCAGTAAGAACCCTACTGTAGAAGTTCTCAGTGGTCTTACTGTAATACAACACAGGCTAAAGATCTTCGAAGGTTTTTTAGAATGTGAATACAATGGTTACGTGAGGGCTGAAGTTGATGGCCTTACAAATACGCTACGTTTCAAACATAAGAAACCTCTTGTCAATCTACCTGCTATAGATAAGCCTTGGGGTAAAGAGATACGTGGTTGTCTTACAGCTCCAGATGGTTTCATACTATGCGGTGCTGATATGACTTCATTAGAAGACACAACCAAGCGACACTACATGCAACCATTTGATCCAGACTATGTAGAAGAGATGTCACAAGATGGATTTGATCCACACTTAGACTTAGCTAAACATGCAGGTGCAATCACTCAAGAAGAAATAGATTTATATAACAGAGGTGATAGACCTGACATAAAAGCTTTGCGTAAGGATTACAAAGTTGTGAACTACTCTGCTACCTATGGTGTTGGCGCACCAAAGTTATCTCGTGAGACTGGCATGACTATGAAACAAGCAGCAGCACTACTCACTGCATATTGGAAACGTAACTGGTCAGTCAAAGCTTTTATTGACAAGCAAAAGATACGTAGGATAAATGATGAGATGTGGGTACAGAATCCAGTAAGTAAGTTCTGGCACTCACTTCGATATGAGAAGGATGTATTTTCTACACTCAATCAATCGACTGGTGCTTACTGTTTTGATAAGTGGGTTGCTTACTACAGAACTCGTAGGCCAAATATCATTGGACAGTTTCATGATGAATCAATTAACTTAGTTAGAAAAGGAGAAGAAGATGAGCACAGTTCCGCACTAGAATGGGCAATAAAAAAACTTAATCAAAATCTTAAATTAAATGTTGACTTAGGTATTGATATACAGTATGGTCAGCGTTATAGTGACGTACATTAAACAATGGAGGGCCGCATGGCTACACGTAAAGTAAAATTAACTGGTACTGCAGAGTGGGCAAAAGTATTTGCTCAGAACCGTGACTTGAAAGGTTTTCAAGGCGCATACGAAGATCACGATGGTGCTTGCACTATTGATCTATTCATGGATGAAAAGAATGTGGCTGCACTGTCAGCATCTCGTTCAATTAAAAATCCAAAGGATGTAGGTAATGGTATCTTCAAAACTAAATTTGTTCGTAAGTTCAATACAGGTAGGGATTGGGATAGTGGCGCACCTGTTGTTACTAATTCTGATGGTGATACTTGGAACTTCGATACTGATGGTCCCATTGGGAATGGCTCTACTGTAGAGGTCATGCTATCAGTGTATGATACCAGTTACAAAGATCGTCCCGGCACTAGGCTTGATTCCGTAAAGGTTATCAATCATGTGCCAGTGGATAATATAATCCAAGCTGAGACTATATCAGCGGATACCCTGCCGAAGGCAGATAAGAAAGAAGCAGACGCAGTTCTGTTCTAGCACTCCTCTCTCAACTAAGCCCCCTTCGGGGGGCTACTTTTAAGGATATAATATGAAAAATATTGACACTCTAGTAGAAGATCTTGAGTCAGTTATCTATGGTCAAGGTGGTTGGAGAAAGTCTATTGCAGAAGAGATGGGTAAAAATATTGGTGAGGTGGCAAGTAAAAGATTTAGTAAGCCGCAAGAACCTCGTGGTTATCTTTCACTGTCGTCAATAGGTACACCTTGCAAACGTAAGTTGTGGTATAAAATTAATCAACCAAGAATTGGTGAACCACTAGATGCTAAGATGCTTCTTAAGTTTTTCTATGGAGATATGATAGAAGAATTAATACTTGCTATGGTAAAAGCAGCAGGGCATAAGCTAGAAGGTATGCAGGATCGTGTTACTGTACATGGTATACGTGGACACAGGGATGCAGTCATTGACGGTATGACTGTTGATGTAAAGTCTTGTAGTCCTTTTGCTTTTAAAAAGTTTCGTGACGGTGAGCTAAGAGGTAATGATCCCTTTGGTTACATCAGTCAACTATCTTCTTATGTTTATGCAGCACAAGATGATCCACTAGTTACAGATAAAAATCGTGGTGCTTTTCTAGCTATCGACAAAGTTAATGGAGAGATGTGTCTTGACGTATATGATTTTTCTAATGAGCTTCCTACCAAACAAGCAGAGATGGAAGCTGCAAAAACAATGGTCGCAGGTGACATACCTACTCAGCGTATATCACCCGTACCTGCCAGCAAGTCTAGTCCTAACACCAAGTTAGATAAGTCTTGCCAGTTCTGTGAATACAAGAAAACTTGTTGGCCTAACCTAAGAATGTTTGAATACTCTTACGGTATTGAGTATCTGGTTCATGTAGAGAAGCCACCTAAAGTTCCAGAGATTACAGATGGCTAGAGCAGCTAAAGCAAAAGGTCGTCTTGGACAGAATGAAATCAGAGATAAGATACTGGAAACATTTCCTGATCTAGAGCCTGATGATGTTAGGTCTACTACTATGGGAGATACAGGTGAAGATATCCAACTATCTCCTGCAGCTAGAAAAAAGATACCAATAACAATAGAAGTTAAAAGAAGAAAGTCTGCACTGAAGACTGTGTATGACTACATAGAACAAGCTGAAGCTCATGGTAAAGGTGAGCCTGTAGTTTGTTATAGATCAGATCGTAAGCCTTGGGTAGTTATGGTAGGCTTAGATCATTACATGAACTTGTTAAAATACTGGGGTAATAATAATGATAGTTAAAATATGGGATGTAATAGAAGGCCCGATAAGTACAGAAGAATACCCAGATGAAGCACCTGATGGTGCTAACTGGTACATGGTTTGTAGGACAGAAGTAGATGGTGAAATGTCAGATGATAACTTTTGGTTTGAAGATTTTGATGATGCCTACGAATGGCAAAAACATTTTATGAAAACAATAGAGCCATTAGAGATTGACATGACTACTATGTATGGATATAACTAGGGGTTCGTTATGGAGTTTGAGATTAACATTAGATTAAAAGTATATGAAGATGCAAACTTCTTGGAGACTTCTGGTGATAACACCGAGGTAATATCTGAGCTAGTTAAAAATTATTTATACGACATAGACGATGCAAAAGTAATAGAGTGTGAGGTAACATATGATAAGTAAAGATGATATAGAAGCTTTTGAAATATTTAATTCAAGTCAGATGAATGACTACCAAAGGGCTGCTGTAAGTACGGCTATATATAAAAAAGAACATGCAGTAATATACCCTGCCTTGGGACTGGCTGCTGAAGCAGGAGAGGTAGCAAACAAAGTAAAGAAGATCCTACGTGATGGTAAGTTTGACAGAGAAGCTATTGCTGATGAAGTAGGAGATTGCATGTGGTACATTGCCGCATTGTGTAGAGACTTAAATATTGATATGCAAGATATTGCCAACAACAATATTAAAAAACTAAAGGATAGACTAGAGCGTGGTGTACTATCAGGATCGGGAGATAACAGATGAAAGGTTTGATATGGCCTTTTCTTTTTTGTGTATTTGTTATATGCATTCTTCCTGTAATGTTAGTAGACAACGCAAAGTATTGTAGACAAAGTATTGTACCATGTTATCCGTGGACAGACGTAGAGGAGCACACATGAATAATTATTTACCAACAGACTACCAAGCATTTATACACAAGTCAAGATATGCAAAATACTTTGACGGTAAGGGTCGAGAGTCTTGGCCTGAGACAGTAAGTAGATACATATCTAATGTTGTTCATACAAAAGTTGATGAGCAGACAACCAACGA
>Ga0181419_1000885_pt1 | contig 10309 bp, 13 predicted proteins | sample 42SPOviralmetaG_FD_130144 | JGI IMG/M metagenome (GOLD analysis project Ga0181419, IMG submission 130144) | Marine viral communities from the oligotrophic San Pedro Time Series (SPOT) site, San Pedro Channel, CA, USA - 42 SPOT_SRF_2013-04-24 | ecosystem: Environmental > Aquatic > Marine > Strait...
CGTCTTGACACATTACAGATACAGCCGCAACTTTCATACCCATGTCATACATAGTCTTAGCGTTCTTGAGCTTCTCACAGTTCATATCTCTAACAGTACGACCAGCAGAAATACCAAGTATCTGCGTCTGCACAGCACCAGCTACACCTACAGTACATAGATCAGAGTTACTTGCACTTATCTGTGGTGATATAGCAGAAGGTGGTGGACTATTGATTGTAGTATCCATAGATCCATCAGAAGTTATTGTACTATTACTGTCGGTGTAAATCGTATCGTCAGCATATACAGTACTACCAATTATCAGGGTAAGTAGTATAAGTAAGTGTTTCATTTTCTCTCCACGAGTCTATCTAACTTTTCCTCTATTCTATCAAACTTGCTCATTATTTGACCGAAGACTTGGCTTGAGTCAGCTTTAGTAACATAGTCTTCTCTAGTCCTGTTTAAGAGTATACGTAATCTATTTAATTCTATTACATAACCTCTCAATACAAACCCAATAAAACCAACACCTAGTGTTAGGACGCTACTCCACAGATCTGTCATTTCCATAATTTAGTGTCCTATAGCTAAAATGTGAACAGTACCAGTACCATAGTTATTACCATTAGTATGAGAAAACTGAAACCCTACTTGGCTAGTACTTGTGTTTCTTATATAAAGACTACCATCCATGTTTGCACCTGCATTTAATTCCATTGCTATTTGACAATTAAAAAGAGCAGTAGGAAAGGCTGTAGGAAAAGTAAGATATTGAATGTTATTCTCTTGAGCAGTAAAACTTTGAGCCTTCCATTGTATAATTAGTCCACCAACCTCAAGGTAGTTACTAGAAGTCACACCATTAATGTCAATTAAGTCATCACCAAAGGCTTTTAGTTTAGCTGGAGAGAATAAACTTTCAGTTGTACTTGTTCCCGTTAACCAAGCACTAGATGCCTGATCTCCAATAATACCAGTAGTTGATCCACCTGATGTTACTACAGGAGTGTTATCAAGTATAGAAGTTACACCTGTTGATTGGTTCATGTAAGCTACATCAATCCAAGTACTGTCAGTCTCATCTCTCATTTTAAGTATGTTATTAGTAGTATCATACCAGAACATATTAGCATAAGTTGTTGAGGGAGCGTTAGCCCCACTGTTGTTACTAGCAAGAGCTTGCAGTCCATTGTTTATATCAGATCTTGCACTACTAGCAGTCTGGTTAGCTATAGAAAAGTCATGTTGTGACATATATTAGTACTCCACTGTGGCACTTAGTGCCGATATATTAGGGGTTATTTTCGGGCCAGTATTAGAAAGGGTAGCTCTAAACTCTACAAACCTACCTACTATCTCTCCAGAAGCATCTACGAAAGATGCACTAGATAAGTTAGATACTGTATCTGCGGCTCTAGCTTCTACTATAACAGCATAATCTGAGAACTCTGCATCTTCATCAGTCCAAGTATCAAAGTTGTTAGGCCAAGTATCCCAGTTATTAGGTATATCATCCCAGTTTACTTCTCCATTAACAGCATCTGAATGTTTACGAGATACAGTAATAGCATAAGATAACCTAACTGTACGAGATGTACCTACATCAAAGTAACTATTTCCATTGTGGTTAAAGTCATAGACCCCAGTGGAATTTGCGTTAGCAAAGCTGTTCATAAATAATGTACCGCCAGAGACAGTAAGGTTAGTCTTAGACCCACTAAAGTTTGGACTCTCTGTATCTGTATCAGACGCACCCAGAGTAGGTAATTCAGTACCTGAAATAACAACAGACGTTGCTGTAGTACTCTCGTTTCCTGTTTTATCTACAGACGAAACAAAGAACTTACCAGCAAGAGCAGGGAAAGAAACAGACGTAGCTGGTCTAGCAATCTTCTCTACCTTTACTAAAGTAGAAGCATCTCCAAAGTTAGCTGAAGAGTTTGAGGAGTAGTGTAATTTATAGTGTGATAAATCTAAAGCAGTAACTGGCGACCAGTTAAAGAAGGCAGTACCCCCCGATAGTAAATGGGTCAGGTTAGTAGGCGCAGAAGGTGGCGTAGTATCATGTGTTACGTTAAAGGTAGTTGTAATTGTATTACCTTTGTAACCAAGAGCATTAACAGGTGTAACTGATATAGTATAGTTTATAGCTGGCTCGTTTACTTGAGGAGCATCTATACCTACTACCTCAAACCTACCTGCTGTAGTGCCTTCGTTAACAAGAATAGCTTGACCCACAGACTTAAATAGCGTATCAGATGTTTTCTTGTATTTAACAATAACTGACTCTACACGTTCTATTTGATTTGAGGTTACTTCTATAACAAGTACGTTAACAACACTCTCGTTAACTTCTCTATATTCTTTACTTACAGTAACACCCACATTAGGTACATCGTAGTAAGGAAGGAGTGTAGTATTGTTACTTATAATATCTTGTTCGTCTGCTGAAGTAAAACCAAAAGCAGAAGAACTACTCTCTCTCAGGGTCATAGCTACTCTTAAGTCTCCGCCCTCTACATTAGGAGCCAGCTTCCAATCAGTAACTTCAAACGTCTTTTCATTACCTGTAGTCCAACCATATCTGTCGTTCCTAAACTTAATGAAGTCTCCGACCTCAATGTCTAGAGCGTTAAGGCCAAACTCTGCGCTGAGAGTAAGTTGCTCTCTATTCCTAAACAACATCTGTCTTGCAAGTCTTTGAGCCGCTTTAGGGTTGCTAGTAAATGGCAAGTTTAAATCTAGTACAGACTCTACTCCATTATCTTGAGCAAGAAAAGAACTAGAGTTAATCTGTGGATAGTCAGCACTAACCCAACCTGCATCTGCATCTACAAAAGTTCCACGTACTGCATTAAAGTTATTTGCCATAGACATCTTAGTATCTAGAGATATTCCACTTCTAAGGTCGTCTAGTGTGAGTATCTTAGTGGGAGCTACGAAAGCCCCTGCAAAAAGTCTCCAAGAACCAGAACCCCAGAATAAAGTACCCCCACATGAAGTCATCATGTTTTGTAGTACGTTTCCTATTGATTCAGATGATTGTACTACTCCGTTAATAGCATACTGTTTTGTACTGTCTGATAACACTGTAGTGTCTTCACTTACAGACGCGGCTTCTTCAAAAGTAGCGTAATCAATACTGTTGTCGTTTAGTCCATACTCAGAAGTTATAAAGTCTCTTATTATCCAAGCGGCGTTATCTGTCCACGCAGGTGTTTGAGCTACACCATTAATAGTAGTAGCTACCTTCTTACCTTTTACTACAGCAGTTATTATAGGTACACCATTGGCAAAAACAGTTGAGTCGTACTCAAACCTGCAATACAAATAAGCTATACCCTTACCTATAAAGTCAGAACCAACAGAAGTTTCACTGTGTAGAGTTGTAGCTAGGGTTTGTGTAGAGTTAGCAAAAGTATCTGTAGCACTTGTTTGATCTCCCTTGTGTACGTAGATCTTAACTTTGTTGTCCCAGATAGGTTCAGTAACATTCTCGTTAGTCATTTGAACTAGGATGTCGTTAATATATATACCTTCTACACTATCTACCTCATGCCCAGCTATAGATATTACTTGGTGAAGTATCTTATTGTCACCCCCAGTAGACTCAGCAAAAGTGATTGTACCACCTTTTCTTACTTTACCGTAAACAAATTGAGAAGGAGCTAAAGCATTTTTACTATTAACTTGTAAACCATTAGACTGATTAACTCCACCTAGACTTGGTTTAGGTGTTAAAGCTCCTATTAAAGCTGATGTTACCATAGTTAAAGCTACGTAAGTTAAACCGTAAATAGCCCAGTAAGCAACACCAGCAGTACCCACACCTATAGCAGTAGCTATAGCGGTAGCTACTATACTCACAGGATCTTTAGGTGCTATTTCATGTACATTTTTATGTCGTAATACGTTAAAAGGAGTGTTGTGTTTATTTATCGACATACCCAAGCACTTTCTACATCTTCAATGTTTAATCTAATTAGACCTTCCCTATTGAGGAAGACAGCCCTAGAGCCTATGGAAATACCTAGAGCGACACCAGTTATCCAGCGACACCCTTTCTTAGTTGTAACAAGGCTACCAAACGTAGGTCTTTCAACTCTAGTTAGTTTAGTAGACAAACCTTCATCTAGAGAGTTAAAACCAAAGTCGTCTCTCACACTTCTTGGACCTTTAGGATATACACCATTACTTTGCATATATAAACCTTCCCAGTCGTCAGCATATCCTACACCGTGCATAGCTCTAAATGCACCATTAGTAAAAGTAAAACAATCGTGTACTCCCCACTCAAATGGTATACCTAACATCTTATCTAAGTAAGAATTTAACCTGATGTACTCTGCTTGCCCCATGTTATTGTCTGATCCTGTAATGATTGTACGTAGGAAAAGAAGGTATCTCCATCGTATCGGGATTGTTGATTTTCATCAGTATATCTCCATCCACTAGAGCGTTCCAATTCTATCAATTTACTTTCTATAGTCAAAGCGATTGTACTTGTATCTGCTTCATCAACTATTGTCATTTTATCCATCTTACCAGAGAATATTTCTACCACAGATGAATCACTTTGCTCACCTAAGTACAACCTCGCCACTCTTCTTTGGTAAGGTTCTTGTAGAGCTAGAGATACTATAGAGTTAGGTATCCCAGTTAAAGTTATCTCTAGAGATTTTGAGGATAGATCTCCTACCTCTTCTAAGTCCCCAATGGAAAGTAAGCTACCTGTACCAGTAAATACTTGATTACTACCCTGTACGTTAATAGTTCTATCGCCTAACCCAGTCCACATACGTAGAGGAGCAATGTTAACATTATTACCATCTACACCTACAATAGTTCTAGTATCAAACATAAGTTCTACAGCAAAGAAAGGTTCTATACTACTTGAAGTAAGGGCATTAAGAAGAGATGAAGATATTGCTCTACTCATCCTACTACCTCCGTTGCTCCAAATGATATACCAAAGAAACTTGCATTGTTAACCGACCAAGCTGTCTCGTTAGCTGATAACCTAAAGACCCCAGCGGAATTAGTTAGGTTAGCTGATACACTTGATCTAGCTTTTCTTAGCTTAGGCCATATCTCTAGAGTACCATCTCCAGATTGATCTTGTAGTACTTTATGTAGAGTAGCATCTGCGGCAGTACCTAGCTGTATGTAATCACCAGCTTTAAGTGTACCAGTCATAACTACGCCTACAGAACTAGCACCTACAGCACCTGTTATAACAGCAGACGTTGCAGTACCTCTCACAGTCTTAGCTGATGGGTCGTTAAGTAGGAATGTACCTGACATACCCTTTAAGCTCATCAGGAAGCTAATCCAAGTCTCTGCATCGTCTCTATTCATAGGTGGTAAACTAATGTCAGCTTCCCACATCTCACCATCATAAGATTGTGTCTGTTGCTTATAAGTAAAAGGAGACATAGATACAGCAACTGTATTCTTAGCTCTTAGTTCAATACTAGCCATACCAATGTTAGTAGGTAAAGCAAGTGGGTAAGAAATAGCCATTATGCCATCGCCCTTCCATAGCTACCACCACGTCGTTTAGCATCTAGTACTGCACCTTTAGCACTGTCTGCAATCTGTGGCATCATTTGTCGTATCTCAGCACGTACAGTTTGTTGTACTCCTGTAGATACATTTATGTTTTGTACGATAGTAGTTCCAGAACCACCGCCTCCACCAGAGTTAGGTGTTATAGTACCTGACATTGCAGGGGTAAATATCTCTGGACCACGCTCGCCTACAGTATAAGATCTACCGCCTTGTACTGGTCCACCATTAGCTCTACCTCCACCATGCTTAGGTCCACTCAATGCGGCATCTCCACCAGCAAAAGCACCAGTTATCATACCTGTAATCTTTTTAACGACATAAATACGATATAGGTCTTTAATAATAGCCGCCGCCATACTTTTAAAGGCATCCTTAACTGACATAGTACCATCTACCATAGACATCATAGCAGTCTCGAAAGAGTTAGCTATACTAGCACCTAACTTCTCACTGTCAGTCTGTATAGCATTAAGCCTCTTAGCTTCTCGCTGTAGTTCTTTAAACCTTGCTAGTTGTTTCTTCTGCTCTTCTGCTATAGCTTTTTCCGCTTCTTTCCTGTCGTATGCCGCTAGTTTATAGGATTGTATAGCTTTAAATTGCTCCATGATATTTTGGTAATGCTCAGAGCCATACTCTACGCCTCTTTTCTCTAAAGATAACTTAAACTTGTAAGTCTCAACAAACTGTTTAGCTACCTCTAACTCACGTCCCTTTAAGCCATTAATAACACCTTGTTCCATGTGTTGAGTTTCAAGACCTTGTAGGAATAATTCTTGATCCCTTAACTCTTCTTTAGCTAACCTCTCATTCTTATATTTTAGTCGGAGTATTTCCGCGAGATCTGCTGTTCTTTCTTTATCTCTATAGTTAGTAAGTTCGGCTAACTTAAGTAGCTTAGCCTTTTCTTTTCTCTCTTCTATAAACTTATTTAGCTTCTCTTTTGCAAGTCTTAATTCTTCTTTAGCCGATTCTATTGCCGCTTTATTTTGCTTACGTGCTAAACTTGCGTAACCAGAACCTCCTCCACTACCCATTTTAGAGTCTTGAGCTTTCTTCAAAACCTCTTCAGCACGTTTTACCGACTGATCTAGAATCATCTCAGTTACATCTTGGAAGCCACCTTTAAGAACTGCTAGATCTTGACTAACACCTTTGGCAGTTTCTCCAGCTTGTTTTAGCTGTTTATCAAAGTCTGCGAATACGTTGTTTGCATCACTAGCCGCTTTCCTAGCCGCCATAAATGCACCAGCTAATCCAGTACCGATAGCTAAGATCATACCTGCTATAGCACCTGCTGGACCAAATACACCTAACAACTGTGAACCCTGTTGACCGAGAGCAACTAACTTGTCAGTACCCCCTTGAACCTGTACCGCGAAATCCTGTACCTGATAACCGATCTGTTGCATACCAACAGCACCGAAGCGTTTCATCTTACGTGTGTTGACACTTGCTATTTGACCAAATTGGTTTATGCTTATGCCAGCTTGTTTAGCATTTATCTGTATCATCTTTAGATACTTGTTATACTGGTCGTCACCCATCTTAGATCTTTGAGCGTTAAGAACTTTAAGTTGGTCACTAAACAATTTCTGCGCTCTATACGCAGGGTCTATAGCGTTCTTTAGTCTCTCAAAATCTTTAGTCCCAGAACTAGCAGTAGATTTGATTTGGCCTTTTGCTTGTTTTGATAACGCAACTAATTTATTTAAGTCTTTCAGATCTATGGAGACTGATATTTTCTTAGCCATTTGTAACCCTCATGTATATTGTATCTAAAGACATAACTGCCTCTACTTCTCTAGCATCTAAAGGTGTGCCAGTTAGTTCTTTCCACGCTTTTATTTGCTCATATCCTATAGGGTTTGGGCCACTAAAACCCATAGTCCTTGATCTGTTTAGAGCTATAAAAGCAGACCATACGTGGGAAATGACCATAGGAAAGTCAGGGGACTCTAATTCCTTTGGTCTTATACCAGTCTGCTTTTCTACTTGTTCTAGGTGTTCTCTTTCGGATATACCATCCTTACCTGACTTACTTAGGGAAAACGTATGTTCTGCATAGTCTTCAAGTTTAGTTGTCAGGCTTTCGTAAAATCCAATGAGTTATTAACTGCCTCCTCAAGCTGTAACTTGATCCAGAATACTTCACTGTATATATCTCTTACGTTCTTCTCTGTTAACTTTGGTTTTTCACCATCAAAAGTTATGTTCCAACTCTTAGTAGTTTCTACTAATACATCAAGTGTAGAAGACTCAAGTTGTTCTGAAGTCATAGTTATGTCAGTAGCTTTAGTAGCGGCTTTAATTCTCTTATTAGTCTGAGAGTGCATAACTTTCTTGTACTCTGGGGAGTGTGTAGCATACATACAAATAGTCATATTAGAACCATCAGGGTTCGTAAGTTCTTCGCCTGTATTTGGGTGTACTAATGTGACATCTATTGTGTCGCTCTTGGGTGTTAAATCTTTTAAGTCCATATCGAGTTTCCTTATCGAGTTCGGGTTAATAAATGGGGAACGTCAGACCCGACACCAACGTCCCCCCACTCTAGCTAGAGTATTCTTTACGAGCGTGTAATACGCAAGTTAGTAGCTTCTGATGAGTCACGTAAAGCGACAAAGCTAAGAGTTACTATTCTACTTGTAGGACCTTCTACGCCTACATCAGCACTATTTATTTTACATCTAGGGAAGAAGAACTCCATAGTGTTTGGTGTGCCAGCATTGTCACCTACAGTAACCTTAAGTGGTGTTTCTGTTTCATTGACAAACCTATTGATTAGTGAGGCATCCTCAAAGTAAGCTGAAAGAGTGCCTTCTACTACAGCGTTACCTACTTCTAGTGCAGGTGCGCTATCGTCACCAACAACAAATGTAGGAGCAAAGCTGTTAGTTAAGGTGAAGTCCATAGCTGTAACTATAGCTGATGCTGATCCGCCTATCTCTAAGTCACCTGAGTAAGAGTCAAATGGTGAAGCTCCAGAAGCAGGGTCTTGTGTCTTCTCTGAAGCACTCATAGTCATACTCTTACCGACTATACCGAATGTACCTGTTACCATAGCATTAGGTGCTAGGGATACAGAAAGTGTATCTACTGAACAACCTGTAAACAATCTAGCTTGATCGATGTCAGCGGCATAGTCCTCAATAGAAAAGTACTTAGGTGTTGTACCTACTTTAAGTACGTTTGTAGACCAAGCGCTTAACATAGCAGACTCTAGTAGTTCATCGAAATCTCCATCTCGTAGATCTCCTACAATGTCTCCAGCTACTTGACGGTTGCCGTGACGGTCTACTCTAGACATACGGTCAGCTTGAATGTCAGTACCTTCAACACGGTCTTTAGTCATGTTAAGTGAATGGGAAGTGAAAGGTAAGTTTTGGAAGTTACCAGCTGGTGTCGTACCGAAAGTTGTTTCAGTGATGTATGACAGACTGGAACGTGAACCCTGTGCAAAGGCCATATTATATTCTCCTATAGAATTATGTGTATGCGTACCAAGTAATGATGACAGGGACAAAGTACCAAGGGCTATCTAGTAAGCCTTGTCGTCTTTCTGCGTAGTCAATAGATACGTTTATATTATTTGATGTTAAAGAAGTAGTAGCCTCAAACGCTTCAATGACGTTCTTAGCAAGGGTGTCTGCTACAGCTGGTCCTTGACCTTCTGGTGCGTAACAGTTAACTAGGAATATACCATCGTATCTCTGTTGGGGATTTAAGCCCCGTACAGCAGGTCTACGTGATACAGGGTCAAACACTACCTGTAAATAGCTAGTGCCAGTTGTAGGTACAAAAGAAACGCCCTCGTAAGCTATCTGAGGACTACCTGATACATTAGCAAGTTGTGTCTCTAGTGCTGATCTTATGAATTTATGTACATCAGCCATACTTATTTCCTATTTCCTCAAAGATTAATTTACCTTGTTTATATTCTACAAAACTAGCGTGATTAGCTCCATTTCTTAAAGTAACCACTGTGGTGTTTGTTAGATCTAACTGGTCAATATCTTGATATAAAAGTTGTCTGCCTTCATTGGCTTTAGTTGTTGGACTTTGGTTTCTAGGTTTACCGTGAGATGATCCACCTCTAGGTCTACCAGAACCTGTAGCAAAGGAGAAAGAAGTTATATAAGTTCCTGTATCTACAAACGATGTTGACTCATTTATAGCAGTATCAGCTATCTCTCTAAGGACAAACTCAACCTCTTCAGTTACGCTATCCCCTAACTTATCAAAGTCAGCATATAGTGAAGGATTAACTTTTAATTTTGCGCTCATACTAGCCATTATTCAGATACCTCACAAACGTAGCATACTGCTACACCAGAAGCATAGATGGTTTGTACGTTATTAATAGACACTGTGTCGCCTCTACCAGAGATTTGATCATTGTCTGTAGGTATTGCAGGTAAGCCAAGGGCAGGTATCACACAGTTACGTGTGCCACGTCTTATCTCGTTTAGTAGAACGCCCTCTTGTACATTATACATATAGGCAGTTATTTCATATTCTTTAACTGTACTAGAATATTCGCCAGTACTAGCATTGTAAGAACCAGAAGTAGTCTTTCTTAGTGTTAAAGTACTACCATGACGTTGTACCAGTTTAAGTAAATTGTACGCTTGCATGTGACATCCCTATTCGTAATCAGTAGTTTCTGCGTCTATCTTAAATTGATCCTTGTTGAACTCTGGTCTAACCCTATTAGTGTTTGCTCTTACACCCTCTACAGTGGAAACAGAAATAC
>Ga0181419_1000888_pt1 | contig 10302 bp, 11 predicted proteins | sample 42SPOviralmetaG_FD_130144 | JGI IMG/M metagenome (GOLD analysis project Ga0181419, IMG submission 130144) | Marine viral communities from the oligotrophic San Pedro Time Series (SPOT) site, San Pedro Channel, CA, USA - 42 SPOT_SRF_2013-04-24 | ecosystem: Environmental > Aquatic > Marine > Strait...
TAAAGAAGGTTGTGCCTGTTTTAACAGTCTGGTTGAAAATCGTGTAGGTTTTGACATACTAACCTATGTAAAGAAGATAATTTAAGCTATGCGACTTATTGCAAAGATAGTAAGACGCTCATCCCCACCTATTCTAATATCAGCATTATTTTGTCCGTCTAAATCACAATTTACTTGTAAATGAAACTTGTTGTTTGCAGCTACATAAACGATTGTGTTAAGTTCTATTATGATGCTTTTATATTCGTCTGCAGTATCTGTATTCATATTCAAACCACGCTTTGCAATTTCTGTTCCATTAGCATCTACTAGCAACAATTGCGTTTTATAAAGATTGTCAGTATTATTGTCTGTTGCTACATAAGCAGAGGCACATATTTGATACACTCCTGATTTCGGACAGGTCCATTCGCCCTTGTTAGAAGTGATGTCAAAGTTAGAATTGTGTTCGTTGTGGGGACTTGACAAAGAGTATGACCATCCTAAAATATCTTTGTCGGTCAATGTAGTTGGGTCAGCACTAGAAGCATTTATAACTTGGTCTCCGTTTTTGTGTATTTTGACATAATAAGGTTGAACAAATGCTGGAGTGGCTGGTGGGTGGCTTACACTCGCAAATGGAGGCATTCTATATATAGTATGTAATATATTATTACGTTACAAACTATATCTTGCTTATGAAGGGTGTCCTAACTTATTGTTTGTGCCTGAAGCAAATGGATTACTAAAAGGCATAATTGGTAAGTTGATAGGCTTCTCTGCCGAATATGCTAAACCTTTGTTTTGGTGACGACCTATGCCTGATGAGGCAACCATTCCCATAGTTGATAGAACTGGGGGTCTTCTTAAAACTTGGTGTGTAATGCCTTTACAAGGTAACACTGCCCTTCTTGAACTATAGTCAATGCTGGGAGGCAAAAGCATAGGGGCTGAACTATAATCAGCAACATTCATTGGGTTGCGATTGCCCTCTTGTTTGTAAGAGAATCCAGTTGAAGGAATTAAAGAATGAGGATGGACTTCGCTTGAGCCTTCTAAACCACTAAAGATACTTGCAACTACCGCCATTTAGTATAAGCAGTTATTTTCTTTTTCTCTTTCTTTTTTTCTTTGATAAGCCAGTCGCTTCTGTTCTTTGATTTTCTCTTGATTTGCTTTTCTGTATGCTTTTGCTTTTAAGGCAATTGCTTCTTTATTTGCGTGATGATAAGCCCTCTTTTTTTCTAAAAGCTCTTCTCTATTTTTCTCCCTGTATTTTCTATCGGATTCTTGTTTAACCTGCTTTCCCTTGTCAGTGCTAAAGTAATCTTTATTGTAAGCGAGTTTATCAAAAGACGCATTCAATAAATTGACACATATGTTTTGTTTTATGTGAAAGGTTTCTCTTTCTTTAAGTAAGCTCTTGTCGTCACCATACGGAACAACTTCTAAAATGTGGGAATTAAACTGATTTCTCTTCAAAATATCATAAGCACTACACAATGATTTTCTTTTGCCTAATTCAAATGCCTTAAAATTGCTTTTGTGACTGCTTATTCTTTGATTTAGACCAGTCGTTGTTGAACCTATATATTGCTCTCCTGTTACATTGCACTTTATAGCATATATGATACCACTCATTTATATTTCTATGTCAAATTGTCTTTATATAGTTTTACTAGAATGATTTTTACACAATAATTTCCAACATTCTTCCAGCTCCGACCCTTAATGTAGAAGTCATTTCACAGAAGATGACAAGGTTAGAATTCGCTGTGATATTGGTTGTGTTGAGGTAACCTTGAAGCGAGACGGAACGAGTATCAAGACCACTTAAGGTGCGAGAAAACTCACTTTCAGGCATATTTAGACGCGCGCAACCAACGAAGTAGTGGGCTTTGTATTGTTGAAGTGACATTAGGTTTTCGTTGTATTGACCTAAAGTGCTGTTTTTAGCTATACAATACATCTCTTCCGCAGTCATAGGGAATTGAGGGTAGTAAGCACCATTGAGTTGAAGTTGATAAGTTTGTTTGACAGTAGTTGCACTGGCTGCCGGTTCAACAAACTCGTAGAAAGGACCGATGTATTTCTCTTTGTTTGTGTCTAATAAGCCGTTGTATTCGGAGATGCCTATATCTTGTTCAACGGAGCGACTCGCAGTAGCATTACCAGCTGCATCTAAGTTCGCTCCTGTGATTGCTCCTGTTGATGTGAAAGCCCCTTCTGTTTTAAATCCTTTGACACGATGAGGTGCGCCTTGTGTTGCAAAAGTGGAAGCTCTGAAAGCAAACCAAATGCGGTCTAAAGATTGAGTGGCGGCGGTGAAGCGAGTAGAACCGCTGTGTGTATTGCTATAACTTACGTATTGTTTGAAGGGAATTTCTAAATAGCCTTTTTGAGCTATCATAGCACTTACCATATTGTCATACACAGCATCAGCCAAACCAATTGACTCAATAGTTGCGTGAATGTTGTTTAACTCATAAGTAGCTCCTCCAGCACCATCTTTGATGAATGACCCTGATGTTGCAGCGGCTGCTAAACCAACTCCGTGAGACGAAGTCAATACAGAGTTGTCGGCAAGGTAGATAGATATGACGATATCTGGTAAGATGGCGGCGTCTAATATTTTTGGTTCGCAAGTCCCTATAAAGCCTTCCCAGTGGTCTATAATGAACTGGGCTTGTTTCATAGTAGAAGGGTATCTCTCACCATTTGTGCTTGAAAGAACAGCAGGATTTTCATCGGCAGCATCTACAAAGCCAAGACCATCTACATAAGATTTGGTTCTGACTATTTCTGGGTGACCGCAAACCGAGTTGGTTTTGCTACCGAGTAAAGCATCTTTTGCGTGGCGAAGGACATTGTAATAGTTTAAACCTTGCGATAACTGGACGCCACCTGCTGTGACTTCTACACGTTCTATTAAAGTGTCAATTTTGGCTGGTAATCTTGCACCTGCCGAAGCAGCAGTTGTTTTTGCGTTAAAGTGTAAAGCAAAACTTCTCATATTTAAGAGGGCGTTAGAAGGTAACGAAAAGCGAAGGATTTTGTTAGCGGTGGCTGTATCGTTGTTTTGGGTCTCTAAACGAAAGATGTTTGTGCTAAACCCTTGAAGACGGTCTAAAAAGTAAGTTAAAGCTGGGCTATACGACATATTTATAAGATAAGAAGCTATTTAAATTTCGTCTAAATAACATTTTTCTTTATACTGCTTAAATCGCGTGTGGGGCGATTATTCCACCTTAATACTCGCTTTTACCAAACTTCGGTTGTATCAAGAGGTTTTCAAATCGCGCAGCCGTTCTCTCTGGTATGGCTGGAGTTTCTAAATGTCTGGGGTGGCGTTGCTGGACTATATCCACTCTTATTACAGCGTTGAAACTTAAGTTGCCTAAAGTAGATTGGTTGTCGCCATTACCTGTCGCTGTGTTTTTGCTTGAACCAAAAGCTCTACCAATAAGGCGGTTGTGTCTATCTGTAAGGCGAAGGCGGAGGTTGGTTAATACCTTCTGTCTTATGTTCAAGAAGTATTCCCGACCAGTTTGAGCTTCGTAGGAGCAATACTCTACATCAACTGGTATTTTCGCAAGTATGTCCGAGTCGGTCACATCGGCTTTGTGAGTTTCGTTAGGGTTTAAAAATCCTAAAGTTTCTACAGAGGTGTTTTGTGTGCCTACTGCTCTTAAAAAGAGGTGGTCTATGGTTTGACGCTGGGCTGGGTAAAGGCACTCTACATCAACATAGGTTCGGTCTGTGGCTCTGCTGACACTTATGGAACTCAAAGCATTAGTTAAATCACCCTCTCTTCTATCTCCTCCTAACAGCTCATTCACATCGCCGTCCTCTAAAGCAAAGATGATGTTTGGTTGCGTATCTGTTTCAAGCGCTGTGTCAAAAGTGAGTCGGAAGCTAATTATGTAATTTGAATCGCCTCCTATGCTTGTAGTGCTACTTGGTAGGAGATTGGATATTGTAAAGGAACCTGCGTTACCATCTTGCCCAACTATGTAATTTCCAACATTGTTCGCAAAGTCGTTTGCGAGTGCGTTCAAAGTTGTGTTGTTGCGTTCAGTTAAGGTCACTGTTCCTGTAGCACCAGAGTTTGCTACTCTCATCTTAAAGGTCTTGTTAGTTGCATTCACATCTGCAAATACTTTGTGCATACTGAAGTTGTTTAATGATAAGCGTATGTATTGACCCTCGTCAGCAACTACATCAGTGTGTCCGAAGTTCAGCTCAAAGTCGTCGCCTTTGGAGTTAGCCGAATGTCCCCTTGAAGTATCCACAAATAGGTTATAAGTATTCACAATGTTTTCAGCCATTATTGTATATAGAATACAGTATATAAAATAATTGCTAAACTAACTATTGGTTTCCACTTGGGTCAGGAGGGTCTGCCTCCCCATCTAAACCATACACTCCTATGTATCTATCTTTTAAATCTACGACAGGGTCTTCAACAGTCATACAATTTATTACACCCCCTTTAGCCTTGCTAAACATCCCTTTTCCTTCCCATTTGCCTGAATTGATGATTTCATTTACCTCCTCTTCTGGTGTCTGCTTCCAGTAGTCATACACCATATCTATCCACGCAGGAGGAAGGTGTGGGTAGTCCTTCATCATATCTTTAATTGCTTTGCTTCGCTCTGCTTTCTCTAAATTGGTGTAGTTGTAAGGGTTTTCCTCTTGATGTCTTGGTATAACCTCGTCAATACAAACTTCGCTCATTATAGATAGGTGGAGATAATAATGTTGGCTTTGTGACTAAAAACTTTAATCCCAGTCGTCTTCTTCAGCAGTAAGTGGAACACCACTTAAACCTGCTTTTACAGCCGCAGCATTAAACGTTTCCTGCCCACTAAAAGGTGTGGAACTAAACCTCTTTGCTTCTTGAAATATACCCCCCATCATAGGAACATCGCTGTCAGGGGCATTTCGTTTTTCACCTTGACGTGGAGGAGGTCTAAACCTTTGTGCTTCTTGAAATATACCTCCCATTTGAGGCACATCGTTATCAGGAGCATCTCGTTTTTGACCTTGTTGTGTAGGTCTCATTCTCTGCGTATCTTGAAAGTCATCTTCCATTTGAGGTGCATCATTGTCAGGTGCATCGCGCTTTTGACCTTGACGTGGTGGTAGTTTCATTCTTTGTCCTTCTTGAAAGTCATCTTCCATTTGCGGAGCATCGTTATCAGGTGCATCTCGCTTTTGACCACGTGTTTGATGTGTTTGCGGTTCAGGCATAGCACCAACTTCCTCTTCATATTGTTGAGCCAATTGACGTTGGAATGGAAGAGGGTTTGTAGGGTCGGCTTGGTTTGAAAGTGAGTTAGCCATTGCGAAGAAAGACGATGGTCTCGGTGGTGGTCTTATATACTTCATTTGGCGAAGTTCTAAATTGTGCTTGGGTTCTAAACTTGTGGAAAGCACATTATCAACCTTACCTAAAGGCACAGGTCTGTATTCAACACACACATTATTCATTATGTAGTCATCACTCAATACGCCAGAACGCATACTTATAAACATTACATTTATTTTAAATTGGTTTAAAGTTCTTTTTCTTCTAAAAGTCTATTGTGGACTTTGGTTTGTATGTGCCTTCCACGGTTACCTTGTTGTATTTTCAACCCACAATTACAAATGACAGTTTGTTGATAGTATTCCTTTTGTCTCTTTTTGTATTGTTCATTAGTTTTTTTGTAGAGTGTATTATACTCTTGTTTGTCGCCAAAGCATTTGCGACTGTTTAAATTACCACATACAGATAATCTATGCTTTTCTTCCTTTATCCTTGCTTCTGTCAATGATATGTTTCCACATTCTTCTAAAATCACCATTCTCCAGTTTTCCCACCCACCGTTTTCATTAATAGTTTTGTATAAATTTATATTCTTGTGTTGGCTTTCAGGGCGACAATCACATTTATGTTGTCTTTTCCGCTGTCTAAACGCCTTTGTAGACCCAATATAGATAAAGTCAGGAACATCATCACAACAAATCTTGTAAATTACGTATGACATAATCTTACATAATCTTACAAGTTGTCTTTAAATAATTTTAATTTAAGTATTCGTCAAATTGTTTGCGGAATTGTTTGTCAGGTGAAATTGGATTAAAGTCCACACACAAGAAGCTAAAAGGCTCTTCCGTAGCATAACTAAACATAGAGTCAAACTTCTCTAAATCTATGTCTGCTCCAATCTCTTCGTGTATCTTTTTTCGCTGGTTCTCATCTTTCAACTTAAAAAGGAGTAACAAAGTGCAGTTTTCTCTTATAGGTCTGGGAACTCCTCCAATAGCACAATAAGACTGGACCAACATCGCAACACTTATTCCAAGCCCATCGGCGATGTGGCGATGCTTTATACAAAAGTTAATCAGCCTTCCACGCGGTTTCATTAAGTCCGTCCCCATACAATCGTCTATTATCAGGAACAAGCGAGGTGGGACTTCTTTCGCATACTTCCAAGTCGGCGGACCTTCAAAGAAGCCTAAATCTTGGTATTCAAGCAACAGCTCTGGGTCAATTTCAGTGATTGGTCGTTGCTTAATATCCTTCTTAAACTCCCTGTATTGCTCCTTTTGAAGTAAAAACATATCCCATTCTGACTTTTCTGCCTCCACAACACCTATTATGTCTTGTAACACATTTATCTCTGGTTCATACACATCCATATCATCTATGTCTGCTATGTCCCAGATTTGGCGGTTACTGTTAAAAGTGGGTGTAATGAGAAGCACTCTGTCCATCAGTTGCGACTGCTTCAACTTTCTAACATAGTTAGCAACTGCTACCGATTTTCCTCCACCTCTCTTACCTGAAACCATCATCATAGTGTGAAGCTTGGGGATGTCCGGAGGTGTCGGAATTGTAAAAGCACCTTTTTCTGGTGGCTGTATCTTGAAGTTCCTTATTTTAGTCTTTTTAATCTCCATTTATATAGCACAAGATTTAAGGTTGGTCCAAATTAACTCTATTCAAATCCTCCACAGGTATTGGTATTCGGTTAATTTCGCATCCACAGCACTTGATGTTGCTACACCTTGACTTCAAGCAAAAGATGAGTAAATAGGAAATGCCTCCACCTATCATTCCGGTTAATGTTAGTATAAAGCCTGAGTTAAACCATTCTGGTAAATCGCTCATATATATAACCTAAATATTATATAAAGGTAGGATGTCGATGGCTCAGATGACTGGCGACGTTTTGGTTTAAGCCACCATATCCGGATGATACTATCTGGCTATGAACACCAGTTGTCCTGCCGCCACCGACACGAACTCTATTTGTTGTTCTAACTGGGGTATTAGGTTGCTCTTGCTCTTCTTCCTCCTCCTCTTCTTCTTCTGGTTGATTTAACATATCGCGCATCAAGAGTGCTTCAGCCTTCACATCGTCGCCCTTAACTCCTGCAGAAGCTGTAATGCCCTTTGCTTGAGAAGCGGCTTCCATAATTCTTTCATCTTGCGTCGGTTGTTCTGGCTCATCGTTAGCAGTTTCCACCCCTTCTATAACTCCGCCAAGTGTCGCACCAAAAACCGCACCTAAAGGTCCATAAACTGCACCACCGACAAAGCCTCCATAAATACCTGCTAACACATCAGCCACATCATCATTCATTCCTGCCTCCTTAAACGACTCTCTCGCAAGTTCGGTTGTAGCAAAGGTGAGCAAACCACTTGCCCCTCCTCTTGCGAAGGCTTTCATAAACCTCGCATTTCCTAAAACTGACGCAGGACTAATTCCGGACCGAATACCTTGTCCCAACTTGGTTGCTTCTTGGAAGATGGCTTTAGATTCGGTCGCACTGCTTTCGGCTATATCCGTTATCGCTGTTTTAAGAGATTGAACCGAAGCCGTTTGAGCCACCGCACTTGTTGCCTGACGAGTTGCTACTCTTGTAACAGCTCCTTCCACCGCATCTGCGGTTATGTTCTTTACTGCCTGACTTGCGGTCTTTGCGGTTGTGCCTTTTGCTATTCGGCTGACCGCACCACTTGTAACATCTGTGGCTACATCGCCCACTGCTCCTGCGGTTGTTGCTAAAGTTGCTTCGTCTTCCACTCCTAAAGCTTGAAGCGCTGATGTAACACCAACAGCACCTGCTAATCCCCCTAACGAACCAGCATTAACTACTGAAGCGACACCTTTTAATCCTTTACCAACTCCAGTTTGAATCGCACCAAATGCCTTGCCTATTAGCGGATTTGGAGTCTTCATCTTAAAGCCAGCTTGGCTAATCATTAGCTGATGCGTTTCTGGGTGTTCCATCACATTATCAAAGTATCTTGAAGTGAGTTCAAAATCCTCCGAACCTTCTGTTAAGCCAAACTTCTCCATAACGGAGGCTTTGCTATGTCCTTCCTGTATGTGCTGGGCTAAATAAGCCATATCTTTCAATTTGGGGTCATACACTGTGCTACCTTTGCTTTTGTATTCTACCCCAGTCATCACATTTAAATCGTGAGATTGTAAAACACTCTCTCCTTTTGTCGCCTGAATATCTACTTGGGTAAAACCTTCTCTAAACTTGGAGATGTTGGACACCGAACTTATCACATCTGTTGGAGTGCGGATAACAGTATGCTGGGCTTTTGTTTTGCCCCCAAACCAGTGTCGTGTAGGAACGAAAGGGTCTTGAGTGTGAGTGTTAATTCCGTGCTTTTCACCCATAAAAATAGCTTGACCTCCTCCTTTACTATGACCTGTTAACAAATCCGGTTTTCTACCATACTCCTTTTTTATGTTTGTCATCTGCTCTTCCAACTCCTTAATTTGCGTCCCCTCCTCTTCCAACATAGAAAACAAACGCAAGTTGGTCTTCCAATCTACCTTTTTTTGCGTTCCCCTGTAAGCAAGTCGCAAATCACCTGTCTTCTTGTGCTTAAACAGAGCTCCGTGTTCGGTTAGAATGCCTGTTTTCGTTTGTAATTCGTAGTTAGGCAGATGCTCTTTGGTGTAAGCAATTGCCGCCAATCTGCCTTCTGTTAAGTTGATGTATGACACTTTCGTCATTCGTGCGGACTCAATCTCGGAAGCACTCATCGTTCCATAGCCCTTCTCACTTATACCATCCGAAAGCCGTTGCTTCACGTGCGACTTAAAGACATTAGTATAGATGTCATCATTCGGCTGCGGTTCTAAAGCCTCGTTGATTTGGGTTTCAAGGCGTTCGCTTGGGTTGAAGACCGGATAAGCGTTTGTTGATGGTGTGATACTACTTGGAGGTTGGCTCGGTTTCAAAGGTTCTTCCAAGTGGGTTGTAAGCCGTTCCAACACTTGCGTTGAGAGGTTTGCGGTTGAACCGCGTGGTAAGGTGGGTATAAAGGGCTTTTCGCCTAAACTACAAGTGGGTATTTTAAGCCTTACATAATAATTGGCTTCGCACTTGCTCTTATATTTTTGCTCGTCAAAAGAGGTCAAATGTCTCACAGGCATATTAATTTATTATTATATTAAAAAAGCAACATAATAATAAACTTACATATAGTGATGTAAAAGGTTTTGTCTATAGAAGGGATTTGGGTTGAGCCTGACTTGAGGTGGTGATGGTTGCTGTGGCTGTGGCTGTTGCTGTTGCTGTTCCTCTCTAGGTCCATAGGCTTTCACTACCTTCTTCTTGCCCCCTCTGCGTTTAATATAAATAACATTTTCATCATCACTTGACTCGCTTTCGCTCTCTTCAACTATGACAACTGGCTTCTTTTTTGGCTTCGCTTTCGGTTTGCTTTGCTTTGCTATAAGAGGAGGAACTGGCTCTTCTTCCTCTTCTAATGGTTCGTCTAGTTGCAACTCCTCTAAAGGTGGTAACTCCTCCTCCTCTGCTAAAACCTCCTCCTCTGGTAATGGCTCTCCTTTCTTGGACTTGATTTTGCTAATCTTCTCCTCATAGTGTTTAATCTTCTTATCGTCTGTGTTTTCCTTCATCTGCTTCTTAACAGTGAGAGCTTTCTCCCTCGCAAGTTTCAACTTATCCAACTGGTCTTGTGACAGCACTCTCTTGGGTTTGTCTGGGTTGGTCTTCACCATACTTTCTATAATATCTATAAAGATTTTCTATATTATCTATTAACTTTTCTATTATATCTATGAAATATATATTTCTTCTAAAGGGTGTGAAAAATGATTATATGGTAATCTAAAAAAGATTGGAAAAAGTTTGGAAAAAAGTTGGAAAAAAGTGGGAAAAAGTGGGAAAAAAGGGGGTTCAAAAGTGGTAAAATAGGGAGAAAAAGTGGAGTTTTGGGAGTTTTCAGCACCCAAAAAAAAAAGTCCCCATAGAAAAAATTCCATAGGACACTTTTGAAAA
>Ga0181419_1000890_pt1 | contig 10282 bp, 8 predicted proteins | sample 42SPOviralmetaG_FD_130144 | JGI IMG/M metagenome (GOLD analysis project Ga0181419, IMG submission 130144) | Marine viral communities from the oligotrophic San Pedro Time Series (SPOT) site, San Pedro Channel, CA, USA - 42 SPOT_SRF_2013-04-24 | ecosystem: Environmental > Aquatic > Marine > Strait...
CCGGTTCTCCACATATAAATATGCTTCAATAAGCCTCCCAAGGGACTTAGCTTGACCGCAAAGCATTCTACGAACGAATTGCCTCCGAAGAGGACTTTGTGCCGACCCGTGGACTCGAACCACGAACCTCCGGGTTAAAAGCCCGGCGCTCTGACCACTTCCCCAGGTGAAAAGCCTGAGTTTGCCCGAAGGCGAATTGAGCTAGACCAGCATTTCTCTAATTTTTTTTGTCTTTTTTGTTTTTTGGGTTTGGAGTCAGTGATTAGGGGAGAACGATTGGAGAATCAGATGAACCCTGATTTTGGTACTGGGAGTAGAATTCTCCACGGAACCGCTGGGAAGTCCGGTAATCAATGATTCCCTGGGCGTCAGGAGAATCTGTGAAAGGGAGCCTCCGTGGATTGCAGTGAAATGTTTTCCTCCTCTTGGGGGAGGGGGTGTCACTGTAATCCATTCCGTCAATCTCCATGGGGACCGGGGTCTCTTCTAGGGATCCGTCTTGGATGTCCATGGGGACCGGCGCCTCTTCCAAGGTGAGCCGATCGAAGGGGAGATCGTCAATGGTGATCTCGTTCGCCTTGGCGTGGACAGTGAAGGGGGAATCCATTTTGTGTAGGGAGGTTGTTTGTGAGCAGGTTAGCTGTTTGTGTTTAAAAAGGTTCTCAAATGGAAAATCAAATTTTGAAATAATGTCTTGTTTTCAGGGCGATGACTCATTTTTAGAGTTATGGGTTTTGAGGGTGCTGATTTCTGGGTCAGTGACTGATTTCTGGGATTGAAATCCGCGAATTAAAATTACTCGTTTGTGAATTAAAAAATTTGATTATTTTTGTTATTTTGAAAATAAAAAGGAAAGAATATAGGATGTTCACAATTCTCTCATATATCTGTTTGTCTATTACGGGGACACCTCTTCCCGAAGGGATCTTCGATGATCACTTCTTTTACCAGTTGCGGACTAAGAAGAAAATTCCCAAAGATATCTTGTGCAGTGTGAGACAGTTGGGGCAACACACTCCCCATCAATTAGCGATTATGGGTTTCCCCCCTGACGAGAGTAAGGTTCAAGTGGAGAAGGTTATCCTCCATAGTAAAAAGTTTTCTGATTATTTCTTTAAGGAGGGGCGACCTTCGCATGTTTCAATATTGGATGATCCCATTGACTATGGGATTCATGATGAGGTCCATTGTATTTATCATAATGTGGTAATAAATTTGTATTTTGAAGATGAAGAAAAAATGGATGCAGCAGGACATCGTATTTTTCAGAATGGTGTTCACCCTAAAAAAGGATATAAGCTTCATCCTCGTAAGATAGGGGCTCTATCAAGATGTTGTCATTGTGAAAGATTTCTCCCCTTAGTTTCAGAAAAAAATCGGAAGGAGAAAAGAAGAATAACTCCTGAAAAATATATTCAACATATCGCTAACAATCTTTCTGACAGTCAAGGTCGTCGGGGTTGCATCTGTATGATATAAGGATCGGGTCTAAGTGTCTAAGTTAATTTTGAATTTTATTATAATAATTGATTAAAAGGGATTGCGAGAGGGGGATTCATGAATTGGTTAATATCGTCTACAAATCCGTGAAACCAATGATTTCTGCCATCATCTCCTTTAAAATCAAATCTAAAATGTTTATTTTTTGAATCTTCTCCAAAAATTTCTTTGTAGGTCCATAAATTACCACACCAATTATTATTTTCACCATAATATTGTTTAATAGATTCGGTTATATCTTTTTTGTTAAATGTAACTTTTATAAGATTAGGACCTTTGTAGTTAAGGTATGGATCATGTTTTATCATAAATATATATAAATATATATAAATATATTTTATTTTTTAAATTAATTTAATATTATAAAATATGAATTATCAATATGTCTTTTCAGGCTCGGATGGTAAAATAGGGATGTATAATGCAATGAAATAATAATATATTGAGAATGAAAATTGAGAATGAGTCAATTGTTTAAATTTGATTTTTTTTAAAATATATCTTGTATTCATAAACAAGTAGAAATTTCCTGCGAAATGTCATATAACGCAGAGGTAGTAATCTTAGGTATTTGTTGGTTCGCTGGATCTATGATTGGGTCTTTTGCCGGCACAATCAATCTGGAAAATTCCAGGAATGAACTCCGGGAGGACGCAATGCTAGATGATAATAACCGATTGAGGATGGAAATTATGTATTTTAAAAGACACCATTGTGATGAGCGTAGTAATGCTGCGGCACTAGCAATTCAGAGGGAATGGAAGGAATATAATAGATATAGAGACATGTAGGTAATTCAAATCCTGAATTCCCCCCCATTAATTTTGTATCTTAATAAATTTTTTATGCAACTCAAAAATGAGTCAGTTTTTATCAGAAATATATTTTATTTTTCAATAATTATGAAAAATAAATATATTTTATTTTTCATAATTATGAAAAAAATAAAATATATATGAATATATATAATGGGAGGATCTGTTCGTAGAAGGAAAATGAGGACTAGAAATGCGAGGACTAGAAGGACTAGAAGGACTAGAAGGACACGGAATACTCGGAAGACTAGAAGGACTCGGAAAACCCGGAGGACAAGGAGAAAAAGAATGAAGGGTGGTAATGATTTACAGCCGGGAGAATTAGATCTGGAAAACGAAGGGCCGGAATATTTTACTCATGTGGCGGGTGGGGAAACCTCCCAAGTGGACCATGAAGGTTATTCTATTCCAGGGCACAGCGGGGCGTCATCGCCCACAAGACCCCCCCTTCGTGCAATAATGTCTCCTACCTTGCCCGAGAGAAAAAAAAAAATAGATGAATCCGCGGGAAAATTACGCAAAAAACTAATAAATCTTTTCAAATACAAAAATGAAAGTAGTGATCAACTTGATGGAGAAAATTTAAAATTGATAGAAGAATACGTAACAGGATGGGTGGATGATCCGCACGACGATTTGATTAAAAGAGTTATAAAAGAAAATAATATTGTAATAGAAGTGGACTCACGTCCCTCGTCTCGCTGGCAACGTGATTATGAAGAAGCGTTAAAATCTGTACTTGACGGGAAACATTTATTTTTTTGAGAAACCGAGTAAAAGTGAACCTATACCGGAAATCTAGGAGCGACAAGCAATTCGGATTGTCGTTCCCAATGCGATTCCAATGATCAGTGTCGAGGATACGGGTTTAATGATAAGGATCTGAATGGTTGCCGACTTTTTTACGAAACTCCAACAGGTCTGGACACAAGTTTCACGGATGATGTCTGTTATAAACGAGTTCCATAAGATACAGAGGATGAATTATACCACTTTAAATAAAGATAAAATAAATTATATTATTGTAAAGTATTATGGATTAATATGTGAATATTTGTGAATATATTTAAAACAAAGGGATTATAATAATAATAATATATTGAGAATGAAAATTGAGAATGAGATAAAGTTAGATTTCAGTGATGTTTTAATTCGTCCAAAAAGGAGTGTTTTAAAATCCAGATCTGATATAAATTTAGAGAGAGAATTTAGGTTTCCTCATTCCAAACAAATATGGAGGGGTGTACCGATTATAGCCTCAAATATGGATACGGTTGGTACAATTGATATGTATGAAGCATTAAGGGGATATAATATGATGACATGTTTTCATAAATTTATGGAAGAGAATGAATATCCTAAAAATGATAGAGACAGATATATTATATCGGTTGGAATTGGTGATAGAGATTATGAAAAGTTATTAAGTATTTATAAAAGTGATCCATTAAAATGTAATCTTGTTTGTGTAGATATAGCAAATGGTTATTTAGAAGATTTGGTAAAGTTTTGTCGCAGGGTTAGAGAAATGATACCAAATTGTATATTAATGGCGGGTAATGTGGTTACAAGAGAGATGGTAGAAGAATTAATAATAAATGGTAAAGTAGATATAGTGAAGGTTGGTATTGGATCTGGATCGGTTTGTACGACGAGGATACAGACAGGAGTAGGGATGCCTCAATTGTCTGCAATAATGGAGTGTGCGGATGCGGCGCATGGATGTGGTGGACATATTATATCTGATGGGGGTATAACATGTCCTGGTGATGCATCAAAGGCATTTGGTGGGGGTGCTGATTTTGTAATGTTGGGATCAATGTTGGCTGGTCATAAAGAATCAGGTGGTGAATTAGTTGAAGAAGGTGAAAAAAAATATAAAGTATTTTATGGGATGTCTTCTTCAACAGCGATGAATAAACATTATGGTGGTGTTAGAAATTATAGATCATCGGAAGGAAAAACCGTAAAGATAGAATATAGGGGGGATGTAAGTGATACGATAAATGATTTATTGGGTGGTATAAGGTCAACGTGTACTTATGTAAATTCAAAGAATTTAAAAGATTTACCAAAATGTACAACATTTATGAGGGTTAATAATCAGGTGAATCGTATATATGGTTAATAGGTGAAGTTGGGATTTTAAATGTTTTAACAGCTGGTGCTTTAACAGGTGGCGCCTTAAAGGGATTTGCGCTAGGAACAGGGATTTCATCAGCAGGTGTACTGTCACTAGGGGGGGGCATGACATTTCGTAAATTTCTAGAGACCGGGTTTCTAGCGCCCCCCGAGGCTAGTTTCTCAGCACTCTTCTTATCTTGTCTGGCCCTCCGTTTATCAGCATCTTTATTTTTCTGTATTCGTTTGCTAAGTTCTATAAGTCTTATTTGATCATCCTCGTTAATTTCATACAAAGAAAATAATAATTTTAGATTATTAATAGAACCATTTAATACACATATTTTAATTGATGATTTAAAAAACCTTCCGTTTCCAGAGATGAAATTAAAATCGTAAGGACTTCCTAAGTCTGGATCAATAATTTCTTTTGAATCATCTATACGTTCAGCAAATTTTTCTATATTTTGGCGTAAATGTTCTATTAACATCTTAAATACAACTGTTCCATTAAATATTTGTTTTATATTTTCTATATCAATTTCGGTCCCATTGTAAGATTCAGGAAGTTTATTAGTTAGAATAATATTAATTATATCTAGGTGAGATTGGCTTTCTCTCGGGCGGTTTCCACGTAAATTATTTGCAATAATAGCAAACATCAATGGTAAGGGTGGTAATTCATCTTCGCCTTGTAGTTTATCAATCTCGCTTAATTCTATAATTTTATCTTCTTCTAATATTTTTCTTAGGTCCGGGAAATTATTATTAATTATGAATACATATATAAATAGTATAATTAATATTTTTTCTTTCAGTGATAATTCTTGATCTGTGTCGGGGTGTACAGGTGGAAATCCCCCGGATGAGGGGGATGGGGTTCCAGAGTATAATGAAGGTGATGGTGGTGAAGAAGGTGATGGGGTTGAAGAGGGTGATGGGGTTGGAAAGGGTGATGGGGTTGAAGAGTGTGCAATAGGGGAAATAGTATTAAATAATGATTGTCCTTTTGAGGGTGTTGTTCCAGGAGATGATGTCTGAGGTTCTAGTTCTGGTTCTTGTTCTAGTTCTGGTTCTGGTTCTAGTTCTGGTTCTGGTTCTAGTTCTTGTTCTAGTTCTTGTTCTTGTTCTTGTTCTAGTTCTTGTTCTAGTTCATGTTCTAGTTCATGTTCTAGTTCATGTTCTAGTTCTAGTGTTTCTCCTTCTCCGTGACCACCGCCACGCCGCGAGGGTTCTTTTTCATTCCATTTACTTACAAAAAAATCAAATACCTTTAAATAGGGTACTCTCCACTCCTCTGTGAGCCTTCTGTCATCCTTATCCCACAATTCATTCTTATCGGGGGATAAATAAGTATATAATTCTGTAAAATTGTTAATTCCTTTTCCTGTTACAAAATAATTTATGAAATGTATGGTTTTATCTTTGAAATATTTCATATAACAAAAAAAACTAAGATCAGATGTTCCGGTATCATCATAACTTCTTTCAAGAGAACTTTGTTTTTCTAAATATCCGACTCTCGAGTAAGATCTACAACTTTTATGTAAATAAACAATTTTTTTATCTGTTACATAAGATCTTAATAATGCATTCATTTGATCAATTGCTTCGCTAAATTTAATAACTTTATTATAATATTTTAGATTGAGATATTTACAAGGATAAATAAAAGGTTTTTCCGTATCTCCGGTTCCATTATTAATACAGAAATATAAATCATCATCATAACTTGTTGGGGAAATTAAATAATTATCATTATATTCTCCTGATTTTATTTCTTTAAGAAATATTTGAAAATATATTTGTTTTGAGATAATTTCTTTGCGATGTATTGGTATATCTTTTACTTCTATAAAATAATTAACATAATCATTTTTAAATTTTTTACCATTTTCAGTAAGACATCCTTGTTCATTTGTTAATAAAATATCATGATCCTCATCCGTCAGTGCTAGTTCTCGTGATATTGGATGTTCTTCGGTCTGTGCTTCGGTCTGTGATGTTGGGGTTTTAGAATATGCCTTATGTAGTAATCCTGATATATCTTGTAGTTTCCAAATATCAAAATTACCGATGTTCGGTCTCCGACCACCTATAATTCTTTCATATTTACTTCCAACATTAACTAAATTCAGAACAATTGAATTATGGGGGACAGACCCTATACCATCTTTATCAGAATTAGCATAAACACCGTGTTCAGAATATAAAAAGGCGACTATTGGATTATTAGAAGTATCCATCGCTAAATATTTACTTAATTCTTCATTACATAGAGTAATTAGAAAAGATTCTAATTTTCCTTGTATATCTTTTTTTTTGCAGCGTTTTTTTATGTAAGTAATTAATTGTTGTCTGTTATCATATTCTATAAAATATCTTGATAGTTCTGGGAGAGAGTCAATATATTTTTCTAAACTTCTTAGTTTTAAAAAATTAAATAAAAGATTATGTAAAATATCGCTTTCTGGGTTCATTCCTTCATTAAGTTTTCTTAATAATCTAGAATTACTTGGGGGATCAAATAACGTTCTAGCTTTTTTAGTTTTTCTTCTAGTTTTTCTAGTTTTTCTTCTAGTTTTTCTTCTAGTTTTTCTTCTAGTTTTTCTAGTTTTATTTCTAGTTTTATTTCTAGTTTTTTTTCTAGTTTTTCTTCTAGTTTTTCTTCTAGTTTTTCTTCTAGTTTTATTATATTTTTTGGTAAGAATTATTTTTTCATTTGTCATTAATAACTATATTAATATTTCATAAAAAAATAATTGTAAAATGATAATTAGGGATAAGGTGTTTTTAATAAATTTTAAAAGATATGATTATTCACGGCTATGCCAGTATTCGTCATTGTTTGGATTCATTTGATCGGCATGGTTGTCATCATAATGATCCATTGTGATAAACATGGTGTTGGATAGACGATTATGGGTGTCTTTATCTGGTCCTTGAAAGCGGTCGTGAGACGAGAGGGTGGTGATAAAGAACATAAGAATCACGAATAGATTTGTGAAAGACATGTTTTTTTAATAATTTTAATTGTAAAAAGGGTATAATATCAAATTTAGAAATGAATGTTTATTTGTAGTTATGTTTGATTTTGTATGCGAGTGATATTTCGGGATCACTGATTATAGCTGGGATACATTTTTTATTTTCGTCAAAAGTATAAATTTTTTCTTGATAATTATATTTTTTAAGAAGTTTGGTACAAGAGTGGCAGCAGTGAGTTTTTTTAAGACATCCATCGCGACTGTATCTAGAAATATAAATTTGGTATCTATTATTTCTGTCATTGTTTAGGCAGAATTGGAGAGCGTTTTGTTCTGCATGAATAGATGCTTTATTATGATTGTCGCCGCATGCTCTTGATGAACCATAATTAACGATTATTTTTCTTTTTGGATCGTAAAACATAATAATTAACAGCGACGGCGAAGTTATCGTAAGAAAACATATGATCCATATTTGTATGATTCTTCAACTTCAAGGGAATTTGTTCAAGGTTAGGGGACAACTTGTTCATAGTATTTATTGTTTTTAGTTTGTTTTGTTTTTGTTTATATTATTTTTTATATTATTTTGATATCTTTTTAAATAAATCAAATTTATAAAGAATTAATTTTAAGAAATTAAATCTTTAAAGAAATTGATGATAATATCTAAGAAAGAATCATCGTCCCCACCAGTTCCACCAGTTCCACCAGTTCCACCAGTTCCACCAGTTTCATTGGAAATATTACAAGATTGTTTTAGATCACTGATATTAGAACTTGAAATATCTGAAATTTGTGCAATATTTTGACATATTTGGAGATCGGGTCTAGTTTCACTGCTATATTCTCTAACGGGAGGTTGATTGTTGGGGTGACCTGGATTGGTAGTATTTTGATCGGACCATTGTTGTTTTTTATTATCAATGCCGGCATCATTAAGACGACATTCATATTTTTTCTTTTGATATTGATTATCATTTAGATCATAAAATACAGAATCTCTTAAAAGTGATGCTTTTGTTGCATTTGATAAATTATTATCAGGACATTTGTCGCATCCTAGTCCTGTGAAATCTCCACCATAAATTGGTACTTCATCTGGAACCTCCACACAGCCCTCACTGGGACATAAAGAATTCCATCTATAATTATTATAGTCGGCAGCAGCGGCAAGTGGTGAATTTGGATCATTAATATATAATGAGTCGCATTTGCTGTTAGCACAATCTGGATTATTGCCGGATAAATTAGAATTGCATAGATCAGGTCCGGTGCAGGCATCAGTTCCACAGTTTGATGAATTAATAATGATTCCATCTGTTCTGGTTGAATCGGGATCAATAAAAAATTCATTGCCAATTTTGCCTTCATAATCAACCATATAATTATTAAGTTCATTAATAAAATCAGTATATTGTGTATTGTGCCAATTATTATAATTTGCGACATCATTATTAAAATTATCGCATGATTCTTTTTTGCTTTTTAAAAAGTTTAGGAGCATTATTTTTGGGGTACATTCTTCATCTTGTAAGCCTTGGGGATGACATGGGTCATCGCAGCTACCGGATGAATTTTTATTACAGATATTTCCATTAGAATCGGCGCATTGTATACAATCCGTTACATCGGAAGTATATGATCTTAGTGCATTATTGTCTGTGGAACATGTAGTTTCATATTTCACAGGTAATATTTCAAAACCTTCTATCATAAATTATATTATATAATGGATATTAATTAAAAAAAAATTATACATCATCCGATACACTTTCAGATGATTTTTTTTGAATCATACCCTTAACTTCTTCTTTATTAAAAAAGACGTAAATGCCGATAACTAAAACAATGATACCTAAGACGGATAATAACATTAAAAGGGGTGATGATGAAATAGATGATTTTATATCATTAACTACACTGAGGGTACTTTCAATTGAAAGTTCAAAACCGCTTTCTTGTTCAACAAAATTTCCACATGAAGAAGTATTATCGGTATCAATATCTTGATTAACATCTCTAACTTTTGCTAAACAGTCATTCACTTGAAGACTATTTGTTCTTTCAGTTTTGATACCGGAGTAGCAACATTGAGCATTTCTGAGGTATTGACAAGCGTCTTTTGTTTGTGATTGAAGATTGCATGCTTTATTAGTAGATTCAGTTTTTCCTCCTCCTTGTAATTCGTGTAAGGCGGAATTAAGGGCAACATTTTCAATTTCAGATAAATCATCTTGGACGGCATTTTGTGCGGCATCTAAAAGACATCTTGTTGTATTTTGTCCTTTAATGCTTTGATCAATATCGCTAATTTCAATAGATAATAATTCAGTGATATCACTGGGGGGTAAACCGGAATTAAGAATTTGTTCTCTGCATCTATCATCCCACCCACCAATAATAATTTCATTAAGATTTGTTTCTTCAATAAGTGATGAACACTGAGCAACCGATTCTGATACAGAAGTATTATTGATGGATGTGCCAACTACATTAGCAACTTGGTTAATAATGTCTTGTTTACCAAAACCTGAATCAATAAGATTATTAAGAACACTCGCTCCTTGTGCATAAGGACTTATACTTTCAATGATACCTTGTGCTCCCTCAAATCCTGCTTCAAGATCGCTTTTATATTGTTCTTTTTGTTCTTGAACAGCTCTACAAACTTCTTCTGCGGATTCAAGAAATTGTCCATTGTGCATGACTCCATTATTTTCGCAACCGGTAAATGGTTCACCATTAGGACAATCTGGAACCATTTCATCACCTGTTTGATTACCCGTTTGGTCTGATTCATCAACTTCTGTATCTTCAATGGTTTCATCTTCAATGGTTTCATCTTCAATGGTTTCA
>Ga0181419_1000891_pt1 | contig 10275 bp, 7 predicted proteins | sample 42SPOviralmetaG_FD_130144 | JGI IMG/M metagenome (GOLD analysis project Ga0181419, IMG submission 130144) | Marine viral communities from the oligotrophic San Pedro Time Series (SPOT) site, San Pedro Channel, CA, USA - 42 SPOT_SRF_2013-04-24 | ecosystem: Environmental > Aquatic > Marine > Strait...
GCAAAACAAGGAGACAAGGCACTCAAGAAACTTGACAAGTCTGTCGGTGACAACTTTAGAAATGTAGGTAACTATAAAGATGCGATCAGAGGATTGGTCAGTGTACTTGGGACACTCGGTGCTGGTGTGGGACTTGGCCAGATCTTTAGGAATGTGACTGGAGTCATGATGGACTTCGATCAAGCACAAGCCGATCTGACTGCGATCTCTGGAAAGACAAAGGATGAACTTGCTGGACTTACACAACAAGCAAAGGATCTCGGTGCAACAACTCAGTTCACTGCAACTCAGATCACAGAGATGCAGATCGAACTGGCTAAACTTGGTTTCACTACTGATGAGATCACTGCATCCACTGAGGCAGTATCAAAGTTTGCATCTGCAACTGGTGCAGACATGGCCTCTGCATCGAAAGTCGCTGGAGCAACATTGAGAGCATTCGGATTAAATGCATCTGAGATGGAGAGAGTGGTTTCTACATTGGGAGTGGCCACAACAAAGTCGGCACTTTCATTCAGTACATTTGAGACTGCAATGTCTACTATTGCACCAGTCGCTTCGACTTTTGGTTTTGGAGTCGAGGACACCACTGCTTTATTGGCTCAACTTGCAGACTCTGGATTTGATGCCTCATCATCTGCAACTGCAACCAGAAACATTCTTTTGAATCTTGCCGATGCAAATGGTGATCTTGCAATAGCATTGGGAAAGCCAGTCACCAACATTGAGGAACTTGCCGAAGGTCTGCAAGAATTAGATTCACAAGGGATCGATCTTGCCGAGACATTAGAATTAACCGACAAGAGATCGGTGGCTGCTTTTAACACATTCATCAAGGGATCTGGTGATCTTGTATCATTCCGAGAATCGATCACAGATGTAAATGACGAACTCACTGCAATGGCCGAAAAGAAACTGGATTCAGTTCGTGGTCAAGTCACTCTTCTGGGATCTGCATGGGAAGGCTTTATTCTGGGAATAAACGATGCATCTGGAGCAAGTGAAGGCCTTAAGGATGCAATCGGATTCTTAGCCAGAAACCTATCCACAATATTAGGTCTTGTGTATAAAGTCGTGAAGGCATTTGTGATCTATAAGGGTACAATGATGGCCTTAAATGGTGTGAACTTTCTTGTCAATGGAGGATTTAAAACAATGTTGTTGACCATCGGTAAATTAATTCCAGGAACAAGAGCATACAGACTCGAACAGATAAAAGTTGCAAGAGCATCTAATCAAGTCGCAGTGAGTACAACTCGGATGGGTAAAGCAATGAAATCAGTTCCATATTTATTGATCATTGGCCTGGCCATAGAATTTGCAATGGCTTTGTGGGATGGTGTGGATGCAAGTCAAAACCTTGCAAGAGTCGAAGAGGAAAGAAAGAAACAAGCCGAAGAGAATAGTCAACTGGCCTCAGAATTGAGTCAAAATATTTTAAACAGATATGACGAGGAACTCGCAAAATTAGAATTGTTATCTGAAAAAGAAAAGGCTGGAGTAACAAACAGATCTAAACTCGCAAAGTTAGACGAGAAACTTGCAAAGCAAAAAGTAGATCTCATTGATAAAAACATTGAAGCACTTGAGAGAGGAATTAAATTTAATGATGAGCAGATTGAGAAAGAGGCAGAGGCATTGGATCGAAATGTTCGAAATGGAGTTATTCAGAGAAAGAATGCAGATCTTGAAAACTTTGGGAATGTTAGAAGACTAAGGGCATTGACAGAACAGAACAAACTTGACATTGAGGCATTCGAGAAGTTAAAGGAAGAAGCTCAGATTAAAAAGGAAATAATTAAAATTAACAAGAAGAAAGATAAAAAAAAGAAAGATCCTACTACCGATTTGAAAAGGACAAATGTATATCTTTCTGAGCAGTTAAAACTATTGCAAGAACTCCAAAAAATAGAACAAGATAGAGAATTGTTAAAGCAACAGAAGGACATTGACAAAGAGTTTAAACAACAGATTAAGAACATTGAAGAGACTGGAAAGTTTGATGCTACGCAATTGAACAAATTGATTGATGAGAAAGTAATAACAGAAACGAGATATATCGAACAAAGATCAGAGCAATCTAAACAAGCGTTAAAGGATCAGTACGAGTTTGAACGTAAAGCCAGACTTCAAGCATTGCAAGACGAGAGAGATGCATTGCTCAAGAAGGCCAAAGGTAACACTGAGGCACAGAAGAAGATTCGTGAGAGTTACGATGATCGATTGACAGAATTAAAAGATCAAGAACTTGACAGACAATCCGATCTCGATCTGAAACTGGAGGTAATGGAAGAGCAAAAGGTGAATGACATTCTCAAGATCCAAGAGGATGGATACAAGTCATCTAAGGAGTTTGCAAAGGAGTTCACTGACAAATTAGAAGAGTTTGATGAGAAGCAAATAGAACAAACCAAGAAAACTCAAGAAACGATCAAAGAGATTGTCAAAGCGTCGGCAGACTTTTTCATCCAGCAGTCACAAAGGAAGATTGATCAAATAAACAAAGAGATAAACAAAGCACAAGAGCAATTCGATTACTTCAAGGAACTTGCTATAAATGGGAATATAAATGCAAAGGAAAGTCTTGCAGTACAACAGAAGATCATTAATGAAGCAAACAAAAAGAAACTTGAGGAAGAGAAGAGACAACAGAGAATTAGAATGGCCGAATCTGTATTCAATACTTATTCCAGTAAAGTAGAATCTGGATCTAAGAATCCACTTGCAGAAACGATCAGAGACACATCTTTGTTGTTGCAGTTTATCAACTCGATACCGACATTCTTTGATGGTACTGAAGACACTGGATCTCATGGCCAGGGAGTAGATGGTCGAGGTGGTTTCCATGCAGTTCTACATCCTAATGAGAGAGTAGTTCCAAAGTCATTGAATCAACAGATCGGTGATCTTACAAATGAGGAACTGACCAACATTGCACTGGACTACAAAAATGGTCGAGTTGTTGAGGGTGCGACACAGATGAGATCTTCGATGGATCTCGCTATCTTAGTCAATGAATTGTCAGACATAAAGAGAACTATCGAGAACAAGCCAGAGACAAACATCGAGCTCGGTGAGATCACTCAGTCGATGATGGAAGTAGTGAAGTCAACCAAGAAAGGAAACACGATTGTATACAACAGATTCAAAATAAAAAAATAGATGAGACACTTTCTAAATGGGATAGAGATTGCACCAAAGAACTTGACTGACATCGGAGTGGTTTCGACATTCACAGATGATCCAGATATCTTGTCGCTTTCTGTGGACTCTGTGATCCTACCAAGAGAAGCCAACGTGATTGTGCAAACACACATTCAGAACGTGGGACTCTTTGAAGGTATACCATATTCTGTCGAGATGGATGATGGTGTGACTATCGAATACTATGTCGATCTGATCGATGGTGTAAAGGTGAGGCAACATGAGATCGAGGTCAATCTAAAAAAGCGAAGATCCAAAGACAACTTCTTTGAACGTGCCGAAGGAACATCTTTCGACATCATGCGAAAGAATGGTGTAAGTTTTACCACTCATGATGTACCATACTTTGTGATCAAAGACAATCAACTTGAGACTTCACTACAATTGGCCATCATGTCGTACATCATTGGTGATGCAGTATATCAACAATCACTCGCAGTCGGTACTGCAATAAATAATCTTGTCGAAGTATCTGCACCAATATTCGGACTTGCATCTCCTCCATTTGTAGGGATTACAATATCGTACAATATTACTGGAATCATTGTGCATTCTTTAAACTTAGTTTTACAACTTGTTTATCTTGGTTTGCTGGTGGTCTTATTGATTGACCTGGCCACACAAATGGTCTTGACGATCTTTCCTCCAAAACGTAAACTTAAAGGGACTTATGTCAAAGAGATCATGGAGAAGTCTTGTCAATATTTCGGATACACTTTCGCCTCCGATCTTTTAGATGCACATCCGTATTGGGCAATCGTTCCAGTTCCTTTGACTCAAGACAGAAAGTCTCTGTGGAAAATACTTCCAGAGGAGATATTCCCAGTATTTAATTCTGATGCACCATCATCATCCGACACAACTCCAACATTGATGTCATTCATGCAAGGCCTGGAGACAATGTTCAATGGTCGTATCATTGTCAGAGATAGCGAGGTCAGACTTGAGAGAAGAGACTGGTTACAAGAACAAACAATCTTACAATTAGAACCAGCATTGAATCTTCAGAGTGATCGAGATGATGAGTTCTCATATAATACCGAAGAGTCATGGAAGAGATACTATATACATTACCAGACAGACTTCCAAGATCTTCACACTGCCGATGGTATCACATACGACAAGAGTGATGCAGAATTTTCTACTGAGCCAACCTTCGCAGTAACAAATCAAGATCTGGTCACTATCAAAGGACTTAATGATGTGAACATTCCCTTTGCTTTAGGATCAAGAAAAAATGAGTTGAACTGGCTTGAGAAATTAGCAAAAGAGGTACTCGCTAATATTGACACTGTTACTGGAATCTTTGGAGGAGGTACAAACTTCGGAGCTCAGATCGATTCACGAAAGGATTGTCTTCAGATCTCACAACAATACTTCAGTACAACTAAGATGATCTATGGTCAAAGTGGTGCAGTAAAGCCAGGAGAGATCATTCAAACTCAGTCAGACTTTAACAATGTAGTGAGTGCAAAAAGCCTATGGGACAAATATCACTACATCAATGCAATACAAGACAATGATTATATCATTCGTGAAAATGTTCGCATTCGGATTTCGTCTTCAAATTTTGTATCTTTGTTAAGCAATAATTTTGCACTTATAGATGGGAAACTTTGTGAGATCCTAAGACTTGAATGGATCGATGAAAAATCATTCGCACAAATATCGTACAAAGAGCCACTTGACTGGGCAAATGGTAAAGTTGAAACCATAACAATAAACGAATAATGCAAGACTTTAAAAACGTATCCAAACAACTGACAAAGAACATCGAGAAGATGAAAAAGTTGACCGATGAAATTCTTATGAAGGCACAAGAGAAAGAGCCAGAAAAAGTTCGTGAGATCATGAAGGATAGTTCGGATGTTCTTAAAGCAATCAAGAACAAAGATGTTCAAGTATTAACAGAATTACACAAGAAGTATGCCGATATTAGTCACTAATCAATCGTTCCAGGATATGTTTGGAACGACAAGATCGTACTTGAAAAGTAATGTCGGAGATGACAACACTGCATCTATAAACATACAAGAGAGCATTCAAGTCATTTCTGGTAATGGTAATAGTTTAACGAACAATGTATCGACAGATATTATGACCTTTCTTGGTGGGGACTTTGAAGAGGAAGGATTCAGAGCAAATGATACCGTTGTCATAGTAGTATACAATGTAAATACTGGAAACACAATATCTACAAAGACCACTACAATTGACTATGTTGTTGGTGACACTATGAAAGTCGCATCAACATCTGCAAACTGGTACGAACTACCAGATGAGGCAGTGTCAATCACTACATCAAGAGCGAGAGAATCAATGATGCTTGATGTCAACATGGTGGCGAATGGATCTGCTGGATCAGAGTTTTCTTTGATCGATGGTGAGGTGACTCGATTTAACTTTGATTTGACTGGTGGTGGAACTGCTTTTACTGGAGTTCAGATCGGCAATAAATCTGGATCATATGATGTGACTGCATCAATGACTTTGACATCGTCTGCTGGTGCATCCACAAGAGAGTACACAATGACTTTGAGATTTACTCAAATAGGACTATACAATTCGAATCTATTTAGTTTTGGTAATTGTGTGAAATTGTATGCTGGGATGTCATGGTCAAGTCTGGCTGGTGAGCCATTCGGTCAAACAATAGATGTCTTCAATGATGATGCAGACACTGGATGGTTTAATCAAGGTTTTAATTCATCTGTGATAGATGCAACACTTGTGCAAGGGATCACCACATTAGCATATGACTCAGTGACTACTGGTCAGTTTGTAATTGATTCGGCTTCGAATGATTATGCAATAGGATCGGCATATATAAGTGGATCAGATTCTTATTACAAGATCCAACCAGAGTCACAGACAAATCTCACAATGATTGTTTCTTCAAGTATTCCAGTCAATGGTGTGCCTAATCAGTCGGCACTGAATCCAGATGGTGCTGGTTACACAATCGAATTAACAAGCCTGGCTACAGTAGGGACTCAAAGAACGGTAGGTTTTACATTTACTCCGAATAGTGCATTCACAACATTCATGAGTTCTCAGACAGAAGGGAATAGAACATTCTATGTTTGGATGAAATTCGGTAATGTTAATGTTCTTGTGTTCAGTGGTCAATTATCATCTGCTCCAGTCGTGGTCGGTACGATCAACATGAATGCAACAAACTACATTGATCACTCACAGAATAGTCCATCTGATGAAGACACTACTTTGTCAGTCACTGGATATACTGGTAATGTTGAAGATGACTTCGGATTTGTGGCGAAGTGGCTATGGATCAAGAAGGCCACTGTCTCATATGTGAGAGTAGGGATCAGAGCATACAACTCATCGACTGAAGAGTCGTTTATGTTACAACAGACAAGTTTTAGTTTAAACAACATCCCACAGACTGGCCCTTTGGATAGTTATGTTTTGAACTTGACTGCTCCAATCAATACCGAGCTCCCAACAACATCAAACAAAATTGAGGCAACTCTAATCAACGACAACTCGATCAATACTGCGATTGAATATGGTGTAAAGTTATACTATCCTTATCTTTATAATTGGAGATACTGGATTGCACAAGCAAACGCAAACGGAGATTTTTATCCGAATAATCAAACTCAGAATTGGGTTCCATATGGTAACACTGGAACATGGGGACTTCAGAGCATTGTCGAATACGATCTGAATGGATCTGCATATCAATACACTGATGACATCACTATTCTAAACTACGATTCAGATGCGAACATAGTTCAAGATATTCAATTGTTTAGAAACGATCCACTGACCAATGTCAATGTAATAATTGAAGGCGAGATGATGAGAGTAGTGGCCACTCACACATTGACATCTGGTACATGGTCAGAATCATCGGTCTGGGGAATGATCACAATAGAGCCAACTGCATCGAGTCCGAGATGGTTAAGTTCAACTGCTATTGATTTCGATGGTAGTCTGTTGAATCCTCTCACACCACTAACTGGATTGAGATGTGATCTGACATTCCCATCTACCAACGTAGCCAGGCTTGAATGTTTCTTCGATCCTACAAAAATTAACTTAACCAATGGAGTCAAATTCACCACTAAGATCAAAGGGTGCATCTGGCCATAAATAGAACAATATGTGTGATTGTATAAAGGTAGAAATAGAAGCAAATGGTGATACATCGGTCACGACTTATCAATTAGAGAAAGGTGGTGATCTTAATGGATATTCATGGTGGACTTGGACACATGGAGGAATCACATATTTTATGTGGTACAATGCTGGTTTTTGGTTTATCACAAGTATTCTGGGATCGATATCTTCTGGAGTACAATATTCACGATATGTGTTTTCTGGTGCTTGTCCATTAGCATCTTTGACTGGAGATCCATCAACTGGATGGAACGATGTGCAAAGCATATGGAAGACCATGACAACATCGGCACTAAGTTGTCCGACTTGCAATCAAGAGGATCGCACACAAAAGAAATACGATTCGATAAAATTACCGACAGACTTTGTCGAGGATGAAAGAGGATTGAAAGAATGTTGTTGTATATACAAAGTTCTTTCTGATCCTGGATCAGACACTTGGAAAAATGACAAGACATCTGCATGGATCAAAGTATCCGATCCTTCAGATACATTCAATTTCGTACTCAAAAAGAATGATGTTGCTACAACATACACTCCGACATCTGTTCAGTTTCCAAACGAGCCGAATGCCTTCTATACAACGATCAACTGGAATGATGTCATGACTACTGATGGTCAAGGGTGCTATGAGTTAAAAATATCTTTCTCGATCAGTGGGATCACTGGAGAATTGTCATGGGGTAAATACGATCTCGAACCATATTCAATACAGAGTGCTTTAAACACTGCAAGGATAAGAGCAATCTTCAATGGATACCAAGAAGAGGAGCAAATTGATTTCAGTGGATCTGATGTCGAATCAACATTCAGATTTCATGGATACATTGGTAACAGACAACCAAACCAAGAGACTGACAATATTATATACAACAACAGAGAGATGAAGAGAGTGATCAGAGAGAACTTGAACTCCTATGAGATCATCACAGATCCATCTGATGACTGCATTATAAGACCTCTGGTGGACACTTATCTGTTGAGTGAGAATCAACTATTCATTTCAGATTACAATGCACACAATCCATCGTATAGATACCAAGATCTTCCAGTGATAGTCTCAGAGAGTCCATCATTAGAATACTTTGATTTTAGTCGAAAGGTCAAACTGACTTGTGTTGTATCTGATAAGTTTAAAAACAAACGAACATACTTTAAATAAGATGAAAGGATTAGAACAATTTACAGACCTCCTGGCTATGGGAATCGGAATGACTGGAGCATTGATGAAAGGTCTAAAAAAAAGAATGAGAATGCAGTCTATTTTGATTGCTTGTGTGGTGGCCGGGATTCTATCCTTTTCACTCATTGGAGTGATAGAATTGTTCTATCAAGATCTAACTCCAAGACTTACAATTTTAGTTGCCTTTGTGGTCGGATGGTTAGCAAACGAGATCACAGAAAAAATTGATCTCATATTTGAAGATGTCTGGGATCACATAGAAAGACTAATTAAAAAGAAACTGAAATGAAGCATTTAGAAAACTTTGATGATGACAATCTGGAGCAAATCGGTGAGGATGTATATGTTCACACCAGCCATGTTGACACAACAATAAACGATAAGCATGTTGTTATTGACACCTTTAAAAATGCAGATACCATATATGTCGAAACACATACATTTGACAAGGAGATACAGATCATTGAGAAATTGATGGATAGGCCAGACTTTGGTAAGTCGGCAGTAAGCATCTTGATCATGGTATTCGTGATATATTCGGTGTGGAAAAAATGGAATTGTAAACCACAGAAGTAATGGTCAGAAAGTATACAGACAAGGAACTTCTTGATCGAGTCAAAAGTTTAGATTCATTCAAGGGATATCCGAAAGGTCGCTGGATCATCGGAGTCAGATCAAAGGATGATCTTGTAAACAAGTTTGATGACAAGTTCTACATATATGAGGGAACAAAGTTCATTGATGTAATGACTGGAACAACTCATCCAGGCCTCACAATTTTGAAAGGTGGATTCAAGAAGTTCAACTCCAAAGGATCGGCAGTTTTAAAGTCAGATATGTGGTATCACAAAGTCTGGATGTATGGATTGCATCGAGGCCGAATGCCTTCACTAAAACAACTGGGATCTCAAGTCATGGTGTACAGAGATGGTGACATGGATGGAAAGTCTCAAGAGCTCGGAAAAGCATACATGGGATGGTATGGTATAAACTTTCATTCGAACACCTATGACTTCAGTAAAAAGAATGTACAAGTACATCGAGAAGACATCAACTCATGGTCTGCTGGATGTCAAGTTGTAAACCAAAGAGCCAAATATATCAAAATGATGCGATGGTTTGAAGATGCTAAAAATCGGGGATCTCAGAAATTTGTATCTTATTGTCTAATAAAAGAATTTTAAATGAAGTTATCAAGATCGTCAAAAAATGTCCATCAGTTAGATGTAGATGGAGAATCGTTACAACTCGCAGTCATAGGAGATATCCACTGGGACAATCCAAAATGTGACCGAGAGAAACTGAAAAGAGATCTTGATTATTGCCTTGAAAACAACATTCCAATTCTGGGGATCGGTGACTGGTTTTGTATCATGCAAGGTCGAGGAGATCGCAGAGGAAACAAATCTGATGTCAGACCAGAACACAACAATGCAAGGTACTTCGATTCAATAGTGGAAACAGCAGTCGAATATTTCTCACCATATGCTCATCTAATTCAAGTGGTCGGTTATGGAAACCATGAGACTGCGATCATAAAATTCCAGGAGACAGATATATTATCAAGATGGGTGGATCTTATGAATTACAAGAATGGAAGCCAGATTCAACTGGGTGGTTATGGTGGATGGTTTTGTGTTCGAATGATGAGAGGAACATCGGTGATTAATTTCAGAATAAAATACTTTCATGGATCTGGTGGAGGTGGGCCAGTGACTCAAGGTGCTATCAATTTGACAAGA
>Ga0181419_1000894_pt1 | contig 10238 bp, 9 predicted proteins | sample 42SPOviralmetaG_FD_130144 | JGI IMG/M metagenome (GOLD analysis project Ga0181419, IMG submission 130144) | Marine viral communities from the oligotrophic San Pedro Time Series (SPOT) site, San Pedro Channel, CA, USA - 42 SPOT_SRF_2013-04-24 | ecosystem: Environmental > Aquatic > Marine > Strait...
ATGGTAGTACCATCAAAGACCTCATTCCTGACCTTGAAGCACTCAGATTTACCAATATTCAACCTATCGGTGACACGTATAACTTCATGTGTGACCAACGCAACGGCACGACGCCATGTCCGTTGTGTGACCACGTACACAAGAACAACCAATATCGCGTCCGATTTGATGGCTATGCCTATCACGTGAAGAACCACTCCCAGAAGTGTACTGAACGTATCGTTAAACAGGTTGTGGAGTTCAACGAGACCGAGCAACAGAGCATTGACGATGGACAGAACCCAGAATATCTCGCTAAGAAGAAAGTGTTTGAAGACGAATACGGTGTCGCTAAGATTAGAGAACCCAAACCGCACTACGTGTCCCAAATGACAGGCACTGACCGTTTTTTGAGTAAGGTTGAACTCATAGAAGATATGGATAATTTTTTGATGAGTTATGAGACCAAGAATGGAGAACCTGTCCCCTTCACTAAATTATGGTTTAGAGACCCTGACCTTAAGCTATACAAAAGGAGGGATTTTATACCCTATGCTCACGTAGAAAAATCCCCTAAAGACGTGTACAACATGTTCAAAGGTTTCCGAGCGAGTAAATTACCCTACGACATAAGCCTTGAAGAGCGTAACACACGTATTGAGCCTTATTTGAGGGTGATGAAAGCCAATTGTGGGGGTAATGATAAGGCGTATGATTACTTCACAAATTGGTTCGCTCAACAGGTTCAATTCCCTTTAGACAGACCAAAAACAGCACCTGTACAGAAAGGGGAGGAAGGTGGAGGAAAATCTGAGGGCTACTTGTATTTTGGTAACGATATCCTCGGTGAAGAGTACGTAAAAGAATGTGACAGACCCGACCGTGAACTGTTCGGTACGTTCCAAACCGCCTTCGCTAATAAGATGTTGGTCATCGTTGATGAGTGCGACCTGTATAAGTACTCTACCGAGCTTCTGACTGCTATCACAGGTAAGAAATCTGGTCATGAAAGGAAGAACGAGAACAAGGTTGAAGTGAGGTCAACACATTCCATGGTGTTCACATCTAACAAAACTAACCAGATTAAATTAGGTAAGGATGGTCGCAGGTTCTTCGTGCTACAGAACGACGAAAGCCTAAATCCAATTCTCGCGGAAGACAAGAAAGGAGCTGAGAAGTTTTGGACGTATTGGTGGGACGAGTGGAAGCTTGATGACCGTAACGCACGTGCCGTATATGACTATTTCATGGATGTTAAAATACCCGAGGGCTACAACTGGGTCAACGAGCGTCCAACGGACAGCGAAGCGTACCTTGAGATGCGAAAGTCCAGCCTCGCACCAGAATTGAAGTTCATAGAGCATTTCATCACCAATGCGTTCCCTACACATCTTAAGGACGAGGTAAGTGACGAAAAGGAGTTGTTCATGTACCAGCAATCAGTAACTACACAACTTTTAATACCGAAGCTGGATTACATCCGAAGCTCCGAGCTTTACGAGATGTTCAAGGTGTATTATCCATCGTATTCAAAGTACGATATTGACATCGTGAACTTCGGATTACGACTGAACAAAGAATTAAAAGCAGAAGGCGTGGTAGGCGACGACGCAACCTCCCCGTTTCAGAAGAAGAAAAACAAGGGTGTTTCAGTATGGAGGATTGATAGGCAGAAAGTGTTTGAGTGGTTGAAGCGTCGTATGTACACGACTTTACAAACACTACCTCTGTCCGAGACAGACCCTACGAAGCACTTGACCGTGTGTTACAGGCTTAACGATAACAACAAGATGGATTTTGAGTATCCAAGCGTGAACGCGATGAAGTTTAAGGAAACATTGGCGTAGTAAAAGAATTATAAAAAATATACCCTATTCATCTTAATTTAAATAACCCTTTCTATTAAGATTAAAATCGTGGTAAATAGTAGTATGAAAATCACTACCAAAAGTGAACCTAAAGCCAGTATACACCATGTTCCAGGTTCGGCTTTTCCGATTGAAACACCTGACCACCTTCCATCGCTGAACGGGTGCTTTATAGCTACGGGTCGTAGAGGAATAGGCAAATCGGTCGCACTTACATCACTCTTCGCGATGTATAAGGAACACCTTGACGTGAGAGTGCTACTTGTGTCTTCAACTGCCGAGAGCAATAAGAAGCTTTTGAAACGTCTTGATGTTGCTCCTGAGGACGTGTTTGACCCAGACCAAGTTGGGGTCGTTCAACGTCTCATCGCCATATGTGAAGAAGAACGAGATAGCTTTGTCCATTATAGACACCTGAAAGACAACTACGAGCGTATCATGAAACAAATTAGGCACGGCATCATGCCAACTGATGAGTATCTCATGGAGTTTTATGACTTTTCAACCAACCAATTCAGGATGCCAGAGCCAAAATATCCATGCTATAAGAAGGGTAAGCCAGTGGTGTTATTGTGTCTCATAGATGATGCGTTTAGCAGTAAGCTCTTTCGTGACCCTGCTCTCACCAACTTAGTAGTGAAGCATCGCCATATCGCCAGTCTACCTGAGGGCGGGGCGTTGGGTATTACACTTGCGTTTACGGTTCAGTCGTGGAGAGCAAACAACGGCATTCCACCTCCAATTCGTAACAACGCAACAGGTATATGTGTATTTTCTACCCGTTCAGCACCAGAGCTTCAATCCATACAAGAAAGTTTTGGTGGCGAGGTGTCCAAGGAGGCATTCTATGCGGTGTACGACAAAGCGATTGAAGGGAGTAAACATAACTTCTTGTTCATAGATGCGGGTAAGCTTAAGCCTAACCAACCTTCTATGTTTAGGAAAAACTTTGATGAATACCTCATCGTGGAGGAGAATGGTGTGAAATAAAACATCAGGACACTATATATGGTTGCGAGAACACGAGAAGCACGTCGTCAACGTGATGAACGACGTGAACAACACAACGAATATATGCGTGAATACAGGATGGACGAGGATTATGTGAGGGAAGAGTTGAAGCAAAGAGTTTTAAACAGAATTAAGAAAGGAGCTATCCCGAATGTAAGCTCCATGTCAAAATACAACATAACGTTAGAGGAAGTCAACCGATACAGGGTGAGCCAGGGGATGACCCCAATCACCATGAACGTTCCAATGTTTCTTAAAAGTGACCTTTACTCCGACAGTGCTGGTGGTATCACGGAAGCGGATGCTATACCCGCGATGAGCGAGGCACTTGGTGAGGTCAATTTTGATAGTGATGAAGAGGTTGAGCAGGACTTCACCACCATGAAGGATGGTGAGACTTTAGAGCAGTATCAATTGAGAATTGAAAGCACGTTCAGAGGTAAGTACGACGCCGACAGTATCGCTAAGTGGATGCGTACAAACTCACGTAAAGCGTCAAGTAAACGTTACGGTGAAATTAGTGAGAAGACAACTGAGAAATACTTTGGTAAACCTCTCACCTCAGGTGACACAGGTGACTTGAAACGCTTTCTTAATTACCTTGGGCGTAAGTATTACGACGACTTCCGTGAAGTGTTCAAGGTGGAGGCAGAGGCACATATTCGCAGTAGGATTAATGCTCCTCGTAAAAACATTCGCGTCAACGTTGATAGGCGAACGGGTGAACCTAATCTGTTTAAGAACTTAGCATCAACAAGAGATGAGTTTTCCACGTTATTGATTGTGATGCGAACGTATCCCCCCTTCGCCAAAGACTTTGAAAACAAAGCTCCTGCCTTCGTGCGACGATACAACGCTCTTGATAGAGTGTACATGGAAACTGACGCCAAGGTTCAAGCGGAGAAAGCTCAAAATCCTAAGAAAGGCTTTGAAATACCTGCTTGGAAGGATGTCATGAAAATGTGGGAGAAAAAGTACCCTAAGAGCAGGTTTCCTAAGGAGAACCTCTATATCAAGATGTATAACGAAGTGCCATCGCGTGATGATTTCGCCGAGCTGTTCGTAGACGACACGGATTTTGATATTCCGTACAGGATACAGCAACTTGAAAGTGTCCAACGCAACACCTTATACATCCCAAATAACACCACTCGCAAGGGTATGAAGAAAGCATATTTTGTCCTAAAAAATTACAAGACGAAGAGCCTGTACGGCACGAGGTCGTTTGAATTTAGTGAAACACTTACGAAACAAATCGTAGCGTACGTGAAAGCTAACAAGGTCACAGCACAAGGGAGCGATAGGTTCTTGTTCGGTAAACAGAAGATGTCGTCCTTCGTCGGTAGTTCGTTAGATGCTATCTCAGGTGTCCCCGAGAAACGCGAAGGCAACATCAACTTTCTTAGGAAGAGTTACATTTCATCGGCATTAATGAACGCCAAGGATGCTAAGGAGAGGCAAGATTTGGCTGTGCTGTTGCGACATTCACCAAATGCTTCGCTCCAATACGTTCGTAAGCTTCAAAAAGATAAGGACGTGGCTGTTGAGAACTTGGACGACAACACAGTTGAGAGGATGCGAAAGGGGACATTGTTCCCAGATTTAGACAAGGTATAACTAACTTAAAGAAGAAGGTATATATATATTCAGGGGACGGCGATAATTGGGGGTTCATATTAAGATACTAATCCAGTATGTTACTATGAATACTTTTTGCGAGTAGCTTAAAGATATAATATTATACTATATCAAATGGATAAGAAATACGTAGAAGCACCTAATGGTTACCGACAAGTTCGTATCGGGGTCTTTGGACGCAAACCAACGCTGGTTAACATGAAGTGGGACGACATGAGCGTCCAGCAGAAGAAGGATTACAAGTATAGATTGAAAACAAAGGAGAAACGTCTCGCGTATCAACGAGAGTATTACCAAAAAAAGAAGGCTCTTAAGAACGCTTCGGCTTAACACGTTCAAGGTTTCTTTTCACCACATCGGCGATGTTCTTTTGGATGAACGCGGTGGTACAGAACTTCGCGATATCGGTGGTCAAGCCACTGAAAGTGATATCCTGAAGCATTTTGAGCCATCCACAGTGTGCTTGAGCAGGTATAGCTGAGCATGATATGGGAAGGTAGAGGGATGGCAGAGGGGTTGAGTATAGCTGGGCGGATATATAGTGTATAACCGAGCAGATGATAAACGCCATGAACCATTGGTACTTGTCGCTGTTGTAAAACTTGTCGCCTCCAGGCACTTTGAAGTACATGATGAAGTCGGGGTTAGCCATCTGATGAGGTGGGAGCTTCTTGTAATGATTTGGATTTGCGAGGTAATATTGGCTGGGAACGGCATCCCGAACAATCCTCGTCCATCTTTCTTTGTTTGTCCCCGCGGTGGACGTCTTCATATCGTACTTTTCAAGATACGCCTTCATGTAGTCCATAGCTCCCTTGGTCGTCGTAGCCGAGAGTTCTCCGTCATACGCAAAAAGCTCGTGTAGTTCGCCTACCCGTTCTCGGGTGAGAGCGGGTTGGGAGGCGTAGTCAACAGCCGTCATCTCGTGTCGTGAAAAGTGGTGAGGTTTCCTAATTTGGGTTCTCCAGTCAGGCGAATTAATTTCTCAGTCACTGATATAGAAATGGAAGAGGAAAATCCACCTGACCAAAATGAAACCGAAATTAAGCCTAAGCGTATTTTAACCGAAGCCCAGAAAGTCCAACTTTCTAACGCCCGTGCGAAGGCAGTGGAGATGAGAAAGTTGAGGGCAGACGAGCGTAAAGTTGAGCGGGAAAACACTAAAATAGACACGAAGATGAGTGAGATGGAGAAACAAAAAGAGATACTCAAGCTACAACAGATGGCGATGGAGCAAAAGTTGGATGTGGACATCAAACGAAAGGAGAAGGCGAAGGTTGTTAAGCCACCACCGAAAGTACCAGAGCCACCTAAAGAGGAGACACCGCCACCCTCACCAAAGAGAGAGGAGACACCTGACCCATCGCCACCTCCATCTCCAAAGAAAAAAGAAGAACAATCAGCCTTTCAATGGGTGAATGGAAGACTTATGTATTTTGAATAAAATCTGTGTTATTTGTAATGGAGACAACGACTAACCACTACCTCCACATAAACTCAAGACATAGGTTAGACACAGGCAACGACGATGCTGTTGTTAAAGTACACCTCAGCAAACCTATTAAGAACTGTGTTCGCTGTTGTGTAAAGCAATTCAGTATTGCGAACCATTTATTCAACGTCAGAAAAGGTGAGAATATACTGCGTTGGGTTGAGTTCTATAAACCTGAACTTAACAACCCTCTCGGGGACAAGTTTTTTTATAAACAATTTTCGGTCGCGATACCACCTCGTTACTACAGCACAGTTGAGTTAGTCCAAGCTATCAACGCACTTATCGGTGGCATGTCCAACCACACTGTGACAGACGATGTGAACGAGCAGATACCGACTATTGTGTTATCTCAAACACCAAAAGACCAGGAGAACCAATATCACATCAACCTTGAGTTTAGTGATGGTTCACCAGGTATAAAATACTTCGCACCAGTCCATCAACAGACCAGTCTCTGGAGGCATTTAGGCATGAGCGACAACCAATGTATTCACGCGATGAAGAGGGTTAAGGTTGAGTACGACGACATAAGTGAGAACCTTCAAAACTTGAACACTACTTACATCTATTATAATGCTCTAACTTTGATGGGAACTTCTGGAACTCCAACTAACAAACTTTCTACTTTCCCTGCGACAGTTGAAAGTCCCTCGGGCATCTACATCACGAGTGACCAGCTAACCTCAGGGGAGACCTACGAGACACGCATTAACCAGACCAATAAGTTTTGTGAGGGTGTCGCGACAAACATTTTGGAGTTTGTTCAGTTTGACCTTGGAAGGTATAGTTACATCCACAAGGACTATGTGTATCCCCATTACCACGGGCTTCATAGGAAGGATATAACCGAGGTTGACTTACAACTCAGGTCAGAAGAAGGCACTCTGCTCTCCTTCGCTGAATGCGGAGACTTTAACATGATACTTCAATTTGAATGTGCGGAAGTCAATGAGGTTTCAGAGGCGGACATCAGAGCCTACAATGCCGAGGGATACAGGTTGGCACACACACCAGAAAGGATAATCCTAAAATAAATGTGTGTCTATAGTATACAATTATGAGTGGTGTAATGATGCCCGAACAGGTGGCAACCTTAATGCCAAAAGTGCGGGGGTCGTCCGCGATTAACCCAACAATTCATAACCTATTTGCGACTAATGCGTCTGCTGGTACTCAGTTCCGTTACGATGGCTTATCCCAGGTGGTGTTCAACCTACCCGCATTTAAGGGTTCTTGGCTAAATCCTACCAGAACATATTTGCGATATAACTTTGAAAGCGACACTGGTTGCTTTCCCGTTGACGTTGTGACCCCTTTTGAAAGGTCTCAGCTTCGCATCGGCAACCAGGTTGTAAGCGATGTTCTTGATGTTCACGTTCTCCAGAAGATACAATCTAATATGGAGAGTGTTTCTACCAAGTTAGCCAACGCTAATAAGACTGGCGACATGAGGCTTCAAACTAAGGATGCCGTTGCTGATATTGCTGGTATGAACAACTCTCCCGCGTGTCTTAAGGAGATTTACAACAACGGTGGAACTACCCTTGAGCATCAGCTCATTGACCCCGTTCTCGGTAGGTCTTGGGACGGTCAGGATAAGTACATCCCGCTTGGCTTCTTCTCAGGTTCAGGAAACTCCAGTGCCGAGTTGACCATGTGGCTTTCTGCCCCCGAGGAGTTCCTTGTGCGTGAGGATGCGGGTACTTTCGGCTATACTCTTACCAATATTGAGCTTATTTGCGAGGTTGTACAGATGCCAGACGCTGTTAACGACAAGCTTTCTGCTCACCTTAACACCTCGGGTTCTGTCAAGATACCCCTTTCCATCTACCGTCTTCATAACACCCACATTCCCCAAAACACCCAGAATGCGGAGCTATCTGTTATGGAACACGCTCACGATTTAGAGAACATCATCTCTGTCATTCGTCCTCAAAACCGACCCGCTATTACCGATTACAATGGTGGAACTAAGTGGAACTCTAATATGTCGTTCTTCGGCGGACACGGTGACCGCACTGTTCCTGAAGGTGATGCGAACTTTAATACCACTGGGGCTGTTAAGTCTATTCAGTGGAGGTACGATACTAAGTTGTACCCTCAGAAGAGGCTTGAGGCTGGTGCTAAGGACAGTAAGGCTCTAATGCTTCACACCCTCAACACCCTTGATAAGTGGGATGAGGACAGTTTCCTTGGTGCTATGTTCAGGAATGGTACGCAGTGGGATTATGGTGGTGTTTTCTGCCTTGTTAACTCTTTTAAGACTTCTCGTGATGACCTTCTGAATGGTCTCAATTCCTCCGCGACTTCTGGTGCGTTAGAGTTGTCTCTCATCCTTAAGAAACCCGCCCAAGTGCCTCTGCTCGTTCAGCATTTCACTAAGGCGAACTACACTCTTGAGCTTAAGAAGGGTGGTTTCGCGACCATCTACAACGGGGGTGGTAAGGAGGGTGTCTAAATGAAGATGATATCCTTTTCTAAATCCATTTTGTAACATACATAGCAGGAGTAGAAAGCACATCCTCGCTTCTTCAATTCACGAGTGGGGTGTTCGTATTGTATTTTCTTATACGGCAGGATGACTTGTATTCTGTCACTGCCGAAGAGGTCTTGAAAATATTTTGTCTGTAAACAAGAGGTAGGCACAAGCATAACGAAGGGCTGGTCTACCTCCTTAAGGCGGGTAAAGACCTCCCTCTTAAGTGAGAAAGGCATGTTGGATAGGTAGTAGTCGGCGTTAACGTCATTGAGAGTTGTTGTGAAGAAGTCTACAGGTTCGTAGACGCAATTGAAACCAAGTTCACGCAGGTATTGGGCAGACTTAGAGTGAGGTGAGTAGAAGCATTCATATATAACCTTATCTCTTGGGAGGTATTGGGCTATATTTTCCCAGGCGATTTTGGGTGTGTAGTATTCATCATTGGTAGTGAGAGTAATCTTATTAAACATATACAATTAGTTTGAACTTTTTTTTGGGTCATTTTTTTCAGTTCAAGCAAAATATATACAATCGGTATATTTTTCTTGGATTATACACCCATGTTCGTCAATTCCATATCAGTAGGGTATTTACCCGTCATATCCTTGTACTGTTCTGCGGTGTGGTCACGACGAGCAGTAAGCCACATGGCGGTATAGTGTTCAATCTCCTTCTGAAGCTCCTCAACATCGCTGTTCTTGGCGTCCACGATGTCCGCGACGGAGCGTAAGACGTTGGCGAGGTCATGGAGACAGTGACCTTCAACGTCCTCCTCCTCCTCGTAGGCGTAGTTAGCCCATGTTTTCTTACATGACTTGAGGGTGGAGATAATCTTCATGACGTCACCGATGTTAGTACCCTTGTTGTTGGAAGCGTAGTCAGTGAGCTTGTGGGCGTTCAGCTTGAACTCCTCTTCTGATTTATCACGTTTAGCCTTGGCTTGTTCAATCTGCTTCTGCCTTGATTTGACCTTTAGGTTAAGGGAGGTGAGTTTGTTGGCGGGGGTCATGGTATCCGAGGATTTCGCCTTCTTCGCGGACTTGTTGGACTTGTCGCTCTTTCCTGAATTGGGGCGAGAACGGCGAATAGGGGTCTTCACAGGCTCTTCTTCCTCTTCTTCCTCCTCTTCATATTCACTGTCTTCGTCGTCATCCGTCTTAGCTGGGGTAAGGGGGTCGTGACCTTCAAGCCAAGGATCTCGGAGCTTCTTGCCCTTCTTAACGACGGTAGTTCGGATTTTCTTCATGATGTCATCTTCCAAATCCTTTTGATTGATGATGGTGGTGATGTCTTCGCTGGATTTCTTCTTGATGTGGAGTTCTTCTTCTTCGTCGTCGCACCCGTAGGTGTACTCAAAAAAAGCCTTTCCCTTAGATCCCTCACGGGAAAGAGTGCCTTCCACGACGACTTCGTTGCCTTCAGTCTTCTCAGCTTCTTTGATGTTGTAAGTGAAGAACTTGTCGTTAAAAGACTTTGCGATGTTCATGGTGACTTTTTACAACACTTAGCTACACTTGGGGGCGGGTGTTTGTGACGTGCGGGAGAAAGGATCTATATTTGGAATAGTAGACAATTTGGTAATATTACAATGGTCTTGAAAAGTAATACAATGTCTGGCTTCGCCAAAGAGGGTCGTAGTCTTTAAAAATTGGAGATGAGCCTACGCAGTGAATGCTTCGTAAAGTCCAACCTTCTTCGCCGTATTTCTTGAGCGTGTTATCACAAAAGTCCCGATACAACGCGTTCGCTTTTCCTTCGTGAGGATTTG
>Ga0181419_1000895_pt1 | contig 10238 bp, 20 predicted proteins | sample 42SPOviralmetaG_FD_130144 | JGI IMG/M metagenome (GOLD analysis project Ga0181419, IMG submission 130144) | Marine viral communities from the oligotrophic San Pedro Time Series (SPOT) site, San Pedro Channel, CA, USA - 42 SPOT_SRF_2013-04-24 | ecosystem: Environmental > Aquatic > Marine > Strait...
CGGCTGCTATCGCACCAGCAATGGGGAAACCTAAGTCCCCGACTAGCTCTAAAAACTCCATCGAAACTCCTCACTATTATTTATTTTATTGACTAGTCTGTAACATTAGTGTAATCTTTATATGTTACTATTATGTTAAATAATATTAATATTGTGAGCGACGGGGTAAAGCCGTCAAGCAAAGGAGAAAATTATGGAAGCACTCACCTTATGGGCCTTTCTTGGGTTCATATTCGCAGCCTATGCTGTGATAGCAAACGATTCAGTACAAACTCTCGGTACATGGATTGCATCAAATAATGAGAGATTCAATTGGAAAATTATGTGGGCCGCTGCTTCAGCGGTTTTATTATGGGCACTATGGTACGGATACTACATGTACGGTGACATATCATATGGTCGACTAAACAGAATACCATTTGTAGAAGTACAATGGTATCACGCAATGGCACCACTAGTGTTATTGTTATTAACCCGTGTGGGTGTACCTGTTAGTACAAGTTTCCTTGTGCTAAGTGCATTTGCAAGTACTTTTGTACTAGAGAAGATGCTTATTAAAAGCATGATGGGTTACGTTGTAGCGGCAACTGCAGCATATGCTATTTGGTATGTTGTTAGTCGTTACTTAGATGAAACAAAGCCTGTGAAAGAAGAACACAAAAGTTATTGGCGTATAGGGCAGTGGATAACCACAGGCTTCTTATGGTGGACTTGGTTAAGTCATGACATGGCAAATATTGCTGTGTTCTTGCCGCGGCAACTAGACATTCCATTAATGGTTTTAATTAGTATTGTGTTTGTAGGCGGACTTGCTTATATGTTCCGAGAAGGTGGAGGCAAGATTCAAAAGATTGTACTTGAAAAACATAACACACGTTATGTGCGTAGTGCTACAATCATTGACTTGTTCTACTGGATTATATTATTCTTCTTTAAGGAACTAAACGACATTCCAATGAGTACAACATGGGTGTTTGTGGGTATGTTAGCCGGGCGTGAATTTGCTATTGCAAGTTTCATGGGCAAGAAGAAAACACGAAGTGTGTTTCCTTTAGTGGGCAGAGACTTTGGTAAGATGATGATTGGACTAAGTGCAAGTCTTGCTATTGTTTTAATGATTCACTATGTAATTGTACCAAACGGACTTTAATTTTAAAGATAGGCAGTGTAAAAACTGCCTATTTTTGTGACTAAATATTCTTGAGGAGAGTTCGATGGGTACCATGCTAATATTATGGGTAAAGTTCATGGGCGTAGTCATGGTATTTAAACTAATGGGTCCTGACTTATTTGCTGCATTCTCACACGCACAAAAAACAAAAACACTAAATGAAAACATTGTATATCTTACACTTGCTTTAGTAACAATGCTCCTTCTTGCTGGAATGGCATTTGGTGATCCGCCTGCTTGGATGGTAAGAATATAAAAAAGCACCCTAAGGTGCTTTGTTATAGAATTCTGCTTCATCCTCTGTATAGGGCCACATCATAAGTCTCCACTCTAATTTTCTTTTGACTTGTTGGTCTAATGCCATCTTCACATAGTACAGCAAAACAAATTGTTGCTACTATTACTGAGCGAAAGTTAGGCTTAACCTAACTCCGCTAGTAATGCTTTGAGCTTCTTTTTGCTTTTACCTAATGCTTTTGCTTTAGCAACTTCATCTTTGTTTGATGTATCACCGCCTACAACAACAAGACCAATCATGCCCATTGCTTTGTGTGGTGTACATAGATAGTAATAAACGCCGGGCGTATTAAATTCAATAGTAACTTCTTTTGAGTTCTTTGACTTCTTAGGGATATCAAATCCTTCCGGTGCCGCAATGAACTGTACATTGTGACCTTTACTAGTTGGTACCCATGTGATACTGTCGCCTACTGCAATCTCTGCAATGTCTTGACTGTATACCATCTTAGCGCCATCGTCACGCTTGTTAAGCATTTCGATTGTTGTTGTTTCTGCTAATGCATATCCAACTGTTGATGCAAGTATAATTCCACTTGCCACCATCCATAAACTTAGTGCTATTGCTATTGATTTTAATATATCTTTCATGTTACTTTTCTTCCTTTAGTGTGTTCATTAATGCCTGTGCTTCTTTGTAATAACCCTGTTGTGCCAAACGACTTGCTGCTTGTGCAGTTCCAATAGATGCAGTTACCTTGATTAGTTTTTCAAAAGATTCTGCTACTGCATCGCAGAAGTAGCAATATGTTGCTGTGATAGTACTCATAACCAAATACCTCTCATTCTTTCTACGCTTAGTTTTTTAATTCTTTGTTCAAGATCAACAAGGTCCACTGCCTGCTCTAGATACTTTTGTTCAGGCGACTTTGTAAAGTTTGCCCATAGTGTTTTTATTTTTTGTGCCATTATTTTTATCTCCATATTCCTGCATGCGGTGGCTTACCGTCGTTTTCCAACATATAATTGTATGCGAACATCCAATCTTTGCCGTATTCGTTTCTTGCCCAAGACTTTAATTCTTGCTTGTAGTGTTCATTACTGCGTGATCCAAAAACCACACGCAGTCCTGCAAATAACTTCTCAGTCATCTTCATTCTCCTATCATGTTGTTTTTGCTTGAGGAAAGCAATACCCCAGGTCTTTTCCTGGCGTCAGTAGTCTTTGCTACCGTCATCTGCTTTTAAGGCGCGAGCCGCCCTAGTCTTTCCTAGTGCCACTCATTTTTAGTGAGCTGAGGTCGCTCTCTTGATTTACACAGTTATTTATTAAATAGGACAGTGACACTTACATATTTTGGATCTATAGGCTAATAGCGACCCATGTAATATGTTTAAAGTCAGGTTATTTACTTTACAATAATTACTAAGATAAGTAACACTACGCAACATTCAAGCATGCGTTGTTTTAGCGCACCTAAAAAAACAATTGACATACCTAGTCTAATCACATATAATAACATTATGAAAATACGTTTTTATAAAAACTTAAACAACTGGCGCTGGATAGGATTCTTACTTGCAATGCTTGGTGCATTTATACTGAGTGATGCTAACACTGAAACACAGTGGCTAGGATGGGCAGTAGCAGGTAGCAGTGGTGCTATTTGGATATACATGGGATATAGAGACGGCGATATTCCTAGAACACTTATGGAAGTAATGTATGTAGCAGTGGCATGCCGCGCAATTTATAATTGGATATATGGATGAAAATAGTATTAGCAACAGAAGAAGATATTAAACCTGTAGCGGATAGATATCTAGTGTTAGAACTAGATACGTTTCGCATTAAAGGCGAACTTATTCCAAGTTGGTGTATAGTTGATGCAGGTGATATTGGTTTGGCTGATATGACTGAACTAGCACACTTTAAAGAGCAGCATGAGAATCTTATTCGCAACTATAAAAAAGGCGACTTGAACTTTGTTGAACAGATGTTAGATCATCTCAAAGGCAAGTTTGGTGGCAACCTAGATAGTTTTTATACAGAACTTTACAGTAGAACACAACAAGAAAAAACTGATCCATGGGATTATGTAATAGAAAAAGAGGCTTAAATGTATCAAGGAAAAGGTCATCAATTTGACAATAAATTTAATAAGATCAGCGATCTAATGGAACGCTACTACAACGATGGTACATCGGGCGCGAGACCTGCAGCAGAGTACCGAGGTGCATTGCGAAACATGGCTAGGATTGCATATCGTGTCGCAAAGAAAGCAGTAAAAGAACAGAGAAAAGCGCAGTAATGCGCTTTTTTTTCGGTTGACAACTCCGTAAACTGTGCTATATTAAGTGTATAAGTTGTTTTGAGGAGAGACATTATGTATGCATTAGAACAAGATTTGGTAGATTTGATTAACTCTCAACGTGCTGAGGCTGAAGAATTCAGCAAGCAGCCTGGTTGCTGGATGGGTATGATGCCTGAGGCAACAGAGCTCAAGTATTGGGCAGAGCGTGTGCCTACAGGTACTCTTAAGGAGTACAAGCGTATTGAACTTGAAGAAAGTGTTTACTACGCTGTAGCAGATGCTTACAGCAAGAGCTATGCTCGCAACTTGCGTCTCAGTGTTTGGACTGATGAAGAACTTGAGGCAGAGTTAGACGCCGCTTGCGCTATGATGGAAATGCATCAAGAGGCACAGTGCTCATAAAGGAGTAAATGATATGTTCGAAGGTGTAGGATTTTTTGGTGGGTTGTTGTTTGGACTTGTGTTTTCGGCAGTGATTATGTCTCCATTCTATTTGTTTTTTAGTTGGTTAGGTAAAAAACTTGAAACTCCGCAAGAGCGCGAAGCCGCACTAGAACGGAAATATGGTGTTGACTACAGAATACACTGTGAGAAGAAGTTTGGCAAGAGATGGCGCACAGTTTGTAGGGTTGATTATTCAGACGTATAATGCTTATAGTAATCCCATATCCAAATGGTGAAAAATTTATTTCTGTAACACAAGCCTCAGATAATAAAGAAACAATTGCCGCATACCGTAAAGAAATACTTGAGTATGTTAATATGGTATGCACAGGCCCTTGGCAAAGTGATGACCTTGATGTACTGCACAACGGTGTTCGTGTAAGATTGGGTAGACAACAAGACTACTTTATGTTACAATTAAAATACGGAACAGCAAAGGAATATTAGATGACAATGAGTATGCTTGGTCCATGGATGACCACTACACGCTATAATAACAAAAAGCGTAAAAATAAAACTGAGCGACAACTACAAGCAGAGCGCGAACATGACACATGGCTTCGCAAACGTGGTTTGGCGCCTGATCAATTAAAAGCAAAGTTGCCGCATGATGCTAAAGGCAATCGTAAAGGCGTGTGTGATATGCCTGACTACAAGTCGCGACAGAAGACTTTGCCGACCAGTGATATAATTGGTGGCAATGGTATTAAGAAACATGAAAATGTTTACACAGGAGATGAGATTGCAGGCATTGGATTGTTGCACAAAAGTAACCTAGTTCCTGTGCGCAAAGACAGCAATGACGCAAAAGAAATAGCAAGGATGCGCAGAGGTTGATTGAACAAATATATCGCTTTTGGAATATTGATTCGTCATATGCCGTAGCAGATCAGTTTACTGGATACGAGGATCTTTACGATAAATTCGATGCATACACAAAGGAAAGTTACGATGCTGATCCAGAGAAAACTATTGAACGAGTGTTTGCTCTATACCGTGCTCGTGGTATTGTGCCTATTGACTACTATACTGAGCATGGACTTGTTACAGCAATACGAGAGTTTGGCAACACAAGATACAACAGTGTTCAGGACAACAAAGTTCCACTAGGTAACAATCAAGGTCAGAAGATCAATCGTTTTGTTTTTACAAACATGATGACAGCAGAGCCGAAAGGCAGAGGCAGTAACAGTCTAAGGGATAGATTTGAAAATGATACTAAACTTAAACGTGCAATTAGAATCTGTTTTGAGTTCCGTGATGGTAATAGACTTGTCTATCCTACAGCAGTACGCAGAGCTCTTGAACTTGTAACAGGCGAAAACATACAAAACTTTAAACCTCAAAATGCAAGAGCTATTGTAGAACATTTATGTCCTGTTATGTGGGGTCGTGTGTATGATTACAGTGCAGGATATGGCGGCAGACTGTTGGGCATTACCAGTAGTAACATGCGCTATCAGTACATAGGCGTTGACCCTAATACTGAAACAGTAGAACGTTTAGAATACATGAACAGTTTATTAGATAACCCTGGTACAATTGTGCAGTGTGTTAGTGAAGATTATGAACCTGAGGACATAGACTGTGCATTCAGTAGTCCTCCTTACTTTAACTTGGAGAAATATAGTGACGAAGAAACGCAATGCATGGTCCGATACACAACACTTGATCAGTGGTTTGATGGCTACGCTGAGCCGACCATTAGACGTATACATAACGGACTTAATGGAGGAGGACTTTTTGCCACTAATATCGCAGACTACAAAACCCCAAAAGAAGAATTTGCAGTCTGCGAAAGATGGATCGCACTTGCAGAAAAAGTCGGATTCAAATATCAAGGAATGATTAAGATGCTGCTTAACACTCGCCCGGGTGTCGGTAATGACAAACTTGCAGGCAGAGAAAAATACGAGGGAGTATATGTCTTTAAAAAAGTATAGAGAAGCAGGTCTTACTAAAGTTCAACCAAACGGTAACGAACAATTTTATATTCACGCAGCTACGCCTGATCCATATGGTCGCCGTTGCTATTGTGTTGTTGCCGCAGACATGCGCTTTAATGATGTAGTTGTAATGACACCACAGCAAAAGATGATGATTGAACTAAAGTTTGGAGATCAGTTAGACATCGCTGACTGGACTGAAGTTTTTAATATACAGCCAGATATGCTTGATGAGTTCCACGGAACAAAATATGGTGTGGAAACACAAGAACGTATTACATATCAAGAATTGATGTCCATGTGTACATCTGAACGTATATAACGTCAGAAATAAAAACCTTGACACGACATACAGGATGTAGTATAATACTACAGTAAATAAGAAGTAAAACCACAACATCTAGTATAAGGATATAAAAGATGAAAAATATGGCAGTATTGAAGAAGTTTGTTGAATATCTAGTGCTTGTTGCGCTAGTAGGTTTAGGATTTTATACCATTAGTTACCAAGCAGAAAAAATGTTTGGGCATGCTGAGTATGGCATAATTGGAATTATTGCAACGTTTATGATTGCATTTATCTTTGTTATGGCTAAGGAACAAGTTGAACGTCAAGAACGTGAAAAGGCTAGACTTGAACGTGAAGCGGAATATCAAAAGTCACGCAAACCAATGTTAATGGAATAAACGATAATGAATGACGTCGAGTATCTTAGTTTTCTTCAACAGCAATATCTTAAACATTGCAAAGATAAGTTAGTGTTAGAGATTGGTCCAAGTTTTGGGCATCATACCGAATTAATAGTAAGAGAAAACCCAAAACAAATAGATGTTATTGAAGGTGATCACCGTCAGATACCCTATCTACAAAAATTTAGTGGTGTTTCAACAAGCCCAGAATATAGTGACTTGATTGATAATATTATTCAAGATGATGCACAACTCTATCTATTAGAAAACAAAAAACAATATGATGTTGTAATTTGTTTTGGAGTATTGTATCACTTACACGATCCGTTATCAATGCTAGAAGTTATTATTAACCAGTGCAATCCAACACACGTTATTCTTGATTGTGTAGTGGGACCGGAGGATCTAGAATTTATACCGGAAGTAAACTGGCATCCTGGAAATAGACAACCAAGATCCAATTGGAAAAGTGCTGGGTTTAACCTAGTAGCACCGTTTGATATCGTTAATGAATCTATGCACAACATGCAATATAAGTTAATAAAAAATGATTATATTATGGTTAGTGATAGAATTAGTAAGAGTAATACCTGGATAGGACTATGGGAAATTAATCAGTAAGCGATAATCCAATACCAAGTTCATCTAAACAAATGGCGGGTAGTTTCTCATAGAAGTGACGAAAGTTATGTTCGAGAACGCTCGCCATTTCCATGCGCATAATTTCTAGTTCCTCTAGGCTCTTAGCACCTATGTTATTTACAATGTCAGCAATAGCCTGCATACGCTCAGTAGGATCTTGTATAGTGTCATAACTTTCATCCCACCAATTATCAAATGTCTTAAAGCCGTAACTGCGCAAGTATGCTAAACTACCAGGTGCTTGTAGCACAACAAATGGTTGATGTAATACAACGGGTTTGAATATCTTCTCTGTAAAATGTATTTTGTCCTGCCATACTGTTTCATTTACAACATGCAAAAAACTAGTATTCCATGGAGTAAGATCATCTATTATGATTTCAGCACTATGATTTTCGTGACAATCAAAACTATGAGCAGGCACAGGTCCTGTGTAGGTTAATCCATTAGGATCTGGATTTAGCAAACTGTAACAGCCCTGCGATAAATCTAACATTTCTAGGAAGTCTGTGCGATGCTGTCTTAAAAGTCTATTAGTGCATAACCAAGGATAATGTATTGGTCGTGCTAGATAATTAGTGACCATTTTTAATTTTTGATAATGTTTAAAATAAAATTCGCTGCACAAGTAAGCATGAGCAAACCAATGCACAGTTTTAATTCCTTGCTCTTCTAACTGTTGTATATCCCAACTGTTGTGTTCACTGTGAATTACTGTGTGTTTTATTTGGTGTTCCTGTTGAACAACTGTAAATTCTTTCCAAAATATGTCGTCTAATTTATACCAAATTGGTTCCCAACAATGTTCAATGATGTGATGTTTTTGTTCGAGGTTATATAACTCACCAGAACAATTCCTAGTATTAACCCATTCGTTATTAGAGTAAGTATAGTCTTGTTTAATTTTTATTTCATATTTGCTAAACAATGTTCGGTAATTGGGATATTGGCGGCGAGCATATGATTCAGCCTCACTTTTACTAAATCTAATGTTTTCTGCAAAACATAGATAACAATAGCCTGTGTTTATATTTTCTTCAATAATATTGTCTATAATATTATAAATGTAATTGTAAGGTTTCATTATATGCTCATATTTAGTTTGCCTTTATTATAAGCAACAAAATTAGCCTAGTCAATAAATACAGTATAGGAGCAATCGAGACTCCCAGAAAGAATAAGAATAATATGAAAAAAGTGGAGAGTTGTGTAGAGTATCTTGTGTCACTTACTGATGTTGGCAAGAACTTTAAGAGTGTTGCTGAGGTTAAAACTCATAGTATTATAAATGCATGCGGGGAAAGACCTGACCTAGCAACTGACACTTTTCTTGTGATAGGTCCTAACATTATTCCATATGGTTTAAATGCAATGGGTGCGGATACAACCAAACTAGATGGATTGCCCTACTACGGTAGTGAGCCCTGTGCATGTAAGGTACACGATGGTGAACTAGCAGACTTCGTTGCACAAGGTCAAACATTTGACTGGGTAATTGCACCAGATGAATGGATTACATACGCTGTTACAGAAGAAGAACAAAAACAAAAACTAAGTCTGGTAAGTAAAATTGCTCGCAAAGGTTTCTTTACAACTGTTAAAGACTATAAGAACATGTATACTAATCAGCGTTACTTTGAAGAACCGTTCGTTCTGCGCACACAGACAGGCGATGCTATTATTGTACGCCAGCGTGAATGGGACCAAACGGATCGACAGGCATGGACGCAAAAGAACTATATTATTCACGGCGAAGAACTTATTTTATGTTCACAATGGCGCAGGCGCACTATGTATTTTAAGCAACTTGCAAAGTTTACTAGTGATGTGGGTGCAAGTAGTTTTAGTGTTGAAAAACAAAACATGTACAAACCAGCATTTAGTAAAACATTCGAATATGTAGTCTGCATTAAATTCTAAACATAAGTAATACTAGCATATAACTACATGACAGTATCAATTAAAAGATTAGATTTAAACATTACCTATGCCTGCAATTTAAGTTGCAAGGGGTGTATAAGTCTTAGTGACATGAATAGACGAGGTATAGAAAGCCTAGAAAGTATCGAACAACAGTGCATGGATTGGAGTACGAGAATCAATCCACAAGTTATAACACTGTTTGGAGGCGAACCTTTATTGCATCCAAGAATACATGATGTTATAATAACAGTAAGAAAATACTGGCCCGCCAGCAAAGTAAGACTGATAACAAACGGTTATCTATTAAAAAAACACAATCCAGAAACGTGGTTTGAGCATGCGCCGTTTGAAATGCAAATTAGTGTGCATCGACGAGATCATGAAGCGATGCTAACACATGAAATAAAACGAATCTTACTGTGCAGAACAGGTTGGCAAATACGAAGACTACAACAAAACGGTGGTCACAAAGACTTAGAATTTTCACTGGAAGATTTTGTTATATATAAAAGCAGATTTGGCAAATTTGTAAAACCATACAAAGACGACATTACACCGTTTGCCAGCGACCCACAACTAGCACACAGCGTATGCGGAGCACCAAACACACCAGTGCTATATAAGAATCGTTTATACAAATGTCCTCCTGTAGCAAACATACTAGATATCATGCCGGGGTATGTTGACTATCAGGGAGTTGGTCATAATCAGGACCTCAGTGAATTTGTACAAGCAATTGGTAAACCTGAAAGTGTATGTGCAATGTGTCCGGAAAATATCAGTCACAGTGTGGATCACTATGCAAAGGAAAATGTACATGTCAAAAATATTGATTAGTTGTTGCGGTGAAAGTTTTGCAGTTTAAAAGAAG
>Ga0181419_1000897_pt1 | contig 10235 bp, 17 predicted proteins | sample 42SPOviralmetaG_FD_130144 | JGI IMG/M metagenome (GOLD analysis project Ga0181419, IMG submission 130144) | Marine viral communities from the oligotrophic San Pedro Time Series (SPOT) site, San Pedro Channel, CA, USA - 42 SPOT_SRF_2013-04-24 | ecosystem: Environmental > Aquatic > Marine > Strait...
AATCAATAATATCCAGCAACCTTCCATTTTCATCTACCAACCTGTGTCTTTTATTAGTTGTAGCAGCACGACGACTTGCAACTCTGTATGCGTCTGCTTCATTATGTTTTGTCGCAAAAGGCAACCATTGTTTGAATTGGTTTTGATATTCTATAAAAACTTTCATAATGTAGTTCTGAAGAAGATTATATAAAAAGTTCCTCTGCTGTCTGTGTGCTGCTCCAACAACGGCAGTGAACTCATTGCATATATGGCAGAACCCACCAGCAAGAGTGTGTGCTCGTGCATCTGGTGGGGTCTGACGACTGGTGCTGGTTCAGGTCAACTCAACTCTTTGCGTCTTCTGCTCCTTCTTCGGTTTCCCAGAATGGGTAGGCAGTTTTTGCAGGTGGCAGCATATAACCCATTTCTTCAAAACCTTTCTTGGTGTTGAATGTCTCTTTTATACTATCCATTGCGTCTTCTATCGTAATTTTACCTGCTGCTAAATCTTTTTCATAATAAGACATCTGCATTTTTTCAATAATCTCATTCTTCTGGTCTCTTGTAAGTAATCTCTTTTTACCTTCTACCTTTTTGTCATATGCACCTGCTTGTCCTCTTCGTGCAATTGAAACTGGTTCAGTAGAGAAACCAATATCAAATTCAGTTTTTAATCCTTTTGCAATAAAATACATCACAACACCAGTTTGTGAGTTTGGTAAGTGTTCGTATTTCTCAACTTCAATATCTACTCCTCCAATCTTCTCTTTTTTAGCAAGTGAACTGATAAGGTCTTTTACTCCACTTTCAATATTGCAGAGAATGGTTGCTTTACTCTCTTTGGTGATTTCAACCTGATATTTCGGTGCTGCACCAGCACTTTCTTTTGCTGCTTCCAATGAAGCACCAAACTCTTCAAATCCAACGGCAGTAGTAGGTGAAGTCGTCATAAGTCGGTTTGCTCTTGCTTATACCACCAATTATATAATAAAACTCACTCCAGCACCACACCATATATGGTTATGGGTCGGTTTTCTTATTGGTGTCCCCCTGAAACTGATATAATATGTTCGTTGAGAAGGGGTGCTTGCTGCATTGGCACACTCTCAACAAATAAAATCATTCAAAAAATCAATGAGTAATGAAACTGAAGCAACTATTATGGTTTTCATAATGGTTGTAATCCTTCTTTTTGACAGCATTAAACTTTTATTCTCTATTTTAGAGAATGGCATTATGAAAGATAGAAGAGAACTGCTAATGGTAAAAACAGAAGCAGAACTCAAATCTATGCTTGTTGAGGTAAAAGGTATATCAAGGTATACCAAACCACAACTGGTTGAACTATTACTTGCGTAAGTCAAGCACCTTATCAAGTGTTTCTCTGGTATTAATGCTAATGGTTTGCTCGTCTTCAATAATTTGTGCTTGAAGTCGTGCAATCTGCTTCTTTGCTTCTTCTAATCTTGTTGTTGCTTGATTTAGGATAAACTCCTTTCGTTGCACTTTATAAATTTCTTCCATTTTTAATTGTGCTTCTTTGCTGGCAGTATCACTAACACCATCAAATTCAATAGAAATTTCAGTTTCGTTTACATATAAATCACCCATATCACCGAAATCAAATTCACACCATTCTGTTAAATCACAAGCACTTACCCATCTTTCATCTTCTTGTGCTTTGAACTCTCTAAAGTCCTTTACATCAGTAAATTCTGCATTTGCTTCCGCAACACTACAATCCAATGCAAACTCTGCACTTGCAGTAATCTCATATGAATAATCTACTTGCTCCTTGATTTCGGCAAGTTCTTGTTCTGCTGCTTCGTTTTCTTCGCAGCACTTACCAACTAAATCAATAATCAGTTTTTCAAGTGCTTCTTTATCATTGAAGAACATTGCTTCATACTTTTGCATTTTTAATTACCTTTTTGTGTTTATGGATTTCGCAAGTAAGATTTTTAGTATTTTACCCACTTAACGGCAGAACTTCTGTCTTTCGTCTTGGATATATTATAACCCATATCTGCTATTTATGTCAAGGGTTTTCGGTCGTAATTTAGTATGACTTGTATTTTCTTCTATGCTCTCCTTTTCCAAGAGCATCTTCAATAGCATTTCTGGCAACTTCTTTCTTTTCTTCTTGTTCTTCTCTGTGCTTGTAATAACCCTGACCTTTGGTTAGTTCGTCGGATTTCATAATTGTGGTTATATGACTATAGGTTTGTTCCAAGTAATAGACAGAAGTTCCCATATTCAAAGCAACTTCATATATATCCAGTTTTCTCATTAATGATTGCGTTGCATAATAATGTCTGGCAGAATAATTCGTTATGTTTCTACCTTCAGATTTCCATACACCTGCTTCTTCTGCAAGTTTGCAAACCATTTTCAACCTTTTATCAACTAATGGTTGTCCCCAAGCATAATTCAAACCAATTCTTGTTTTTGCAGTTGAAGTAAATATCAAATCATCTGGTTTGCACTCTACTCCTAAACTTTGATATGCTTTTTTAATGCTTTCAAATGTTTTACCAACTGGACTAACGATTGTGCGGGATTTTCCAGTTTTTGAATTATCAGTTGGAATATAAATTCCTCTTCTTACAATTCTATCCATACCTTTATCAGTTGGAATTGGATTAACATCTCCCCACCTCAAACCTAATATTTCTTTTACTCGCATTCCGGTGTTATGGTGGATTGTAAAAAAGAAACCATATAATTTTCTGATTACCTTTTCTTTATCTGTTATACCTTTCTCGTTTATATACTTTCTCCTAATCCAGTTTCCTATGTCGTTATATTCATCAAAACTAAACACATCTCGTTTTGGAGTGTTGTCTTTTGGAACTTTTAGGTATTTGAATTGTGGGAACTCTGCAAGTGTAATGAACTTTCTTGCAATACCGGCATCTCTATAGCATTTTTTGACTGCAGCAATCGTGTGATTGATAGTTGAATGACTTCTTGTTTTACCTTTGTAGTATTGTTTTGGTATATCAAGTATCCATTTTGCAAAATCTATTCCTATTTCAGTAGGAATATCCTCAATTCTTCTTTTTGACATTTTCTTATACTTTACATACTCTTCCCAGTATTTCAAATGACTGACGAGAGTATCATAACTTGATTGTGTAATTCCAGTATGTGGTTTATCACTTATTTCCCTTTCTCTTTCCTTTAGATACATATTGATTAATTCTTTAGTGGTTAGTGAAACGAATTTCACACCTTTACGCATCCTTTCTTTGTTTTCTGCATATATGTTCTGTGCTGCTGCAAGTGCTGCAATTCTATTAGAAGTTCTTAAACTTTTTGTAAAAACCTTTCTTGTCTTCTCATCGTATATTCTTATAAAGTATCTTCCACTTTTAGTTCTTCCGTCTCTGTATATTGATACATCCGTTCTGTCAGGGTAGATATATTCCTTATCAATATAAAAAGTCGTTTTCTCTTCATTCCTTTCTTTTTCTTCTGCTTTTATTGATTTCTCTGCATCTTTCTTTTTGATAGTTGCATATGCAAGCAGTAAATTCTTTAATTCACCACTATCAAAATCCACTTCATCCAAAAGGGAAGCAAGTGAATTGATATTCGGGTCTGGGGTCTGTGGGGGCAATTCTCAACAGAATTTCAGTTCAAGCACCCTGTTTGGAATGTGCGGGTGTCTTGCGGACACCTGCATCATACCAAAATCTCAACACAACCTCAACACTAGTATTGACGGGTATAAACCCAGTAATTACGGTCACTCTCTGGGTTTATGGCATTAGTAGTGAATGCTGACTTTACTGCTGACAACTGACGCAGAAGGCATACTCAACACAATCTCATTTCTACCAATCACTTCTCACCTCTCTGATTGCAGTCGTTTTGCTCCTCTCATTATGTCTCCCCCTGTCGGTGGTCTGGGTGGCAAGGGCATCAGGTGTCAAAACAACGCATTGGTTCTTGCAGTGCATAGTCAAAGTCATTCCTGCAAATAGAAATGCAGATTTTTTGCTTCAGGGTTTTTGACTTTCAAATTTCTGCGGGAATTTTTTTATATGAATGTAAATCAATTCAATGGTTTCAATTAATATAGATTGTCTTATAATCTAACTTCCTAATTCCAATTTATAGATTATAGTATCTACCAAAAAGTAAATAGGGTTAAGTGCTGTTTACGAACGAATGCAATAAAAAACCACCACAGCAGAAGAGTATGGTGGCAATATATCCGTTTCAAACAAAAAGGTAAGAAATTAACTCAACCTTCTGCATATTATATAGGCATCATTTCAAACCCTTCCAAGAAGATTTGTTTGATTTCAAATCTATCAACTTTTCTTTGCGAAGTTCTGATTGTGGTGTTTCTGGTTGTCTTGGTTTGTCATTTATCTTGCTCTTGTTCTTATTGTATGCTTTTATCATCCTTTTAACAAGTTTTTCTCTTTTCTTTCCTTCATTCCAAATGTATTGTGTAATTTCTTTATCAGTCATCTTGTTCCTCTTCTGTAAAAAATAGTAGATAATTTAATAAGCAATCACAAACTTCATTCATTAGATTTGGTTTAATTATCTTCTTGGTAAGTTTGTGGTGAAAATAGATATAACCATCTTCACCTATTACTATTGCTTCTTTCCTTTCACCTTGACTGAATGTAAATCCACGAATTACTATATCCTTGTCTTCGTGGTGTAAGTTTTCTGCATCAATAGCAGCAAAGCATATTTCATTTTCAAGGTGCTTTTGTATAATATCAAGTTTGCAAATGCTTTGCTTATCTCTTTCTGTCAGTGCTCTCATTAGAATTGAGTAGATTGAGGCACTCTATTTAATTGAGATATTAATAATGGGTGAATTGGTGTTATTCCGTCTGGTGGTGTTCCAGTTATATAAGGTGTTGGATACGACCTTATAGCATTTGCGAATGCGTCCCATCTTATATAATAGGTTCTAAACTGGTTCTTATCTGTTGGGTGCAGTTCATAATATGTTTTACCAATATGAGGGTTCCAGTTCTTCATATCTAAAAATGTTCTGTCGTTAAGGTTTTTCATTTGTTTTTGTATTGAATGTGGATAATGTGTTCTATAAACTGGTCTGGTTTCATTCGTGCTTTCTTTGCTATTTCAGACAGCATTTCATAAGCAACATTAGATACTTTTATTGGTTTACTCATATGAACTCCTCTTTAATGCATCTTTGTATTTGAATGTAAATGTATCCTTTGAGATAAGAACCATAGTATTGGTGTCAATGAACTTAATGCAATATACCCATTCTCCCACACCATCAATATAAATGTAATCAACTTCTTCATAGATACTCCCTGAAGCAAGTAAGAGATTTATAACTTCTGGTCTATCCTTGTAATTATCAATTTCCTCAATATCTTGTTGGTGCTTTATTGAATAACTTATTCCATTGTCTTCACAGGCAGATTTTGTTTTGATATAAAGTGCATTCTCATTGAATAACTTGAGTTCACAATCATCTATAACATTTATAAAGTCCATAATTTTATCAGAAGGTTGAGTGTTTATATGTTTCAGTTTAAAGAAAGAGAACCATTGTTTTCTTTCATTCTAATTTTGAGGTTTTCTCTCATAATGACGGCAGCAGGCACATAAGATAATGCTGATTGACGCATTATTTCATTATAAACTGCTTGGTCGTCATTTCTTTGTGTGAAACTTGTGTGAATAGTTGTTTGCTTCATAATCGTTGTTTTTATAATTTTAATAATGGGTCGTATGAATGGTCTTTGAAGTTTGCAGAAGTTTTGCAGATATATTCAATATAATTACCCAGTTGCTTTGTCTCATTCTCGCAGTAATGAAACATACTTATATCTACTGCTGTGTGGTCTTTACTATTTACCTCATTTAAATCATTGCATATACTCCTCAAAAGCATTGATAGTTCATTTGCAGAATAGTATTGCTTCAGTTCTGCAAACCTTATAAGTCCGTGTATGTGGTCTTTGTCCCACTTCTTACTGCTCTCTATTGTAAATCCCATTGGTATTTTATCATACTTTCCTTTCCTTCCCCATAGTTCTCTTGTCAATTTAATAGAGATTGCTTTAGCAACTGATTTAGCAATTGGATAGTCAGGTGTAATATATTCAGTGGTCTCTACTCCGTCAACAACCTTTTTTACTGCAACTTTATTCTTAAGTCGTAGTGATAATAAAGCACAATGGTCTTTACTATTGAACTCTCCTAATATAGCAAGAACTTTATTGAAGTTCTTCTCTACACTATCAATATCATAATACCCTTGCTTATCTAATCTGATTGCAATGGTGCTTCTATTGATAATCTCTTTGAATGTAATTATGTCAAGTAAGTTCATAGTGAATTGTATGTCTTCATTACTGCGTGATTGTCAAGTGAACTGGGGAGTTATAGTGATTGATACTATAATCGCATTAGGTAAAAAGAGAATTTAAAAGTTATTGGTAGATACAGCAAAGCATAAGAGATATACACTCTGTTTTATCAACGAATTGTTCTCCAGTTTTATAGCAGTCATCGTGGCATACCTACCTAACTCAAACTATTGCTTTTATTCTGAATATCAATCCTATTTGAAGATAGAAAAGCATTGAACTGCTGTTCTATTTATAGAAAGTATATCACATTTATCATATTAAGTCAATTGCTTATGCACTCTGTTTGCTCCTTATGAAAAAGAACAAATGATTTTTTGCAATGTCTGTAATATTGTCTTCCTTTTGCATCCAGTTTTGGCACATAACCTTCATAGAAAGGTTTTGGGTAGGTTTTGCTGGTCTCAAACCTCAAACCTTTATTCCCTCTCTTTACTTTTCTTCCTTTGTCTAACCATCCTTTATAAGTTGCAAAGTCAGTTGCATCCTTCACTGCATAACCTTCTTTATTGAATTCATCCTGTATAATGCTGAAGTCATCATTAATGAACTTCTCATAATTTACTGCTGTTCCCATAATACCTCTTTTTATTCTATTTATGTCATTTCTGATATTTATGTCAGGTCGGGGTTTGTATTGATAAGAAGGTCTTTCAATAACAAACCACCTTACCCACACTGCGAAGAGACGCATTTACAAAGGTAATAATGCTTTATTTGCATATTTAATTCCTTTTTCAATGCGACCTATGACATATATGCAAACTATTTACGGGTATTCCACCCATTGCTCTCATTCATATGAATAAAAGCAAGTAGTTCATTGCGATTGTCTCCGTCATAATCTGATAAACAATTAACCATTTTATTGAAATGATTTCTATGGGTATAATACTCTCTATACCTTCTGTTTAGGTTGATAAGCATTTTCCAGTATCTTATAAACGGCATTTGCTTATGCAGTTGCTCCCGTTCTCGTTCCTCACTACTACTGACTTTGTAGTGTCTAATCTTATAATCTCTAATAAGTGAATTGATTGTTTTAATGAATTTACCAGTTGACTTTGTTTCTTCATATTGAATATAACAAAAGTCGTCGGGTTCAAGTTGCAACCAATCCACCAAATCAGGTGATAGTTCACCTGAATGCAAGAGTTCTATGAAGTTGTTTCTTAATCTCATATTGGTATTTCCGGTGGATTTTCTATCTCAAGTGTTCTTATGAACCTTCGCAGTGTTGACCTAACATATCTTTGATATAAACTTGAGGGTGATATGGCAAGTGTTAAAGACCTTTTTACACCTCCATATACTCCTTCAATTTTAATGTGCTTATGTTGGTAAACTACTATGCTTTGATTATCTGAAAGGTCTTTTAGGTATTTGATAATCTCTTTGTTTATTTTTGAAGAGTTCATAACTTATTCAAGGTTTTTAAATAAAAACCCTCCGGTGCAGGTGGAATACCTTTTTTGGCATTCTTTCTATTTGCTTTCTCTGCTCTTCTTCGCAGGTCTCTCCCATTTGGGGCATAGTAAGAGGGTGATAATTCTTGGTTTGCACCACCTCCTACTAAAGTATTATTTAAAAAATTAATACTCTTTGTGCTTGCTACTAAACTTTGCATAATTGATAGTCCATTTCATATCTGCATCGCAGCAACTATTGATATTCCTTCTTTTTGAAAAAGTATTCTCTTCGTTTGCTACATTCTAATTATACAACTTTTTGCTATTATTGTCAAATATAGCATAATCAAGTTAATTTTAACTGACAATATACACCATTCCTTTCTTCCTCAATTTTCTCTCTGGTCTTCGTAATAGAAAATCCCAAAAATCCTTTGTTAGTTTCTTTGGGTTATATTCTCTTGGCAATTCAATGGCAGCATCTTTGAATAATTCTGATACTTGCATCATATCCATTATCTTAATACTGCTCCCATTTTCATAGTAAGCATCCTTCATTTTTCCGATTTCTTCTTCAATTTCTGCTTTATCGGCAAATATTTGATAAGCATTCCCATCACTATCTTGGTAGTTTAGTATTGATACTTTAGTAGCAGAATACGCATAACTAATATCTTGTGTCTCTGTTGCTCTGCAAAGGTTTGTTTCCCAACATTTTTCAGCAATTTTATTACCTCCACATATCTCATAATGCACTACCTTCGCATCTTGGGGAAACACATTTAATTCTGCTTCTGATTTGCCGAAACTAAATCCTTTTATATCCTTCGGGTCTATAATAAGTTTGCATACAATTGCTTTTTTCCCTAATGCATCTAATCTTTTTTGATATGTATCTCCAAAATAAGCAATATATTCTTCTTTAGTTGTTATGTCCGGTGCAAAAGCATTCATATTGCTCCATATATCTCTTTTATCGTCTTTAGTCCCATATGTGCTCTTTTCTCCAAATGTTAATTGCCAGTAGCAGAACCATCCAGCAATATTTTCGTTAAAAGTAAATGATAAACCTTTTCCTGCATTCCATTTTTTAAAGTATTCATCCCCATCTGCTTTTCTTCCAAGATAATCTATTTCAACATTTTCATTATCAATTCTATTCCCTTCACCTCTCACCATTTCCAATGGGTCTATAAGAAATCCTCTGTATATTGTGAATGGTTCTCCTTTTTTAATTGCTTTATCTAATTTCGTTGCATCCTCAAAATCCATATGCTCTGATAGGTTTTCACTTTTACTACTTGCTCTCTTTTCCATTTCTATTAGTAGCATTTCCTTTATATCAATATATTCAATCTCATTAAAGCATAATTCTGCAAGTTTTCTTCCAGCATCATTGTATAAATCGTCGCATTCATAATACAATCTTTGTCTTATTCTGTATTGTGTAATCCTTGACAAAAAACCAAGATTAGTTATTTCTTCAATAATTTTTACCATTACCTTTGTGTTAAATCCCAAGCAGTTATATGTGAAATCTATAAATGCTTGCTCTCTATTCTCCAATGCGTTCTTTAGACCAAGTTTTTCAACTGCATAATCAGTATTTAAAAGTTTTGTTAATGCGTCTATAAAAGATTTGTTAAAGGCAGTTGGATTAACTCTATCGCATTTAACTCCATATTTTCTTTGAAATACTTCAGAGTTGAATAAATCAGTGAACTTGCTTTTGTCTTGTTTATCCTTCCCCTCCTTTTTTAGATAATTCTGCAAAGGTGATATTTCTGCAATCTTTTCCTTTTCTTTCCCAATTATTGCACTTACTTCCTTATACTTTGCTATTATCTGTTTCTTTTTGTTTGCTTGACCCATCTTGGTTCAAAGATTATTAAGTCCTTTTTAGCATTGCTTGCAAAATAAATCAATCAATAATATCCAGCAACCTTCCATTTTCATCTACCAACCTGTGTCTTTTATTAGTTGTAGCAGCACGACGACTTGCAACTCTGTATGCGTCTGCTTCATTATGCTTTGTCGCAAAAGGCAACCATTGTTTGAATTGGTTTTGATATTCTATAAAAACTTTCATAATGTAGTTCTGAAGAAGATTATATAAAAAGTTCCTCTGCTGTCTGGGTGCTCCTCCAACAACGGCAGTGAACTCATTGCATATATGGCAGAACCCACCAGCAAGAGTGTGTGCTCGTGCATCTGGTGGGGTCTGACGACTGGTGCTGGTTCAGGTCAACTCAACCCTTTGCTTCTTCCCCGTCTTCGGTTTCCCAGAATGGGTAGGCAGTTTTTGCAGGTGGCAGCATATAACCCATTTCTTCAAAACCTTTCTTGGTGTTGAATGTATCTTTTATACTATCCATTGCGTCTTCTATCGTAATTTTACCTGCTGCTAAATCTTTTTCATAATAAGACATCTGCATTTTTTCAATAATCTCATTCTTCTGGT
>Ga0181419_1000898_pt1 | contig 10229 bp, 7 predicted proteins | sample 42SPOviralmetaG_FD_130144 | JGI IMG/M metagenome (GOLD analysis project Ga0181419, IMG submission 130144) | Marine viral communities from the oligotrophic San Pedro Time Series (SPOT) site, San Pedro Channel, CA, USA - 42 SPOT_SRF_2013-04-24 | ecosystem: Environmental > Aquatic > Marine > Strait...
AGAGATCAGAAAAGCAACAAATTACATTTGCATGAAGCAATCCAAAACAGTTCTAATATATTCTGGAGGTATAGATTCTACGGTCTTGCTTTACGATTTGTTAAACTCTGGACATGACGTTCAAGCATTGTCAGTAAACTACGGACAACGCCACAGCAAAGAACTGGATTGCGCTAAAAGTCTGTGCAAGCAATTGAATGTCGAGCATCACGTAGCAGACTTAACCGCACTCAATCCTCTGCTCTCTGGCAGCAGCTTGACTTCACCTCATGTGCAAGTTCCAGAAGGACATTACGAAGATGAGAGCATGAAGGCTACGGTAGTTCCTAATCGCAACATGATTTTGCTTTCAATCGCTACTGGTTGGGCTATGTCTACGGGGGCATCTTCGGTATCTTATGCAGCCCACTCTGGTGATCGTGCCATTTACCCAGATTGCAGAGAAGAGTTTGCTGATGCTATGAATAGTGTAATGGAGATAGCAGGATGGGATAAGGTGTCTCTCAACAGACCATTCTCTTCTTTAACCAAGGCCGACATCGTTAAGCTCGGTGATGAATTAGGTGTTCCTTTTGAACAAACCTGGTCGTGCTACAAGGGTGGCCAAGTTCATTGTGGAGTGTGCGGAACTTGCGTTGAGCGCAGAGAAGCATTCCAACTAGCAGGTGTAACCGATTCAACTATTTATGATAACGTGTAGTAAATTATATAAAGACATTCCCTTTGCCCACAGACAGCACTTGCACGATGGGCATTGCTCACAAATACATGGGCACAACTGGGACATTAAACTAACATTTAGTTGCAAAGAATTGGATGCAATGGGATTTGTCGTAGACTTTGGTAAGTTAAAGTATATAAAGAAATTTATACAAGACAAACTTGACCATGCCTGTGTGTTGTCATGGGACGATCCATCGGCAAAAGAGATGATAGACTCTGCTCCCAAAGGTATCTATAAACCATATTGGGTGGAGAACGCATCTTGTGAGGGTATAGCCAAGCATTTGTTTTTTGAATTTACCGATCTATTGAAAAAATCAGAGGGATCAAGAGCATGGATTCAGGAAATAGAAATATTTGAGGACAGTAAGAACTCCGTTAAATATAGACCGCCAATGTATGAATACATCTAAGAAGATACCTATACACGAAAACTTCTACACCTGGCAGGGCGAAGGTGTTCACATGGGTAAGTCGGCTTACTTCATTAGAACCTTTGGCTGTCCTGTCCATTGCCCTTGGTGTGATTCTGCTGGCACATGGCACAAGGATTATGTCCCTAAGAACATAGAGAAGTTTACTGCCATTGAGTTGGCAGACATGGCGGCAAAACATAACCCTGAGTTCGTAGTAATTACTGGCGGTGAGCCAACCGTCCACGACCTGACCGAGCTTACATCAGAACTGCACAAAAGAAATTTAATTGTTCACCTAGAAACCAGCGGAGCCTTTAAGATCAAGGGCAATTTTGATTGGGTCACCTTGAGTCCTAAGAAGTTGAAGATGCCGCTTGATGAAAACCTAAAGATTGCAGACGAGATAAAGATTATCGTTGATAGCAAAGATGCGATTAAGTATTGGGTACATAAGTTTGGTTCAGCATGGATTCATGTGGACAACGTGTGGCTTCACCCAGAGTGGTCTAAGAGGGCAGACCCAGACATAATAAATTCAATAACACAGTGGGTCAAAGACCACGGGTTTCCATACAGAGCTGGATACCAGTTGCACAAAGTTTTCCAGGCCGACTCTCTCGATGCCCGTTCACGCCCTACTACACCTCTTGGTGGAAACGAAAAATTAGGTTATTAAATTATGAAAGACATACAAAACTACAAAGACAAGCGAGGCATCTCTATAAACAAAGTTGGAGTGTCTGATGTTCGACATCCAGTAAAAGTTATGTGCCGTAACGGTCAGTCGCAACACACCGTAGCCACCCTGTCTGCTTCTGTCAGCTTGCCTCACGATGTGAAGGGAACGCACATGAGTAGATTGGTAGATGTCATAAACAGCAACCAGGTTGCTATCGGAGGTGACAGTATGCGTCAAATGATCTCCCAGATTCGACACAAGCTTGACGCAGAAGAAGCCTGTATGACCGTAGAGTTCCCCTACTTTATGACTAAGTCTGCCCCCGTCACATCAATGCAGGGACAAATGGACTACGATTGCAAGTTGACAGGAAGCATTAACTCAAGTGGCTTCGACCTAACTACAGAAGTCACTGTCCCTGTCACTTCTCTGTGTCCTTGCAGTAAGGAGATAAGCGACCGAGGCGCACACAATCAACGCAGTCGAGTCTCTATTGCCGTCAAGACCCACGATGAACCTATATGTTTGGACGACTTGATAGCTATTGCCGAGGAGTCAGCATCTGCTCCTCTTTACTCTTTGCTTAAAAGGCCAGATGAAAAGTTTGTAACAGAGCAAGCCTACGACAACCCAGTTTTTGTTGAAGACTTGGTTCGTGGTGTTGCTAGTTGCTTGAAAGAGAACAATAATATTTCTTGGTTTCGTGTTCGATCCGTCAACGAGGAGAGCATACATAATCACAATGCTTTTGCTGAAATAACTTCTGGTTAAAGTATTATCATAAAGACAAAGATAACCCTTGACACCCCTAACCAACATCCATAAAACCTTAACTAACATCAACCAATACAATATTATGAGTAGAACAAGAAACACATCAACTGGGGGTGGCTCGTCCAACCCTGCCACTAAATTCTTAGAGTGGGATACGCAGTCTGGCGACTGGAAATACTGGGACAAAGAAGCAAGCACAGAGAAGCACCTGCCCATCTCGACAGCTTTCATTGTCTTAGATCAACTCAACACAGTTAAAGGTTTCTCTGAGGCCAAGCAAACTGGTCTATGGTCTAACGAAGTTCGTGGTATCGGTGACAAGCTAACCGTTCGTAACAAGGACGGCATGGTTGCCACTGGCACATGGTCAGACGTTAAGGTTACACAAGGAGCCAAGTTCACCAAGTCTATCTATGCTATGGCTAAGACAGGCTCAGAGGACTACGAGCTAATCAACTTCCAAGTTAAGGGTGCTGCTCTTACAGCCTGGATTGAGTTCGTCGATAGCGTCAATGGTGACAGCGGTCTATACAACGACACGGTTGTTGCCATCAAGGAAGCAACGGACGAGAAGAAGGGTGCTGTTAAGTTCAAGAAACCTCTCTTCGCTGTGGTTAGTAACTCCCTGTCCAATGAAGCTGCCGCCCGTGCAGACTACTACGACAACATCCTACAGGATTACCTCGACGATTACCTTGGCTATGCCAAAGAGCCAGACCCAACGGATTCTGGTAACAGCGGTTCGGATGACTTCGCATCTGAAGCAGTTACACCAGAGCCAGAGTTAGTTGAAGCCCCGTTTTAACTGCACCAACCCTTGTCCTAACTAAACCCCAAGACGCATGGCGGGGGAGTTGCAAAGCTCCCCTGCTTGCCACAATGATATGACAGAGATCAAAGACACTAATCCAAAGGACAGAGTTGGCATACGCAAAGCCCCAATGTCTGGTCTACCAGCACCAGTTCTTATGGAATGTGGCTTGGTTAAGTTACACGGAGACTTGAAGTATGGTGCTTACAACTGGCGTGACGCTGGTGTTAGGGCATCAGTTTATTACAATGCCTTATGGCGGCACATCGAGGCTTGGTATGAGGGCGAAGACTTAGACCCAGACTCTGGAGAGCATCACATAGCTCACGCTATTACGGGGCTAATGGTTCTTCGTGACTCTCAAATATTTGGTAACTGCGTTGATGACAGACCAATCTCACATAAACCAGGATGGATACAAGACATGAACGAACGTGCCTCCGCAATGATTGATAAATCTAAATAACTATGAACGACAAAGCACTAACTAAATACCGACAGGTGACGGGGGCTTGCGCTAGATTCATCGAACGCCACCAAGACAAAGAGTTACTAGAAGACGAAGCTCAGACCCTCATCAATGACAACAAGGCCAGTAGATCAGAGAGTGACTGGCAAGTCATCAAAGACTTTCAAGACGAGTGCTGCCGCACCGTATACAAATGCACCAAGAAAGGTTTAATCGAACCAGCCACAGACTACGTTCCAACCCACCCAACACTATGAACTACACCTACATGCTCAATATGGACAACGACAAGGCTGAGTCCTGTGATGTTATCGTCAAGTTTAATACCAATGACTCATTAGAGTTTGATGGGTTTACCTCCATCGTCTCTGAGCCACCCCTATACTCCGATGACCTAGCCTACTTGGAAGAATGGGTGATACAGGGCAGGGAGAGATGGGAGCCTATGGGAACATTTAGCCAGACAAACCGCGAGCGCATGTAGCTCACAAACTAAAACCAATACTACTAATATGCCTAAGAAAAACACAGTACTTATTATCGGTGACACGCATTGCCCAGCGATGCACAAAGACTACATCAAGTTCTTAAAGAAGATAGAGAAGAAGCACAAGTGTAACAGGGTTGTTCACATTGGTGACTTAGTAGATTGGAACTCCATCTCCTACCACGAGAAAGACCCATCCATGCCAAGTGCAGAGGATGAGTTTGCAGAGGCATTTAAGCAGGTTAGGAAGCTACACAAAGCCTTCCCTCAAGTAGACTACCTCAAGGGTAACCATAGTGACCTACCGTCCCGTAAGGCTAAGACCATAGGCATACCAGAGCATCTGATGAAGGACTTCAAGTCCCTGTGGCAACTAGACGGTTGGACAATCCATCCCCGCTACCACGATCTAATGATTGATGATGTCATCTACCGTCACGGAGACAAGGGTAAGGGTGGACAACAAGCTGCATATAAGAATGCCGTAGCTGAGTTCAACTCTCTTGTGCAAGGACACCTACACGCCCAGGCTGGCCTCGTATATCACGCCAACCAACACGATTGTGTCTTTGGTATGCAGGTAGGATGTGGCGTAGAACACGACCACCCGTCCATGAACTACGGAAGAGTGTATGCCGCCAAACCTATCGTTGGGTGTGGTGTTGTTTACAGCTCCAAGGTCGCTTTCTTTGAACCAATGTTCCTATAGATATGATTAAACTTACATACACCAATACAATGGCAACCCTCGACACCATTGAACACGCAGAGATTCATTTTCAATTACCACACATGGCAAACTTCACGGAAGCTTGTCGTGGTCTAGCCTACTGCGCTGGGTTTGAACCAGAGTCTATCGACGAATACATGATTGACCCACATAAAACAGCCTACAGGGACGAGTAAATGGAATACCTACCAGAGCCACACGTCGTAGCCATCTTCACAATGGCAGTAATATTCTTCTTCGTAGCAGTATCATAGTAAATACCCTCAGTTTTTACTACGTAGCAAGCCTCTCAGATGCCCCTGAGGGGCTTTTCTTTTGTTCCGAGGGGTAGGGGTAGGGTCTGGGATAGTAAGCCCTTCTAGGGGGCTTCAGGACTGATTCCTGGGTCACTCTAATTAAAGTCACAGACCTTCTTATTTGCCAAAGAAAGACTTGAAGGCTTGCATACTACCCATTGTCTCCTCAACCTTTGGTGTAAGGACGCGTCGGTTAATCTGCTCCTGCAAATACCTAGCTGCTTCTTGCCTATCCATACCTTCAATTCTTTCAATGAAGTATTGCGCTCTACCAGCTACCGATAATGACTTAACCCTTTTGTCAGCAGCCGTGATTCCAGCCGCCTCGTCCTTTAGGAATGTTTCAACACGACGAACAACTGACTCATTTGCAGCAGGGTCAATCAACATATCTTGAAGGATACGAGATCGCTCTTGAGGACTGTCCGCTTGTTGTATCTTGGTCTTGTATCCACTAGCAATCCTACTTGCTTTTGCACGGCTAGTGTTCTCCTGCTTGTCTATGTTATCAATTATTTGCTGATCACCAGTTCGTAACTCAAAGGTTTTGGCATACGTTTCACCGAAGAATCTGCGGAGAAGCGGGACATCTGCACGAGTAACCTTTTCTCCGTTCATCATTTTTGATGTAACATTAAACAATCTTTGCACCGTTGTGCCTGGACCACCCGTGTAGTTGCGGTAAAGATAAAGTAGATTCTCTGGAGATACCTCGTATCCCATATCCTCTAGTTGTTCAGATAAGTTAAGGGCTAGCTCGCCCCCTTGGGTTCTGGCAGTCCAAGGATGAATCTTTTCAACCTCAGAGATGTTTTCATTCTCCAACCAAGATGGTCGTATGTCTCGCCCTAGTCCGTCCTTGTTGCTTGCTAGTTCTGCTATTGGTCGAAGCACCGTTGGGACAGGTGAACCACCCATTGGGTTGTAGGAGTCAATGATATTTTTACTCATGTCCTTGGCAACCGCAGAGGCATCAAGATTCTCCTCACCTCCGAACATGATTCTTTGACCGTAGTCAGCAGCAATCTTGAAGGGAACCATAGAGTAACCAATGGGAATCGAAATATAATCAAGGCTACCATCTGGCTTTTGACCACGAACAATTGTCATGTGCTTGTTTACTTTGAAGTCAGGAATCTTTTCACGCCAGTTCTCATCAATGGTTTTGTTATACTTGTCTATAGTGTAGGCTGTAGCCGTCAATCCTCCCATTACCGATGCGGCTAGCCTTGGGTTCTTTACGGGGTTCATGCTACGAAGGAAATTCTTAGCACCTTGAATGGCTGGGTTACTGAACAGATACAACGCTCTAAGGGTGTCGCCCTGTGCGCCTTGTAGCTGTGGGTCAAATGAACTGTTGCGTGCCGCTAGTGCAGCCTGATCCATTGTCATGCCGTCTGCGCGTCCACGACGGTAAGTGGCAAATCTAGTGGCGTTTTCAAACCACTCATTGATTGCATTTACAGCTTTATTAAACTCTCTAACTTTAGATTTAGTTGGCGCATTTAGTTTGCTTCCTAGTTCAGCTATGCTTTTTTCAATATCATCTAGTGTAGATAGTCCAAGACCACCTGTTTTTGCACCTGATGCTACAAATTCATCATACATCTTGTCCATTTCAGCCGCACGACCTCCGCTGGCTCTTTCTCCCCGCAAGTTTCGACGAATGGTTCTCATGTCATCTCGGACAGTAGAGATTGGGTCTAGAGTCTTGAATGCCTGACCCAGCGACATCTTCTGCATATTGTTTACAAACGCCTCTGAACGGTCACGAATCAAATTGGGAATTAAGAACTCAGGGTTAAATCTAGTATACAGACCACCAACAAATTTGTTGAATCCTTGAGCCGCTTTCATAATGCCAGTGGCAACCTCACGGTTAGTCCCCTTCATTGCTGAAGCAAGCCTTGGGTCTTTAAATTCTACGAACAGTGGCTTGCCATTTTCAAAGACAGTAAGCACGTTCTTGTCTGCGTTTTCATACACAGGAACTTTCTTAGACGGAACCTTCTTGCCCTGTGCGCGAAGCGTATTGGCTGACTCAGAGGTGTCCTTGACTAGTTTTGTGCTAACAACCTTAGGCTTGCGGACGACAGCAATGTCACCAGCAGTAGTAGGATTGTCCCTTACTAGTTTTACAAACGCTTGATTAGCCTTGTTGACCTGCGCCCTACGGGTAGCACCAATAAGATTGTCTACAATGTTTTGAGATATATCGTTGACCTCCAGGTCAGAACCCTTGGCTCTGCGTATGCCAGATGCTAATGTTTCGTAACGGCCAGAACGTCCAGCAATGGTCGAGGCTACATCTGCTAGTTCGTCAGTTTCTAGTATGCGATTCAGGGGAACGTAGTTGGGAAATTGTTTACGAAGTTTGTTGGCATCAACCTTACTGATTAACCCACCTTCTTCGATGGTATTGAGGATTCTTTTTGACAAGTCTTGACGTAAATCAATGGATTCTTGCAACTGTTTGTTCAACCCTCTAGCCTCAAAGTCACGCACCGTTTCTTGAAACTCTTTAGTTGTGCGACCAGCCGCCCCATCACCACCAAACTTAGATTTGTTGGCCTTGTTATAAGCAACCCCATGCTTGGCATATAGGTAATCATTAACCGAACGGGACAAGGTGCTTGCTTCAGAGCCTAGTTCATTTGCTTTAGACAGAAGGAATGCACCATCAACATCAACTAGTTTCTGTAACTCTTCGTTCTTGGCAGTTATCTTACCCTCGGCCAGTCTGCGCTGTAGATAGAAGTCACTTTCGTCAGACTTAACCTTCAATACCCCATCCTTTTGTTTAATCTGACCAGCAGCAACTTCGTCCTGCAAAACCCTAGCACGAATCAAGTCATCACTGTATGCTTCACTGATTCCTAGTTTTACATCACGAAAGTTTTTGGGAAGCATCTCGCCGTATTCTTTACCTGTGCGCTCCACGCCATCAACAAGTATCTTGGCATCAGGGTCACCAATCTTAAACGCCTCACTAAGACGACGCGTAGGCATACCAGCAAACTTACTGTAAGCCTTACTAAAGGCTTCACCACTTACCCCTAGACCTGCACCTAACGCGGCTCCTGTTAGACCCGCTGAAGCCAACTCGTCCATTGAGGGAAGTTCTCCTTCGTCTATGGCTGTCTCTGCTACTCTAGCTCCAGCAGAAATACCAGCACCTGCCGCCGCTTGTCTAGCCACTGCGCTAGCACCAAACTTAGCTCCCTTTGCTCCAGGTATTAAATTTATAAATGCGTCAGCAACAATCTGTCCATAACTAAGATCACCATCTGGGTCAAGGATGCGTTGGCGAGCTATCGAACCAGCAGCTCCAGCTCCCATGCCACCCACTACATAACCAATGGCAGTTCCTACGCCTGGAAGGACGGCTGTGCCAGCAGTAGCACCACCCAATCTACCTGCCTCGGAGATAGCTATATCTGCGGCAAACGCAGCGGCGTAATCAGCCGCACCTGGACCCTCTGATTCTAGGTCTTGTGTGGGTGCAGTAAAACCAATGGGTTCTAAATCTTTGCTTGGTGCAACAAAGCCTTGAGAAATAGATTCCTGCGGCTCTAAGTCTTTACTAGGGGCTATGAATGCCATTATTTTTTAACTGTTTCAGTTCCTTGAGAATCAATGTATGGTGTGTCAACGGGTAGTGCGTCATACTCAGCTTGACTATTGATTCTAACAGGAGCCGAAGAAGTAGAAGTTGCATCAGGTGTTGTTGCTACTTCTTCACCTCCAGCGGCAATCGCGTCGGCAATAGCTGAAGAAACTTCGCCTGTTGCGCCTCCAGTTTTCGTAGAGGGTTGACGTTCAAAACGGTTTGGAGCAACTTCATAGTAAGTAAACCCACCTTCTTCTAGAACTCTTGGCTCAAATGGTTCTTCTGCCGTAGGTTCAGGTCGAACTGGTTGGTAGTAATTTGGAGAAAGTTGTATGAGTTTTTGATCACCTATTTCTACTATTTGTGGTTTGAAGTCCTTCTTTGCTTCTGCATCTCTAAGTTTAATAGCATCCAAAGCCCTCTTAGTTTCTAGTTCTGCTAGGCGTTCTGGCTCCTCGGCCTGTTTTAATCTAGCTAAAGCATTGACCTGAGATGCGGATGGATTTCTTACTCCTCGCTCCGCTAGATCACCCTCTGCCCTGCGCCTTGCGTCATCGAAGGACAGACCACCTGTTTGTCCACCAGTGGTTTTACTTTGTGCTATGCGAGTGTCTCGGTCTGCTTGGGTTTCGCCTGGTTGCCTGTCACTAGCTCGGACTCTAGCATCACGTGCCTCGCTGTCACCCTCAAAACTTCCTGTGCCTCCGATTCTTTGTTGTCTAGATAAGCTGTCTTTCTCAAAGGATGACAGGGCATTAACAGGGGGTTGCGCAACTGCACCTTGTGCTTGTAGCTGTAAAGCTTCTTGCGTGGGCCTAAATCGCAGACGACCTTGCTCATCTACGAACTGCTCCGTACGTTGTTCTGGAGCATCCTCATAACGCATAAACTGAGATAAGGTTTGAGCTGGTGGTGGGACAGTTGCTTCTTGACCTTGTGCGTTGGCAATAGCTTGTTGATTCATGTCCATTCCTTGCTCCTGTGCGCCCCCTGAAAGGCTTTCAACGGGTGCATCTATAATACCTGGAGCATCTTGACGAGGCAAGCCTTGCGACTCTCGTTCGTCTGCACGTTCTAACATTTCAAGTAATGCATTTTTAGGAGCAGCTTTAGAAGTCATTTCTGGTGATGGAGTAATAGCATTTACATCTACGTTAGGTTTAACCTCACCACCTGGAGTAAACACAGAAAGCGCACTTGCTGGTGGTGGCGCAACATCGTCAGCATAGGGAAG
>Ga0181419_1000900_pt1 | contig 10225 bp, 4 predicted proteins | sample 42SPOviralmetaG_FD_130144 | JGI IMG/M metagenome (GOLD analysis project Ga0181419, IMG submission 130144) | Marine viral communities from the oligotrophic San Pedro Time Series (SPOT) site, San Pedro Channel, CA, USA - 42 SPOT_SRF_2013-04-24 | ecosystem: Environmental > Aquatic > Marine > Strait...
ACAAAGTCTAATGTTTGTAATGCAGGATTTGAAGAAGCTCTTTTATCTGCTCCTGTACTATCTATTTTAAATTTATGATTACTATATGCTGGAGTTAAAAAAGGAGTTTCTATTTCTAATAAATTATTTCCAGTTCCAAAAGCTCTAATTTCTCTGCTTTCACCAGTAGTTAAATTATGAAGCTGTCCACCTCTTTCAAAAATAGTATTACTATGAATATCCGTGTAACTACTTGCTAGTATATCAGTACTATTTGTTATATTTGCTAGTCTTGATATGCTTCCCATATTAAACTCTTTAGCATTTCTTATTTTTATAGTGTTTGGGAAAGTTACCCCAGAGTAGTTAGTTCCTGAAAAAGTTAATGTATTTGCATCTCCACTTCCGCTCCAACTACCTTTTAATATTGCGTATTTTAATCCTGAAGCTTCGCCGGGTGTATTTGTATACCATTCTGGTGCATAAAATTGTATTGTAGGATTAGAAGTTCCAATTTTTGTTTTGTTGGCATTGGATATACCTGAAACTGTTAATACCCCTGCTCCAGTAGTTGAAACATTACTTCCTGCAGAAACCCAATCATCAGGAAAAGTAGTTTCACCTATTATTTCATGGTCCCAAGTAAGCATATGCCAATAATTACCACTACCATCTTTTAATCTTAGTCTTGTTTTATCAGTTGCTCTACCATTTACTAGTCCTAAATTTGGAGTAGTATCTAGTCTAAATCTATAATGTGTTGTTCCCCTAGAGGTAGTAAACAACCACTTGTTCATAATTTTAAATTTATTAGAAGCCTGAGTACCTGTTGTATCTACTGCCCAACTACTACCATTTGTGCTAGTTTCTACAGTTACTAAATCTCCTTCTGTAAAATTAGAGGAATCATCACTTGCTCCTAAAGCTTTATCTGGTACATATGAGTTATCATAGTTATAACAATCTAAAACTTTTCCTTTTACTACATACTCTACTTCCGGTATTGTTGTTGAATCGGCATCAATTGTAAATTTCATAGCTGAATATGCAGTATCTAATAGTCTATGACTTGGGCTCCAGTAAGGCATATCAGAAGTCCAATAATCTGTTTGTCTTTTAAAACCGCCTAAGTTTGCGGTTGCTCTTGCACCGCCGCCGCCGCCTCCTATAATACTAACAGACGGAGTACTTGTATACCCTGAACCCCTATTTGTTATAGTTATACTTCTAACTTTATTTGCATCATCTGTAGAAGAGGTTCCTAATTCTGCCCTTGCAGTTGCTCCAGAACCTCCTCCCCCAGTAATTGTTACTGTGGGTCTGGTTTCATAACTGGCTCCTTTACTAGTTACTGTTATGCTTCCTACACCATTTGAAGCTTCTGCCACTGATACTAACATGTCTGAAGCTAACTGATTTGGTCTTCCATGCATAAATTGCTGTTGAATAGTATAAGGGTGAGAAATATTATATACAGAAGAATGTTCTAATCCAGCTGCGTTTCCTGCAGTCAATCCTGGAACAGAAACATAATCTCTATATTCTTTTATATCAGAGATGTGAATTATTCCAGCTTCTACAGCTTCTCTTGCATTCAGTCCTTGCTCAATTGCTGCATCCCACAAAGCTTGTTCAGCGTTTTGCTCAGTACCTCCTGCCCATACTTTACCATTTAAAGTATTACCTCTAGACATTCTTCCAAAACATTGTAATTGTGTATTATCTTTATCACTACCATTTGTTACATTTCTTACATCATAATCATTATCATCTGTACAAATTAAAGGAACATCATCGATGTATATATTATACAGTCCATGAATTTCTCCTTCACAAATTGCATCAGCTGTGTATATTATTTTACTATTGTTATTTAAAGTATCTGCAAATACAGGGTTGCCATTAATTCTTTGTACACCATATACTACAGGTAAATATTTGCCTTGTAAATGTACATTTAAATCTACTTCGTTTTGAATATCTACTTGATATTCTTCTTGATAATATTTTTTACCCCCAAAAAGCCCTGCGAGTCCACCACGCTTTTTACTTTTCATTCTAAATCTTGTTTCTTGAGTTTTGTAATTTGCTATTGCACTAAGAGAAGTTTCCCCATGCATAAAGCCTAAATCTGCTGCATATTCAGGTCTTATAGCAGAATCTAATTGAGGTATTTTATTTGCATTTAAAGCTCTGTGTACTTCATCAGTAGTTAATCTTCCATTAACTTCTTCAAAATCTCCCCAATGACTTGTTAAGTTCCATTTTACTTTTGCACCTGTAGGAGCTTCATCTATATTTACACTTGCAATAATTCCTTTAAATATGAGTACGCTAGAAGTATTGCCTCCTAGTAATGTTCCTGTTTCTGGGTCTATAAATATTTTGTGTATAAATACTTCTCTATTTATAAAACTAGGACTTGCATTAGAAGTATTAGTAGCGGTCACACCTCTATCCATCAAAGCAGCGTTTAACTCTATAGAATCTTGTGTTATTGTAAAAGTAGTAGTAGTATTACTGCCTGGAAAAGAGCTATCTTGTTCGTCCGTTCCAGTTCGTGCTGTAGTAATTACTGTGTTATTTGTGGTAAAACCTGTGATTACATATCTTAAAGTAGTGTTGGAGTATGAAAACTTAATTATGTCTCCTTCTTTAAATCCTTCTTCTACAAAGTCAATAAGTTCTCCATTATGTACAGAAGTTGTAGGAGTAAATACTCCTGCAGTAGTTAGTGTTCCTGCAATTTCTACAGAAGCTCCCAGGTCTTCAGCTGCAAGAGTTAATGACATAGATGTAGCTCTTGCTTTTGTTGTTTCTGAGTATTGACCTACAGATGTAATTCTATTAGCTCTATAAGTTTGAGCACCATTACCAGAGCCATCATCAAATAATATATCTGTAGCTCCATCTGTATAGTATGCATACCTATTTGCACCTGTGTCTGTTTCCCCATCTATTAACTTAAAAGGTCTTTCGAACTTAACTAAGTGAGCGTACGAAAACTCGTCGTTATTAATAAGTGCAGTCTTTATACTGGAATTGATATTTCTTTCGGACATATTATGGTTGTACTTCCTCTAAGCTCAATGAGAACTCATATAAATTGTTTGTTCCTAAAGAGTATGAAACTACGTCTGATGACTGTATTACTCTAAAAGTTGGGTTAGTGTATGTTAACGTCATATCTGTTGCAACTGCTTTTTCTACTGAAGGAGTTACATAGTATATTCTGTGTGATGAATCTGTAGGCTGATTGCCTGTTAAATAATTGGTATTATCAAGTACGCGAGTTACTTGATACGTTTTCTTATGATTAGAATTGTTAGTATCATTAAAATTAAACATATCACCAGGTCTTAAACTACCTGCTGATACTCCATCTACCATAAAATTTGTAGCTCCTGCTGCAATTGCTCCGTCTACTGATATTGTGCTTGTTACTGTACTTCTAGGAGAATTATACTGAGGTACTACTACTTCGAAAGCTTTAAGCCTTCCTCTTCTTTCTTGTAAAAAATTGTATACAGGTTCAAATTGTTCACGAGTCATAGGATTATAACTAATATTTATTTTCCAATTATGCCCTACTATAGAGCGACTAGTAACTCTGCCACTATTTGTTCTGCTAATAGCTACAGGTTGATTTGACTCAAAACTAACAGATGCAAAACCAGGGCCAGCTGTTCCTGAGCCGCCTTTACCTGTTTCTTCTATTGAATAATTAGGGTCTGGTAATCTATTACTAAATGCTGAAAAAGCTGCCATTATGTGCTACTCCCATATGCTTGAGTATCTACAGTTTCTAAAAATCTTTCTCCAGTATCGTTTGCTGCTTCTCTTATCATTCTAATTATATTTCCTCTTTGATTTACTAGTAAGTCTTCTACTCCTGCGGCATCTACTGCATTAATACTGAAGTTTATATTTGAGCTACCGCCTAATCTATTATTAGGTATTACATCTACAGGTTGACTTGGAGTTACTATTTCAGGACCTCTTTCTCCAACAAGTATTCCTTCTCCACCCGCTGCGTATCCTTTTCTACCCATTGCTCCACCTGGAGTAAAGTTATTAGCATTACTACCAGTACCTCTTTCTCCTCTTAAGTATGATAGTTCTCCTCCACTTGCACCTCTTGATACATCTACTGAGTTATTTCTTTTTCCTACACTTAAAGCAGTTTTAGGTGCAGAACCTACTTGAGCTCCCCCACCATTAAATTTAGTTTTAGCTATTAAAGCTACTTGCGCTGCTCCTAAAGCTAAAGTCATAGGTATCATCATAGCTGCCCATAATTTAGTAGGGTCTAATGGATTTGCCATTATTTGCATTACAGAAGCTGCCGTAGCTGCAACTGTTTGAGCAATTTGCATTTTTTTATTCTGTTCAAATGCTTTTCTTGCCATTTGTTCTTTTCTTTTTTCCATTGATGCAATTTTTGCTAATGACTCTTTTGATTTGCCATCTCTTCTTTTTTCAGCAGCTATTTGTCCATCTATTTCGGCTATCTGAGCTTTAGAATTAGCAGCCATCATAGATGATACTGCTCCAATGCTTGAAGCTACTGCTGAAGCTATTGCAGCATTTGTTTCCATGCCCTCACCATTTTTCTCAAAAACAGCACCAACATTTGCGTACGCGTCACTCATTACTAAAGCACCCTGCACTACGGAGGCTATGGCAGCCCCTTCTGGTCCTAATTCTTTTAATGACTCTGATAAAGCATTTGCGCTGTCTCTCATCATCTGCATGCCTACTGCTTGTAATAATTGGTCTTTTTCTTCTTGAGTTCCTACTGTTTCTCCACCTTTTTCTTCTCCATCTTTTAAAGTATTTAATTTAGCTAAACCTTCTACATAAGCTTGTTTAGTAGTAGCTATGCCTTGTTGCATTCCTCCACTGAAACCTTTTGTTATTGCTCCTGATATAGCCACAGTTAAAGATTTAGCTGCATTATTTATTTCTATATCTGCAGCATCTTTCATTAAGCCACTTGCTTCATTTAAGTTAGCTTTCATAGTAGCATTAAGCCCTGACTCATCAGCGTTTAATAAACTCTTATCTCCTGTTTCTTTTGCTAAAACAAATAGTCTCATTTCTAATAATTTGGCTTCTGCATCAATCATCGATTTCTTGATTTCTGCTTCTCTTTTAGCAGTATCAAAACTAAATATTGCTTGCTCTATTTTTACTTTTGCTTCTTCTCTTGGGTTTAATGCAGTTCTTCCACTTGATGTTAGTGCTAACATTTGAGCATTTAGCATTACTTCTTTTGATTTTTGAGAGTTTAATTCTTTTTGAGCATTTACTACTGCTCTTAAAGTTGTTAATCTTTGTATTTCCAGCCTTTCTGTTTCTGTTTGCAGATGTACTTGTTCTTCTAACTCTTTTGTAGTTAATTCATGTAAGCCTGCTCCAAGTGCTAGTATTTTTGTTGTGTCTAATCCTATTACGCTCAGTTCTTCGTTTAATTTTTTAATTTTTTCGGTAGTGTCTGCTTCTAGTACTCTTGTTAAATATTTTTCTGTAGTTGCCTTAACGTTGTCTTTCTCTAATCCATATCCTGCTCCTTGGACTTCAAAAGTGTCTTTAGCTATTTTTTTATTATTCTTTAAAATTTTATTTAAATTCTCATTTACTTTTGTTCTAATTTTATCACCCGCTGCTAAGCCTTCTGTTAAACCTTTGTTTTCAAATTTTAATCTTTTTGTTTCTGCAGCTGCAACAAGAACACTTTGTTTGTATTCTTCAAAAAAAGCTATAACTTGTTTGAAAGTATCTTCATCAATACTATCTAATTCTGAAAAAGCTTGGTCAAGAATATCTGGCATACCTTTAGCATTTTTTGCCATTTCCATAATAAATGCGTTATTTTCTTCTTTGTATTGAGTAAAAAGAACTCCAAAAGGATTATCTTGGTCACCAAAAGATTTATAAAAATCAGCTATTTTGGCAGGGTCTGTTAAAGCATCTACGGAAGCTTCCATAGCACTTAAAGAACCAAGTATATCATCTACTTTTGTTTTTGGTAAAAATTGATTTTGGAATTTACCTACCGCTTCAGCTCCACCCTGAAAAGCACTCGTTAAATTTTCCATTTTAGTTTCAGTTTTTGTAGCGTCTTGATTAAATTCTTTTAGTTTTTGATTTAATTGTTCTTGAGTTAACCCTGCTCCACCTGCTGCTTTATTTGATTCATGAAGGCTCATAGCCATATCATAAACTGATTTTTCTACATCACTCATATTTTTGAATACACCAGGTAAGGTTAAAAACCCAAAGTCTTCTATAGGTTTACCATCAAATCTAGTTACAGTATCTACAATTTCTTTAAGACTCATATCCATTCCATTAATATCCGAAAGTCCACCATCTCCCATTTGAAGAGTATTTTTTAATTCTCCAGTTAAACCTTCTATGTCGGCTATAGCAGCCGCAGTTTCAGGACTAACTCCTAAGACTTTTTGAATAAGGTCGGTATTACCTGCTTGAGCATTAAAGGATACTATCTCTTTAAAGTTTTTTTGTGTAAGTTCTAATAAGTCATTTGCTTTTTTACCACCCATTATACGGTCCCATAACTTTGGTAACCATTCAGCACTTTCTTCCCACTCTTTTAAAGCTTCAGCAGCATCTAAAGTTCTTTGAGAAGTATCTACTATAGACTTACTAAAAGCTAAGGCTGCTTTTGTATTCTCTAAGAATGTTAAATTCAAATCATTCATTCCTTCTACTTGTTTGTCTAGTCTTTTATTTAAATTTTCTAAGTTATCTTCTAATTTTTTTAATGATTCTGAAAATGCTTTTGATTCTGTATTTGCAAATCCCATAGCTTTTCCTATAGCCATAGCTAAAGGACCAAGAATACTTAGAGCCATCATTACAGGTCCCATCATCATCATCAATTTATTAAAGCCTACACCTAGTCCCGCTATTCCAGTTTTTAGCTTTGCTGTTCTTTTTTCACCACTGGTAAACGCTCTGAAAGTTCCGTCTGCTTGTTCTTCTCCAATTTGTAATTGCTCATTTAATTGTTTCCACCCAGCTGTTAAACCTTGAGTTTCCATAGTTCCAGCTGCTCCTGCAACTACACCTGAAACTGCTGCTTTAGAATCTAGTGCTCTTTGTCTTCTGTCTGCTAAAGAACCTTTTGCAACTGTAGCTGATTGTTTTTCTAGTCTGAGAGCTTCCTCTTCAAGTTCTATTTCTGTTCTTAGAAGTGCAAGTTCTGCGTTATAAGCAATTCTTTTATCTCCTTTTGTTTTATTAACACCTTTAAGTAAATCACTTTCTCTTTGTACTAATAAATTTATTCTATCTTGTCCTTGAATTTCATCATTTTGCAGTTTCTTAGTCATTGAAGCTGCGTGTTTCTTTCCTCCCACACCTGATTCAACCATGGCCCCTTTAGTTTTAAGTCTAGAGTTTTCTCTTAAAGCTCTATTTTCCTCTTTTGCTTTTTTAAGTGCTAAATCTCCATTATCTGCGATAGATTTGGCATATTCTCTTGCATCTTCTGCTCTATTTGCTGCAAGTTCAGCTGTTCCCTTTGTCATAAGTCCCATAGCTGGAATTGCTCTTTTTAATAAAGAAGCTACTAGTACTCCAAAAGTTATTGTTAGTAGTGTCTTTGATTCTGCTAAGAAACCTAGGGTTGGGCCTAGTACGGAATTAACTAAAGATAGTCCATCTTGTGCAATATCACCTAAGGCTGCTCCTATTCTTACAAAGGCATCTGGTTTTACTTCTTCAGCGTATTCTTGGAATTTTCTAGTACCTTGCTCTAGTATCTCATTTAAGAAAGCTTGACGTTTTTCTACTTGTGTTAAAGAAGAAGCTACTTTACCATTATTTCTAGCATATTTTTGTGCTGCTTCATCAACCCTAACAAAAAGACCAATTTCATCTAGTATTTCTGGCTCGAGTTTAATCGCACCACGGAATATTCTATCCATAGCGTCCGGTAAGTTTCTTCCTAATGAGATAGCTGCACCTTTTGCAACTGCGGTCAATCCTTCAATTTCTTTAGTATTGAGACCAGCACTACTTGCTAGCGATACTTGTCTAAAGGATTGTGCTAAATCTATAGCAAAGCCTGAAGCTTCCTGCATATCTTTAGCTAGGTTTTTTATGTAAGTACCTCCTGTGGTACTTAATATTTCCATTGATTGGTTTAAAGTATCTATCTGAGCTGAACGTGATAGTACTCCAAAAGCTGCTGTAAGTGCAAATACGTTAGCAGCTAAGAGTGCGTAAGCTCGAACAAGACCACCAGAGCCGCCTCCTCCATCGATGCCTTGTTGCATCTTGGAAAAGTTTTTGGTTTGATTTGAAGAAATTTGTGCAGCACCTTTTTCTCTACGATTGTAGTTATCTCTAGATTTACTGAGTTTATCAGTGCTTTTAGTAGCTTTATCCGTAGAACGTGCAAGTTCGTCCGTTTGTTTCTGGACAACTTTAACGCCTTTAGCTGTAGCTATAATCTCAAATATTACTTTATCTGCTGCCATATTTATTTCTTCTTCATTTTGTCATACTCAGCTTTAAGTTGTCGCTGAGACTTAGCTATAGTATCACTCTCTAAGTGAAGTAGTAGCTCAAATATCCATTCTTTCTCTGTGTGTTCTTCTATACAATTAAATTTATATAAAGTATCTAGATTATTAAAATCTTTTCCAGTATACCCTATTTCTGGATATACTCTATCTGCTAAAGCATTAAAGATATTCATTGCTGTTGCAACGGAGTCTGGAAAGTCCTCCCATTCAGGAGGGCATCTTTCCCAATCTATTTCTTCCCCTGTTTGTTCGACCATACGTAAGTATTGGTCTTTAGTCATGCCTATCTCATCATGCTTCAGGATTAGAGTTAGTTTCTCCTTTATTATCTTTTTTGACGCCTGTACGAAAGTTATCTAAATCAAAGACTACCTCATTGAGCCAGTTATCAAATTCAGATGAATTTTCTACTAGTAATAGAGCATTTTCTAAAGTATACTCTAGCTCGTTTGTTGCATCTTGACCTTTAAGGTCTACTAGTACTAGGTCTTCTAAGAAGCCTAGTTGTAATCCTTTCCAACCTTTTACAGTAGCTTGAGTAAATTCTTTTACAAACTTATCATCATCTAGTGTTTCTTCAAACGCTCTGGTTTTTCTGTTAAATTTTTGTTGGGTGCATTTTTTTCGTAATGCTACGAGTTCTTTTCGGGATAGGTTTGCTAGTTCGACTTCAAATCCGTCGAGTCCAGGAAATTCTACCCAAGTGGTCTTACTGTCGACCAGTAGGCTTTTAAGTTCCATGTTTTATATTCTCCTATGAATATTGTGTAATTCTAGTTCCTAAAGCTGTATTGTCTAAAGAAGAGAAATCATAGCTTTGTTGGTATACATCAGCTACTTGCATTCTCGCAGTGTAAGATGCAGGGTTTAACTGTATCTGGAAGAAAGGAGTTGCATCTGCTGCATTTCCTACTTCTACTGCTTTTATAGTAATATTGCTATTAGTACTGAAATTATCAAATTGTGTTATATTGTTATCTGTTTGGTATTGATTAACTGTTCCCGAAACAATTCTTTTTTCTACCACGTAATCAGACGGTCGCATTATATTACTAGCATTAGTAACATTTAGAGATTTTTGCAGGGTCTTATAGTCATTCCAAGTAATATTATTTTGTATATTAAGATTTACAGATATGATATTATTCATACTTAAGCTATCAATACTAATTACTGGATAAACTAAAAGAGGAGTTCTAGTTGAAGCTGATAATTGATTACTACCAACTGTGTCCCAGTTACTACCGCTTGGTGCGGTAAATCCTGAGTGCCAATCATAACTTTCATCACCAACTCTTTCTAATTTAGTTCCTTGTCCCTGTACTCTTACTACAAATTGAGAATTTGGGCTAATGCTAAAATCTCCTGATGTAATAATTGCGTTGTCTACTTTAAAGACTGAGCTACCAGTTTGAATATACATATCAAAGCTAGTCAACTGTTCATTATTTAACTCTGAGAGTAAAGTAATGATTGGACTTTCGCCCTTTTCTTTTGTTAGTGGAACTGTGAAACTAAAATTAACTGCGTTGGCAGAAGTTATAGTTGCTCCCTCGAACATCTTTGTTTGGTCGTGCAAAGTCTTTACTGGGTACGATTCTTGCGCAAATGTTTGAGAAAAGTCTAAGGCGGTAGTAGTATATATTCTATACTTGTTACCGCCGTAAACTATATATAGCTTACTC
>Ga0181419_1000901_pt1 | contig 10223 bp, 13 predicted proteins | sample 42SPOviralmetaG_FD_130144 | JGI IMG/M metagenome (GOLD analysis project Ga0181419, IMG submission 130144) | Marine viral communities from the oligotrophic San Pedro Time Series (SPOT) site, San Pedro Channel, CA, USA - 42 SPOT_SRF_2013-04-24 | ecosystem: Environmental > Aquatic > Marine > Strait...
GCTAAGAAGTATGATGTACTTGTAATCGTTGTAGCTCACCCTACTAAGATGTACAAAGATAAAGATGGTAAGATTGAAGAGCCTACGATGTATAACATCAAGGGTGGTGGCGAATGGTATGATGCTAGTTACCACGGTTTATTGATACACAGAGATTATGAAGCTAAGACTGTTAAAGCTAAAGTTCTTAAAGTTAAGTTTCAGAACTTAGGTGAAAACGGTGCTGAAGCTCATTTTAACTGGGAACCTAAATCTGGTTGCTACATCCCACTAGCTGTAGATACTTCGGCTAATGATCCAATGCCTTGGGAATAGATGGTATTTAAAAAGAAAAGAAAAGATAAGTCTAGAAAGCTTCCGTATTATTATGCAGATATTGCAAAGGTTAAGCACTGGGAATGGTGCGTAAAAAACCGTATAGGTATATTCGTTGTCCCAGCTTGGGATACAGCTGATATGTGGAAGATCGAAATAACGATGAAAGATAAGACTTCTTTTGACCCTGTAGAATACAAAGGTACTGAGGCTATAATTAAGATGTATGAATACTGTAAATATTACTATGATAAACACAATGAAATTAAAAAGTAAATTTGAATCAGCAAATGAAGCTTACGAATATATGCACGATGCTATATTACGAGGCGGTAAAAAATTCGGTGATACTAAAGCTTTATTTAATGTAGGCTTTTATATTACACAGCCAGCTCTTCGCGATATACATAATGCAGAACGTAAGTGGAGTAAGAAGTATGCACAAGCCGAATGGGAATGGTATTTATCTGGCGATCCGAATATAAGTAGGCTAGGTGAAATATATGGCAAGGTACCAGCTATATGGAAACGCATGGCTGACGAATCGGGCGAGGTCAACTCTAACTATGGAGCACAATGGCAACGTAACAACCAGCTTGAGCATGTTATAGATATGTTAAAAACAGATCCTGGTACTAGGCAAGCAGCTATAAGTATATACGATGCTAAGGAGATAAATAGATACAGCAATGATACACCTTGTACTTACGCTGTACAGTTTACGATAGTTGATCTAAAGCTCTGTATGTCTGTTTATATGCGATCTAACGATCTATGGTATGGCTTCTGCAACGATCAATATCAATTCTCAATGTTGCAAACTCTAGTCGCTAGACGGTTAGATATTAACACAGGCTGGTACTACCATCACGCTCACAATTTACACTTATATAACGATAAACTATGATGTACAAAGTATACCACATACCAGGAAAAAAGATTGGTGTAACTAAAGATTTAAAACGTAGAGTTGAAGATCAACAAGGCTACAGTTCTGACGAATACCAAGTCATATTAGAGACAGACAATATAAATATTGCATCTGATATGGAGCGCTTAATGCAAGCTGAGTACGGTTACCCAATAGATCAAACACCTTATAAAAATTTAAACTGTAATAAACCAACTATGAGAATTAACATAACAGAACAAACTACTACTTTCCCTGTACCTTTAAACAAATTAAAAGGTAGATTACTAGACAATATAGATATGATGATCGGTGATCAGCAGTTGTCTACTAGATTAGCCATGTGGATAGTAGGTAATGCAGTAACGTCTCAGTTCAACGAAGACAGATGCTACATATATAACAAGGCTATGAGAAACTTTATCAACTCATGGGATGACGATGGCTACATCAAGGAACCTACTAAAGTTGAAGCAACAGAGATCTTTGAAAAGATAAGAAAATGGGCTGCACTTAAAGGCATACTAGCTAGTGGTAATCCTGAGACTCAGTATATGAAGCTCATGGAAGAAGCTGGTGAATTAGCTGAAGGCTTATTGAAAAAAGATGATGCTGAGATACACGATGCAATCGGTGATATGATCGTAGTGCTTACTAATCTAGCTGCTTTAAAAGGTTGGAATATAGAAGACTGCATACAAGGTGCGTACGATGAGATTAAAAATAGAGTAGGCGTTATGGAGAACGGTACATTTGTTAAATTTAATGAAACACTAAGCTAGTATGAGTAGTAGAGAGATAATGGATGCAAAGAGTGGTGTGACAACTGCAACGATGAGATTTAGAGACCCGGTAGTACAAACTGTATGCGCTAAATTCTTAGACAGATCAAACGTTGGTTACGAGAAATACGGTCGTACATTACACGACGAACGTACTGGTAAGCATAAAGACTTGGCTGGGTATCTAAACGATATACAGGAAGAGCTTATGGATGCTATATTATATATTCAAGCAGCACGCGATGAGATCGAAGAAGCGCAGCAGTAAGAAAGGCCCAGTCAGAGCTAAGAAGGTAACCTATGATGGGATTACCTTCGCCTCTGGGCTTGAGAAGTATATGTACAAAGCCCTTAAAGAAGCTGGTATAAAAGCTGATTATGAGGGTTGTACATTTGTACTGCAAGAAGGTTTTGATTTTGAAGTAGAAAGTTATGAACGTCAAGCTAATGGTAAAGGCGATTTAATAAATAGAGGTCTTAAGAAAATACTACCTATTAAATACACACCTGATTTTATTAGTCATGACTTTGTCATAGAGACAAAGGGTAGAGCAAATGAAAGCTTCCCTTTACGTTGGAAGATGTTTAAGAAATATGTAAACCATAAAATGAAGCATGTGACTTTATACAAGCCTCAAAATCAAAAAGAGTGTGATATGGTCGTAGAATTAATAATACAAAAAAGAAAATAATGGATTGGACAATAAGTTTAGGGTTTTACCCAGGAATACTAATAGGAGCTAGATCTTACCCTGATACGGGTACTGGAGTATCTAATCACGTTATATATCTACCTTTTATAGATGTTTGTTTAACACTTATAAAAGAGTATGATGAAGAAGAATAATATATTTGAGAAGAGGATAAACATACTTCCGTATGAATACCCTCAACTTCTGTCTTATAAGGATGCCATTCGGCATTCTTATTGGATAGATACAGAGTTTAATTTTACTGATGACATACAAGATTTTAAAGTTAATATAACCGACCATGAACGAGATGTTATAAAAAAGACTATGCTTTCAATAGCACAGATCGAGGTAAGCGTTAAAACTTTCTGGGCAGATATGTACAAGCGCATGCCTATCACTGAGGTTGGCGATGTTGGTATGACATTTGCTGAGTCTGAAGTTAGACATAAAGACGCTTACGCTAGGCTTATTAGAATACTAGGTTTAGAAAAAGACTTCGAAACTGTTGTTGAAGTTCCTGCTATTGCAGGTAGGATAAAGTACTTAACTAAATACTTAGACGGTACTAGATCTCGTGATAATAAAATGTACACTAAGTCTGTGCTTTTATTTTCTTTGTTTATAGAACATGTTAGCTTGTTTAGCCAGTTCTTAATTATGATGTCTTTCAACAAGAACAATAACGTACTCAAAGGCATATCTAATGTCGTTGAAGCAACATCAAAAGAAGAGGAGATACACGGTAATTTCGGAGCTGAGATTATTAATATAGTTAAGCAAGAAAACCCTGAGTGGTTTGATGAAGAGTTTGAACAGTTAATTATGTCAGCATGTACTAAAGCTTACAAGGCAGAGTGTGAAGTACTTGATTGGATATTTGAAACTGGAGAGCTTAGCTTCTTAAGCAAAGATACTATAAAGCAATTTATAAAAAATAGATTTAATAACTCCTTAAATAAAATAGGCTATGAGTCTTTATTCGAAATCAACCAAGAAGCTATCGCTAGTACCAAATGGTTTGATGTTGAAATTACAGCAACAAAAGAAGGTGATTTCTTCTATAAAAAATCAGTTGATTACAATAAGAAAAGCAAAAGTATAACCGCAGATGATTTATTTTAATGGAATATAAAAAATATTACTGGCTCAATGATGAGTCAAGGCTGTTCTTATCAAGAGGATATATAACAGAAACACCCGAGCAACGAATAAAGGACATAGCTAACACAGCTGAGAAGCATTTAAAGATTGAAGGGTTTGCACAGAAGTTTGAAGAGTATATGGCACGAGGGTTCTACTCTCTGTCTACTCCTGTATGGATAAACTTCGGTAAAAATAAAGGCTTACCTATTAGTTGTTATGGTTCGAACGTTGATGATGATTTAGATTCGATACTGAACGCATCTAGGGAGATCGGTATGATGTCTAAATACGGTGGGGGAACATCAGCATACCTCGGAAATATAAGACCACGTGGTGCATCAATATCAACTGGTGGTAAAGCCGACGGCCCTGTACACTACGCCCGTATGTATGATACTACTGTCGATGTTTGTAAACAGGCTGAGGCACGTCGAGGTGCTTGTGCTGTGTATTTACCTATAGAGCATGATGACGTGAACGAATTTTTAGATATTGGTACCGAAGGAAATCCTATACAAAACTTACAGTATGGTATAACTATAACAGATTGGTGGATGACGAGTATGATTGCTGGTGATCCTGATAAACGTAAGCTGTGGGCTAAGGTAATACAGAGAAGATCTGAGTTCGGCTTTCCTTATATTATGTTCAAGGATAACAGCAACAATAACTCACCTTATAAAGAGTTGGGGTTAGATATAACAGCGTCTAACTTGTGCTCTGAAATACAGTTACCAACCGATAGTTTTAATTCCTTTGTTTGTTGCTTAGGTTCTATAAACTTATTACATTGGGATGAGATTAAATATACCGATGCTATAGAAGTGTATACTCAGTTTCTTAATGCTGTTATGGATGAGTTCATAACTAAGTCTGGTACATTACCTGGTTTAGCTAGAGCAAATAGATTTGCAAAGCAACATAGAGCAATTGGTATCGGTGTTTTAGGTTATCATTCTTTATTACAATCAAAGCTGCTAGAGTTTGATTCTATGCAGACTAAAGCTTTAAACAATGAAATATTTAAGACGATTAAGGAACGGTCAGAGAACGCATCTAAATGGCTCTACGAATACAAAGGGTATAGGTCTTTACGTGACGGGTTTGCTAACACAACTCTTATGGCAATCGCACCAACAAAATCTAGCTCCTTTATTCATGGTGCTGTCAGTATGGGGATCGAACCTATTAAGTCTAATTACTTTATCAAAGACTTGGCTAAGACAAAGACTGTATATAAAAATACTTTCCTACAGGAAGAACTTGAAAAGTACAATCTTAATACAGATGATGTTTGGGAAGGAATACTGAAACGTGATGGTTCTGTTCAGCATTTAGATTTTCCGACTAAGGAAGTGTTTAAGTCGTTTGTAGAAATAGCACCTAAGGAATTAGTGCTACAAGCTGCTCAAAGACAGAAGTATATAGATCAGTCTCAGAGTTTAAACTTAATGATAGATCCAAGTGTACCAGCTAAAGATATAAACCAGCTTTATATATACGCTTGGAGAGAGGGTATTAAAACCTTGTACTATCAGTTCAGTCAAAGCTCTGCTCAAGCATTCAGTAGGAATATACTTGAGTGTTCCTCATGTGAAGGTTAAATATTAATTATTAAAAACAAAGAAGGGAAGCTTAACAGCCTCCCTTTTTTAGTATCCAGTAAGTAAGTTTAGTACATCATCAATGGCTTTGTGCCTATGATTATCTTCGAGTACTACTTTAAACACGTGCTTACTTTCTTTTATTTTTGCAACATCATCTATAGCTGAGTTAAGTGGATTACCTAGATCTACTTGTTGATAGTCTCCACAGAATATCATCATAGAGTTTTTGCCAAGTCTACCTAATGCCATACGAAGCTGAGGTTTAGTTAAGTTCTGAAACTCATCTATAATAACTACAGCATTATCAAAAGTTCTACCTCTGAAGTGAGCTAACGATACTAGTTCAACCTCTTCGTTCTCTACCATCTTGGCTATTTTCTCGGGCTTGTTATAAACCTTTCGCATGTTAGACATTATAGGCACTAGCCAAGGCTCTAACTTATCTTTCTCATCACCTGGTAGAAAGCCATTATCTTCAGTGGCGATAGTAGGTCTAGTAATTATTATCTTGTTATACTCTCGTTTAAAGAACATATCAAGGGCTACTTGAACCGCCAGCAACGTCTTACCACTACCTGCTTTACCTACAACAAAGCTGAATGCGTGATTAAGCATTTGTTCTTTAGCTAACTTTTGTTCTTTAGATAAACTTATATTAAATTTAATATCACCCTTAGGTGCTCTTTTACTTTTGTTATCTAGCATCTGCATATTTATATTTAGTGTCTCCGTCCTCGTCTTTGTAAGCTTCAAGTACTTGCCTTCTGTTTTCTTCACCTTTTAAAGATATATGTATCCAAGCAAAATCAAACTCATTAATCATCTGATCGAACTCTACACCTGATTCTAAAACCCAGTCGTATATAGCTTTGTTATTCATCTTCCCCATCTCCCAAAACTGGAGGTCCAATGCCTCACCTTTGCAATGCTGCGACTTACGACTGCCACCAATTGCACGATTGAGTTCCGGGTTGCGATAACCACTACTAACCCTGATAGGACCAATACCATCGCGAATAGGCTGTATAAGATCTCGTATAAGCATTTGCAAGTTATCCATGTGTTCTTTAGTCGGCTCATTCTTTATACCTAGTCTTTTGGCTGTATTGCTTTTAGTTAATTCTGACAATACAAAGTTCTTACTTAATTTCATTTTACTACTTTATTATTATTGATAATTGTTCACTAACTCCACTAGCTATTACATTTATTCTTAAAGAATACTTACTTATATTAAATGACAAATTATCCTCTAACACTAACGTAACTGCCGGCGGTATGTCTACTTGTTGTATTATGTAAATATCATTGTCGGTATTACCATCGTGTAGGAATATACTAACAAGAGATGTATCTGTCGAGTTGTTGGGCCTTTCATTACATATACTTATCTTAGATATGTTACCAGTTTGCTGGCTTTCATTTTTACCTATAAGAACATTACTACCGCTCGACGCATCGAACTTTATATATTTAGCCATAGTTTATTTTTTATTTATGCTAATTCTCCGCTTGTTGTTCTACCCATTTGTGTGTAGTCAAATTCTAAGACAGCTGTTACGTTGTACACTTGATTATTACCTGAATCTCCAGAATCCTGAACACTTATCTTTATAGAGTCACCTGCTTGAAAATGTTCAGTATTATCAAAGTAAAAAGCAAACACTTCAAAGTCACTAGTGGAAGATATTGAAGCTGCTTCAGCTTCTTGCAAAACTTGACCTTGCATAAACCCAGCATTTTGAGAATATACTCTAACCGTCATCGTTCTAGAGCTAGCCCTTGAGCCTACCCTCATATAAACACATTTAACCTTACCATTAGCGGGTACAAGATAGTTAGTGTCTACAAAGTCTGCAAAATTACTAGTACTTGTCTCATATTGGTCTCTCCAAGATAAGTAATGTTGAATATTTGATATATCATCTTGAAAACTTAAATTAAATTGCTGGAAAGATTTACTTATACTTCCGTTAACTGTTAAATCACCATCTATAGTTTTATCTCCTGCTGTTAGGGCAACTGCAGTTACACCTAAACCGTTTATATCTTCTTTACTTTGGTCAGCTGTAGCATTTGCTTCAATGCTATCAAGTTTAGTTTTGTCGCCATTAGCAAACGCACCTTCGCTTGGTTTAACCTGTAATGTTGATATTGTAACACCTTTAATACCTGCTAAATCTGTAAGCTCTGAGTCCATCAATGCTCCTGCTGCAGCTACATTAGTTGTATCCGTAACGTCTGCAGACGCTTCTATACCATTTAATTTTGTATGGTCTGCATCTGTAAAGTTGTTTTGAGATAACTCACCATCTTGTACACTATACGTAGTACTATCAACCCAAGTCAAGCCGTTAGTGGTATCATAAGACAATACCTGCCCGTTAGTAGCTGCTGATGGTACAGATGTTTCTATACTCGCCGTATCGACTAATCCAGTTAAATTACCTACAATCCAACTCCACACTGTAGAGAACGTTGCTTTCTTTGTTGATGCTTGTGTACCAGTAGCATCCTCGTCGACTAACATAATATCAGCATCATCTATATCAGTAAGTTCGGTAGACATAGTAATATCGACATCCTTACCCATAACGAGCCTATATATACCAGTACCTATCTGAGCTATTTTATCACCTAATTCTACTGCCATATTATTCTACTACAAGAGTTAATGATCCATTGTATACCTGCGGGCTTTGCCAAACTTTAAACGATTCTTCAAACCCGGCTGAATTAGTGACATCTACATCACTCAAAGAAGTAAACGTTGTACCAAAGCCATTTATCTTAAATACAGGGGTTCCTGATATTCTACTTGGGTAGCAGTAGTACACATATTGATTACTACACGTAATGTTAACTTGAGCTTGCGTATATGCGTCTGCACTAAGATTAGAATTAGTACTCTTCATCCAATCACTATCACTTAAGCTAATTATTTGGGTTGATGTCAATGAGCTAGCGGCTTGGGGTCCAAAAAACTTTTTGTTTCTAAAATATACATTAAAAAAAGGTCCATTACTATCAGTAGTACCACTATGAGTAGCTGTAACCGTAAACCTAACCTGTGCATACCCATACGTTGTGGATAGTGCTGATGGATAATTTAAAGCTGTCGACGTTGCTACAGTACCGTTACTAGTAGTAGTCAGTGGATAACCTCCAGTAGCACCTGTGATGGAGTGACCTGTTCTTGCTATAGTAGGTGCTGAAGCAAAAGCCCCTGAAGGACCATTATTATAACCTACTTCATGAACAATACTGCTTTGCCATTGCCCACTGCCTATTAATACTAATAACCATGTTTGGGTTCCACTGTCAGGTACGTCTAATCTATTATAATTAACACTAAAAGTAAATGTAGCGTTATAAACAGCAGGAACCCAGTTAGAGCCATCCCATTTTAAAACATCATTAGTACTAGGAGCAGTGGTTGACGTATCAACATCTGACAAGTCATCTATGCTTTCGCTTCCACCTCCACCAGCTGATAGTGTGTTAGTAAAAACCCTACCATCACTGTCAACAACTAGAGCTGTAGTAGAGCTACCTCCCTCTAAGTTTTCAAAGTAAACTTTATTTCTAAACCTAGATATAAAGTCCCATATATGTTGTCCTATCCATTTCATATATTATATAATCACTGGTGTGCGTAGCACTTTTTATTTTTATTTTCCGTTTTGTTCTTGCATTGTTTACCTGAACTGGTCTTAGCTCTACATCTGTACTCTTTCTTACCGTCACCATCAGTATCGCTACCATCTTTGAAAGCTTTATGGTAAGTGCATTTAGCAGTCTTACTCTTAGTCTGAACCGTTATCTTACATCTTGTACCATCAGACTTAACGCCAGAACATCTAACACTCTTTATACCTTTAGCCTTATTCTCTTTATCTTGCTTAGCTTTCTTTTCAGCTTTATTTTCTTTAGCTCTTTTATTAGACTCAGCTTTTCTATCTTGCTTAACTTCAGCTTTAGCTTCTTTGATTTCTTGATCTTCAACACCAACACTCCAAGCACTCCATCCTAAACCTATAGCTACTCGCTGCCAAGTTTCTATGTTAGCTTGTAAAGCTAGTTTTAAGTTCTGAGCTTTATTTAATACTCTAGCAATAGGAGCATTAGTTAAACCTTCAACAACATTAGTAAATACGTTCCAACCAGGGTTGTTAATACCATGATCCATTTTCTTTATAACATCTTTGTTATAGTCGTATGTCTTAATAGCATTCATTATCTTTCTATGCTTAGTACCAAGTGGTGGTGATAAGTCGAATATCTTCTGACTAATACGAGACCAATCTTTTCTACCATAGCCTTTGCCAAGCTCTTCATGTAACTGCATGATAACATTTTTCAATGTAGAAGCAGCAGCTCCCCAAACTCCAGTACCTCTAAGTAAAGTATCAAATACACCGTTAACCATACGTAACTGTTTAGCATCAGTCTTCTCCTCTTCTTCTTCTGAGCCAAACGCTAAGAAAGCAAGGCCAGTTTGAAGCGTACCGAATATAATGTTCTGAGCAACACCGTAGTATATAATTCTAGATATATTAGCTTTAGTATCTCCTCTTCTATTTACTAAATCAGATAAAGCTTTCTTAGTTAGTCTAGTCATCTGCATTGGAGTATTTGCCCATGCAAGTATTATACGACCAAGAACCCCTCTTTGTTGCTTAGATATAAGGTCAGGTCTAGAGGACTGTTGTGTTTCCTCTGCTATCTCTTGAAAATCTAAGAACGCTTGAGACTCTGCATCTTTCTGAGA